>ERZ887830.218-NODE-218-length-37911-cov-21.759246_pt1 | contig 37911 bp, 35 predicted proteins | sample MGYA00521101_ERZ887830 | MGnify/ENA primary metagenome ERZ887830 (study PRJEB32303, sample SAMEA104408592) | aquatic metagenome | biome: Marine water; feature: Pelagic; material: water | place: Baltic Sea | collected 2014-06-05T16:38:00 | depth 1,762 m ... | reverse complement strand
TCAAATGGTCAAATGGTCAAATGGTCAAATGGTCAAATGGTCAAATGGTCAAATGGTCAAATGATTCTTAGCGATTCGGCGATAAACTAGGAAGCTTCAGGGCAAAAAAAACCCCGCTCTAAGCGGGGTTCTCGTCAGTTAGCGGGAATTAACTGAACTCGCGAATCAGGGTCGCAATACTTTCTTTGGCATCACCAAAGAGCATGCGCGTATTCTCTTTGTAAAATAGTGGGTTCTCGATGCCTGCAAAACCCGATGCCATCGATCGTTTCAACACAAAAACGGTTCGTGCGTCGGCGACGTTAATTACGGGCATGCCATAAATTGGTGAGGACTCCACTTCGCGAGCCGCTGGGTTCACCACATCGTTAGCGCCAATCACAATCGCCACGTCGACGGTTTCCATTCGTGGGTTAATCTCGTCCATCTCAAGCAACTGGTCATAGGGTACATCTGCTTCGGCGAGCAACACGTTCATGTGTCCCGGCATGCGACCCGCAACAGGGTGAATTCCAAAGTTGACCTCACAGCCATTCTTTTCTAGCAGCTCAGTCAGTTCTTTCACTACGTGTTGCGCCTGCGCTACCGCCATACCGTAGCCAGGAATAATCGCCACATTGGTCGCCGCTTCGAGAACGTAATAGGCATCGTCTGCGGTGATGGGCTTAATCTCACCCTCAACCACAGTTTCCTCGTTAGAGACGCTGGCAAAACCAGAGAACAAGACATTGGACAGCGAGCGGTTCATCGCCTTGCACATGATCTGAGTCAAGATGATGCCCGACGCACCCACCAGAGATCCTGCCACGATGAGCGCGTTGTTATTAATCGCGAAGCCCGCCGCACAAGCCGCCAATCCTGAGTAGGAGTTCAGCAGCGAGATCACCACTGGCATATCGGCGCCGCCGATCGGGATAACCGCCATGATGCCAAAGAGCAAGGCCAAGCCGATCACCATGTACAGCCAGTTGGGATCCGTTGGGTTCAGGCAAAACATGACTGCGCCGCCTAAAATACCGATGACAACGAGAGAATTAACGATTTGCTGGCCAGAAAAAGTGATCGCACCACTGCCGATTTTCTCTGACAACTTGCCGTAGGCAATCAGCGATCCGGTCAGCGTGACACCACCGATCAAGATCGACAGCACAATGGTCACCAGCGTGACCGTGCCTGAATCAGGAGACAGCGCAGACCACCCCACCAGCAATGACGCAGCACCGCCGAGACCATTAAACAATGCCACCATCTCGGGCATCGAGGTCATGGCAACGGCGCGTGCCGCGACGGCACCAATGGCGCCGCCCACCAACATACCCGCTACGATCCAGGTGAAATCAACGATGCCTTGATCCAGCAAGGCCGCCACAATCGCCACCAGCATGCCAAGCGCAGAAAACATATTGCCGCGCCGAGCGGTTGCTGGCGAACCCAGCATTTTTAAGCCAAAAATGAAAAGGCCTGACGCGACGACGTATCCCAGTTGAGTAATTAATTCTGTCGACATGATCAGCCCTCCTTCTTCTTAAAGAAGCCCAGCATGCGGTCGGTCACTAAGTAACCGCCCACTACATTAATGCTGGCCAAGGTGACCGCACCGACGCCCAACCACATTGCCATGGTCTCACTACCAGTCCCCGCCAGGGAGATAGCGCCCACTACCGTAATGCCCGAGACGGCATTGGCGCCCGACATCAACGGCGTGTGCAATGTCGCTGGCACCTTATTAATCAGCTCGAAGCCGAGGAAGATCGACAACATCAAAATGAACAACAAATACTCTGCACCGGACATATCAGTTGCCCCCCTCAATAATATCTTTGATCGTCGGATGCACGACCGCACCACCATGCGTAATCACACAACCAGGAAGAATGTCGTTCTCTAGATCCAGAACAAACTGCTTGGTTTCAGTATCCCAAGTGTCTTCGACTAAGTTAAACAGGTTGCTGGCATACATCTGTGTGGCATCGCGCGGTGCAAGGTTGGCTAGATTCGCCGTACCCACGATAGTCACGCCGTTGAGATCGACCACTTCATCCGGTGCAGAGCCTTCCACGTTGCCGCCAGTTTCTGCGGCCATGTCGACAATGACAGAACCCGGCGCCATGCCTTCTACCATGTCCTGAGTGACCAACACCGGTGGTTTACGCCCAAAGACCTGCGCAGTAGTAATCACGACATCCGAGTCTGCAATAACGGCCTTCTGGGCCTGCTGCTGTATCGCGACCTGCTCAGGGGTGAGTTCTTTTGCGTAACCGTCTTGTGTCTGACCGGTGTCGCCAAGATCAATTTCGAGGAACTTAGCGCCCAATGATTGCACCTGCTCTGCCACGACAGGACGCGTATCAAACGCCGTGACGCGGGCGCCAAGTCGTTTAGCGGTTGCGATGGCCTGCAGCCCCGCCACACCGGCGCCGATAATAAAGACCTTGGCAGGCTTCAAAGTGCCCGCTGGTGTCATCATCATGGGCATAATGCGCGGCATGTAATTCGCTGCCAGCGTGACCGCGATATAACCTGCTAAGTTTGCCTGCGAACTCAAAGCGTCCATTTTTTGACTGCGGGTGGAACGCGGGATCATTTCCATACTGACCGCGGTGACGCCTTGGGCGGCAAACGCTTTAATCAGCTCTTTCTCATTGAAAGGGTCGAGGTAAGAAACATGTATACAGCCCGACTTCATTTGACCAATCTCTGCCAAATCTGGCTTGCGCAATCGGAGCAACATATCGGCGCTGGCGAACAGCGCAGCTCGATCGGCACCAATACTCGCCCCTGCGGCCTCATAGTCTGCGTTACTGAAGCCGGCGCCGGCGCCCGCTCCAGACTCCACCACCACATCAGCGCCTAAGCGCACTAACTTTTTAACGGTCTCGGGGGTCGCTGAGACGCGATTCTCACCCGGCTGGGTCTCACGGGGTATAACTAGTTGCATAGTGACGTTCGCCTGATTTTTTGGGGATCAAAATGGTCCCGGTTTTATTGAAAATGCAGTCGACTGATGATCAGGGTGTTCACTCCGCCGGCGCTGCAGATTTGATCAGCACCCCTCGCAACGAATGAGTGAAACAATCAGCCTGCGTTCAGCTTTATCAATGGGTTTAGCCAACGATGCCTCAGCCGCGTAAAACGCAACGGCGCATCCAATACCGCCAAACAAATACATTCTTCACCCTCGAGGGCGACGGGCGTGTGCTTATCCCACCCCTCTCGAACGATAAAATCGCCTGGGTGGTACTCGCCGCTCTCATCGGCAAACCCGCCACTCAACACCAGTGTCATTTCGCTGCCACCATGGGTGTGTTCAGGGATTTTTCCGCCCTCAGCAATCCGATAGAGCGCGAATTCGTGCTCAAGATCGCCCGTCTTTAAGTAACTGACGCTCAATGATTGCGTCATACGCTTCCAGACAAGATCGGCATAATCGCCGTTGATGAGACGGTCGAGAAGACCGGGAAGCCGTGTGTCGGACGCTTCGCTTCGGGCATACCGCAGCGGCTCAGGCTCATCTAGCCGAGCGAGGACGCGATCGAGCATGGAATCGCCAACGGGCTGGGGGTCTAGCTGCTCAAAATGAGCCCCCCCAATGTCTTCCAGTCGTTCAACAATGTGACGGCAGCGTTGGCAATAGCTCAAATGTGCTGCCACGCAGGCGGACTGTGCTACCGACAGGACACCGGCGGCGTACTCTGTCAAAAAATCGGCAGGTGGATGATGTTTCACCATGGTCAAATAACCCAAACTGTTCTCATGTAATTGAACCTTACGAAAGCCCTGTGTAACTGGTTCACGCCTAAACGCTAATAAACCTGTGACATTTTAGTGCCTAGCAGCCGGTTTACGCCTCCATCAGGGCCTGCAGCTTCTGTATTGCCAGCCGAACGCGAGACTTGACCGTGCCCAAGGGCAGATCAAGCTCCGCAGCCGCCTCAGAATGGGACTTTCCTTCCATATAGACTTTAGCCAGAATTTGCGCCTGATCCGGCGGTAATTCACCCATCAATTCACGCACTCGCTCTGAGCCGCGGCGCGTATGCAAGACGATAAAAGATTCTTCTTCCTCACTCTCGAGTTCAAAATCGTCAGAGGCGAGCGGCGTGTCAAATTTTTGCAAACGGCGAAACATATCTGTTCGACAGTTCCGCGCAATGGTGTAGACCCAAGTCGAAGCGGCGGCTTTCTCTGGATTGAATCCGCCTGCCTTCTGCCAAACTTTCAGCATCACCTCTTGCACGAGTTCGTCCGCGTGTGTCGCAGACAAGCTAGAACCCGATAGCGCAAAAGCCTTAATCAGCGGGGCAAAATGCCTGAAAAATCGTGTGAACGCAGCGCGATCCTGGCTTTCACCCACGGATACGAGCGCTTGACTCCACTCATCAGTCCTTCGCCCAGTCGGCACGTTCCACTTGCCACCACTCTTTGCTGCGGTCGCGGCGCTTGGGTTTGTCTTTTCCACCATAGAGCAGTCAACTATTCATTTGAGGGGCTAGCATACACACAGGCGCACCGCCTTAACACCGTCTTGACGAGAAGATTTTGTCAGTAAACTCATTAACGCCGACGCTGATCCGGCTCCCTGCGCGTCCCGTAACTACTGTCACCTTCTTCTCATCCTGATGACCGGAGTTTTGTCAGCAGTGAATATTGCAGTCATTGGAGCGGGCATCTCCGGGCTGGGATGCGCTTATCAGCTGGCCAAAAGAGGCCATCGCGTCAACATTTTTGAGGCCCGAGACCGCATTGGTGGGCATACGGCTACCTACGACGTGCAGTTGGGCGCCCGGCGTTTCGCCATTGATACCGGCTTCATCGTCTACAACGACCGGAATTACCCCAATTTAGTCAGCCTTTTTGATGAGTTAGGCGTGACAACCCATGAAACATCGATGGGTTTCTCGGTCTGTGACGAGGCGACTGGTCTAGAATACGCCGGTAATAATCTGAATACCCTGTTCGCTCAGCGAGGTAACTTACTGTCCCCCAGCTTCCTCGGCATGGTTCGGGAGATTCTTCGCTTCAACAAGCTGGCGGTGAGTGACCTCGACGCAGGTCGCTTATCACCCAATCAGACGGTGGGCGACTACCTCTCCAATAACGGTTTCAGCGATCATTTTGCCCGTCAATACTTGTTAGCGATGACATCAGCCATCTGGTCTGCAGACGCTGAGGATGCACAAGATTTTCCGCTGGAGTTTTTTGTTCGTTTTTTCCGCAACCACGGCCTGCTGTCGTTAAAAGACCGCCCGCAATGGCGCGTGGTAGAGGGCGGAAGCCGTGAGTATCTTGCGCCGCTGACACAGCGCGTCGCCGACTCAATCCGCACGCGGATGCCAGTGTCGCGCATCATGCGGCCGCCGGGCAAACCCGTCATGGTGCAATTTACCAACGGCCTCATGCGGGAGTTTGACGAGGTGGTTATCGCGACACATTCAGATGAAGCGCTGAAAATGCTAGGCGATCCCACGGATCATGAAAGAGCCGTTCTGGGCGCCATGCCTTATCGCGAAAACGAAGTCATTTTGCACACCGATACTCGCCTGCTACCGAAGACTCAGCGAGCATGGTCTAGCTGGAACTATCGATTAAAACCTGAGAATGGTCGCGCCACCGTGACCTACAACATGAATATTTTGCAGGGCCTTGATGCGCCGGAAACGTTTTGTGTCACCTTGAACGACACCGCTTCCATCAATCCACATCGCATCCTAGGACGATTCAATTATGCGCATCCTCAGTTCACGCTCGAGGGCATGCAAGCACAGCAACGCTGGGCTGATATCAATGGGCACAATGGCACTTGGTTTTGCGGCGCTTATTGGCAAAATGGTTTCCACGAGGACGGCCTCGCTAGCGGCCTGCGCGTCGCAGAGAACCTGTGCTCCGCCCGCCAGATGGCGGCGTGAAAGCGGCACTGTATGAAAGCGGCACTGTATAAGGGTACGCTCCACCACGCCCGTTACACCCCAAAGAAACACGCCTTCTCTTACAGCGTCTTTATGCCATTTGTGGAGCTGGGCTCGCTGGACCAGCTCACGCAAACCTTACCGCTGTGGTCCAGCCAACGCTGGGCACCAGCTCGCTTTGTCAGAACTGATTTTCTCGGTGCAGCAGAGATACCCCTCATTGAGGCCGTTCGAGATCGCATCTTTGAAGAAACGGGTGAACGACACTCCGGACCCATTTACTTGCTCGCTAACTGGCGCTATTTTGGCTATCAGAACAATCCCATCGCGGTGTACTACTGTTACTGCGAACAGAATAAGAACCTGCAATATCTCGTTGCCGAGGTCACCAACACCCCTTGGGGTGAGCGCCATAGTTATGTTTTACCGGTGCCCGATGACAACGCACCGCTGACCACAGAGTTCGAAAAGAAACTGTATGTATCTCCTTTTAACCCGATGAATATGACCTATCGCTGGCAGAGCAATGCACCCGATGACGCGCTGCAGATTCAGATCACGCTCTTTGCCGCTGACCAGCGCGTCTTTGATGCCCAGCTGTCGCTCTCAGCCACGCCGCTAGATGCACGTTCAGCAATAAAAGCCATCGCTGCCTACCCCTTTATGACAATCAAAGTGGTCATTGCCATCTATTGGGAGGCCTTGTGCCTGTTTTTGAAAGGCGTCAGCCTGCATGCGCATCCAAAAAGATCCCATTAATATGACGCTCGACGTCAACCATGTCTGCTGAGGGCCCGCATGAGCGAGTATCGCGTTAAGAACATCTCCAAGCTACCCATGCTCTTAGGGCAAAAGCAGGGGGGACTGGCGAGAACCCTGATACACACAGTACTCGGGAAGCTTCAGGTGGGCTCCCTGACAATGGTAGAGCAGGATGAGACACTGGTATTTGGGTCAAAAGCGGATCTTGCAGGCCCTCATGCTGAAGTGCATGTTCACGATCTTGACCTCTACCGACGTATCCTGACCGGCGGCAGCATCGCCGCAGGAGAAACCTTCATCGAAGGCCTGTGGAGTAGCCCTAACCTGACCGCGGTCACTCGCGCCTTTAGCGGCAATATGGCGATGCTCGAGGCGATGTCTGATCAACAAAATTGGCTGCTCCGCCTCGCCCTAAAAACAACGCACTGGGGCCGCAGGAATACGGCTTCCCGCTCGCGGGAGAATATTGCTGCGCATTACGATCTGGGAAACGCATTTTTTTCACTGTTCCTCGACCCTAGCATGATGTATTCCGCCGCCGTATTCCCAACACCAGAAAGTGATCTGGCGGCCGCGTCGCAGCACAAGCTGCAGCTCATCTGTGAAGATCTAGAACTGAAACCGGAGGACCACCTCGTCGAAATTGGAACCGGCTGGGGCGGCATGGCGATCTACGCGGCAGAGCATTATCACTGTCGCGTCACCACCACCACTATTTCCAAAGAGCAGTTTGACTACACCGTAAAGGCTGTTGAAAAGCGCGGCTTACAGGATCGCATCACGGTTCTCTTTGATGATTATCGAGACCTTGAGGGGCAATTTGATAAATTGGTGTCTATTGAAATGATCGAAGCAGTGGGGCATCAGTTCTACGACACTTATTTTAGTACGCTGAGTAGACTGTTAAAGCCCGATGGCAAAGCCGTTATTCAGTCGATTACGATGACCGACCAACGCTATGAGCAAGCCCGGGATTCGGTTGATTTTATCAAGCGATATATCTTTCCCGGCGGCTGCCTACCGTCACTCAGCGTCATCAGCAATGCATTGGCCAACGTCACAGATATGCAACTCAGTGGTTTACGCGATATCACTCGTGACTACGCCGATACCCTACAAGATTGGCATGACACTTTTCTCAGTCAGCTTGATCAAGTTCGCGCAATGGGCTTTGATGACCAGTTCATCCGCATGTGGCGATATTATTTGAGCTACTGTGAGGGAGGCTTTCGAGAGCGTATTATCGGCACCTACCAAATCACGATGACGAAACCTTATTATCGACCTCACTGACCAGACTGTATGTTGCTGTCGCTAGCACCGATTTTATTGCTCGTAGCGTTGCTGTCTGCGTCGGTCGCCCTGTTTGGCTCTGATGCTTCCTATGGCCCCAATCAGGTAGCACTCGTTGTTGCAGCCGCAGCGACCATGCTGGTCGGATGGTGGCGAGGCATGAGCTGGCAGCAAATTCAAGACGGTATGGTCAGTGCCATTACGGTCTCGATTATGCCTATGATGATCCTGCTCTCCGTCGGCGCTTTAATCGGTAGCTGGATTATCAGTGGCACCGTACCGGGCATGATTTTTTACGGCCTACAATTGCTCAATCCCGATATCTTCTATGCTGCCTCGGCTGTTATTTGTGCGCTAGCATCATTGAGTCTGGGCAGTTCATGGACGGTCGCCGGGACACTGGGTATTGGTCTCATGGGTATCGCGACGACTTATGGGTTATCCCCTGCCATTACCGCGGGCGCTATTATCTCTGGTGCATATTTCGGCGATAAGCTCTCGCCCCTTTCGGATACGACCAATCTTGCCGCAGCGGCCGTCGGCGTCGACCTGTTCGAGCATATTAAAAATATGCTGTGGACGACTTTGCCGGCGTTTGCCTTGGCCTTGCTCTTTTTTGCCGCCATTGGCAGCGAGGGCGCGGCCGCACCCGATGACATCACCCGCATTCGAGCCGCACTATCTGACCAATTCGCCATCACCCCTTGGGTGCTGTCGCCTTTGGTACTGATGCTGGCGATGATTTACTTCAAGATCCCGGCCTACCCTGCCATTTTACTGTGTACCTTTTGTGGTGCCGCTTATGGGGCGCTTTTTCAGCCCGAGGTGGTTCGCAGCATGGCCCTGACCGCACACCCGGAATCTCCCGCACCGCTGTTACAGGGGCTGTGGATGGCACTCTTCTCGGGCTACCAATCACCGATTGGCGCTGATCAATTAAGCCAATTGCTCGATAAGGGCGGCTTGGCCAGCATGCTCAATACCATCTTCTTGATTCTTACTGCGATGACCTTTGGCGGGCTGCTCGATAGCACCGGTATTTTACGACAGCTGCTCGACTGGGTTTTAAAAGGCGTGAAGCGCACAGGTGATCTGATACTGGCAACGGTGGGAGGCGGCATCATCACCAATATTTTAGCGGCAGATCAATTTCTCGCCATCACCTTACCGGGGCGATTGTTTATCTCTGCGTACGACGATCGCGGACTGAGCCGTCTGAGCTTATCGAGAACACTCGAGGACTCAGCAACACTCACCTCCGTGCTGGTGCCCTGGAATACTTGTGGTGCTTTTATGGCGGCAACACTGGGGGTGGCTACCTTCGACTACGCCCCCTATGCGCTGTTCAATCTGATCTGTCCGGTCCTGGCGATTCTTTTTGGCTACCTGATGATTGCCCAGCCACAGCGGACCACTGTGAGCGTATGAACTGGGATTATGATCATCCGTTCACGCTCGCAGTGACCGTTCAACCACAGCACATCGACGCACTCGACCACACCCGTAATACCCATTACGTCGAATGGTGCATGGAAGCCGCCTGGGCCCATACCTCAGCTCTGGGGTTGGGACCCGAGGATTATCGGCGACTCGACCGCGCAATGGCGCTGACACATGCTGAGTATGATTATCTCAAGGCCACACGGTCGGGGGATAAACTACTCGTGGGCACCTGGATTACGGAATGGGTCGGAAAAATCAAAATGATTCGCCGACTTCAAATTCACTGCCAGCGCTCTGGCGATACGGTTTTTCGAGGCCACTTGGAATTCGTCTGTATCGAAATTTCCACGGGGCTGCCAAAAAGACCGCCTAAAGCATTTGTCGAGTTGTATGGGCAAGCTTTGATCAGCAATACGTAACCAGTCGGTTAGTGAGGCTCGTCAGTCCATGATTAGCCTCAACATTAAGCACGATGCCAATCAAAACTGAGTGTCTCGGCAAGGGTACTCACTCCTATCTGGAGGGCTAATAGTCGATCAACCCCCAGCGCAACACCGGCACAATCGGGCAATCCTTCGGCCTGAGCAGCGAGCAAGCGCTGGTCAAGCTCACGCAGGGGTAGCCCCCTTTGCTGACGCTGCTCATTGTCTGCTAAAAATTGCGCAGTGAGCCCTGCTACATCACATTGCTCCCAGTACCCGTTGGCCACTTCGCGTCCATCGATATAGCACTCGAAGCGAGCGGCAACGGTGCCGCTATCAACCGCCATCGTTCTGGCCAGAGCGGCTTGCGAAACCGGAAACTCCGTCACGAAAACAACCCCCCAATCACTGATTGCCGGCTCAATACAGTGGCTCATTAACAACGCCAACGTAGCGTCGTAATCGAGCCCTAAAGGAAGGTCGCCGATGCGCTGCTGTGCAATGTCGGCGAGTTGACGATGACCCATGTTGGGGTCAAAAAGGTCAATACTGAGGTGCTCCTGAAACAACGCGCGATACGTCCACACCTGCCAGCCGGTTCGACCTAGTACCTCGCAGACTAATTCAGCCACCTCGCGTATTAGCATTCGATGATCCCAGTCGACTCGATACCACTCCAGCAATGAGAATTCAGGATTGTGATGGCGACCCGACTCTTCTTTTCGAAAGGCTTTGCTAATCTGGAAAATATCGCCCGATCCGGCCGCGAGCAAACGCTTCATCGCGAACTCCGGTGAGGTTTGCAGAAACCGATAGAGGCTCGCATCAGTGACATCGGCTGACACCGCAAACACCTCAAGATTAGGATCAGGAACCGTTGCCTGCGCCAACAGTGGGGTCTCCACCTCCATGACCCCTCGCACTGCGAAAAAGGCGCGGAGCTGATGCAGTAACTTGGCGCGGGCCGCGATCGTATCGAGCGACGCAGAGGGTCGCCAATCACTCATCTGCTAGCTTCTGCTAGCGCGACTCACGTATTCGCCACTTCGCGTGTCAATACGGATCACTTCACCCTCAGTAATAAAAAGAGGCACTCGCACCACCGCACCGGTACTCAACGTCGCGGGCTTGCTCCCGCCTTGTGCGGTATCGCCTTTTAAGCCGGGATCGGTTTCTGTGATGGCCAGCTCAATAAAGTTCGGCGGCGTTATCGCCAATGGCGCGCCGTTATACAGCGTCACTTCGTATTGCTCTTGCTCTTTGAGCCACTTCGCCGTCTCGCCCACAGCGTCTCGATCTGCGCCGAACTGTTCGTACGAAGCGGGGTCCATGAAGTACCAGAACTCGCCATCGGTATAGGAATACTCCAGCGTCATGTCCATCACGTCGGCGCCCTCGAGAGAGTCCCCGGACTTAAAGGTGCGCTCCCAAACCCTGCCCGATTTTAAATTGCGCAATTTGACACGATTGAATGCTTGCCCCTTGCCGGGCTTCACGAACTCATTTTCAAGGATCGAGCAGGGGTCTCCATCCAGCATGACCTTCAAACCAGATTTGAATTCATTCGTCGAGAAGTTTGCCATTGTCAAAGACCCATTTGGTAAAGACCATCATAATACCGCAGGCTGTTAGCAAGGTGCATCCGCCGATTGTTACGCCGCCGCAAATTCGCCTTCGTGACCCATCAGATAACAGACACCATCGAGACCGATATGCGTGATTTCGATGGGGCTCGCTGCCCGGACCGCAGGCTTGGCGTGAAACGCGATACCCAGACCGGCAAGCGCCATCATAGACAGGTCGTTTGCACCATCACCCACAGCAATACAGTGGTCGGTTTCAATACCCAATCGACCTGCTAAGGCGCCTAATGCCTCAGCCTTGTACTCACGGTTCACAATAGGGGGGACAATCGTACCGGTCACTTTACCGTCTCTAATTTCCAGCTCATTCGCGACGACATCATCAAACCCGTAATCGTTTTTTAAGCGCTCCGCGATCGGCAAAAATCCGCCGGAAAAAATCGCCAACTTGAGACCGCGGGCTTTCAACGTCGTGGTCATCTCCCTCAGACCCGACTGCACCGGAAGTTGTTCGGCCAATACATCGACCGCTCGCGCATCCAGCCCTTTTAATAACGCTAAGCGTGTGCGGAAACTCTCATCGAAGTCGAGCTCGCCGCGCATGGCGCGCGCGGTAATCTCTGCCACTTCAGCGCCAACACCGGCGACGCGCGCCAGCTCGTCAATGACTTCGCAGGCGATTAAAGTGGAATCCATATCGAACACGGCTAAACCGTAGGGACGACAGCGGGATAAACGCGACTGCAGGGCAATATCGATGCGGTGCTGATCGGACAACTGCCGTAACTGCGAGGATAAAATCTCGGGGTCAGGGCAATCAATCAGAAACTTGACCACCTCTCTGTGGTCGGCCAGCGAGACCGGCACGGCGACCCGCTGCGCGTCGACAACTTTGCCATGAACGGCGGATACCGCATTGTCGATCAATACTCGATTAAAAGGCGCCCCCGAGGGAACCATTACCACGATCACATACATCTGATCTGTCACAAAAAATATCCTGAAATAAACGAGGGCTAGGGAAATCTGCGCACTAGGGTCAGTCTGTTAGAGTTTATACTGAACGCGGTGTCAATGGAGGCATCCTTTTGCAGCAGGTCATTCAACGATTGCGCAATCAGCCCCTTTCGCAGCAGCTCGCGCTCGCGGCGACCGGCTGGTGTCTGCTCGCCACACTGATACTCGTGGCAGTCGCTGCGCAATCAACGCAGTCGATTCAACAGCAAACACTGACTCAGCACGCTCACGCTGCCGCACAACAACTGGCCGCCAGAGCGAGTAACGAGCTCGCCGCAGGAGATCGACTCGGCTTATCGGCCGAGCTGCAATTCTTTACTGATCAAGCGTTATTTGCCGGCGCAAGGGCATTGGATATCGAAGGCGCGGAACTGGCCATATCCGGGTTTATACCCCTGGGCGCCGATGCTTACACACAAACAATGTCCATCGATGGCAATACCGCTGGCACGGCGGAACTTTATTTGGATCTGAGCAAACAGCAAGCCGCCAGAGAAACGCTCATTTGGGGACTGATTGCACTGTCTGTATTACTCAGCGCCGCGGTTTATGCCCTCACACGCCCCATGGGACAGCGCCTCGCCAGCAACATTAATGATGCGGTGGCACAGCTTGATGCCATCAGCGATGAGGCGTCGGTATCGATCAATGAAGTCGATAAACTGAAAGACCGCATCGACTCACTGCCACTCGAGTTGCTTCGATCCCGGGATATTCAGAGCCAAGGTGACGAGCATTATCATGACACGGCTATTTTATGCATTGCGCTAAAAACCCTGCCGACCTACCTCGAGACGCTCGATGAAGCGCGTCTTCAAGCGTACGTGTCCTCTCTACACCGAATGGCCTACGGCAGCGCGGGATTTTATGGCGGCGAACTGTCGGTCATTCGACAATTCGGCTTGGCGATTTTCTTCACAGGATCACACTCAGTCGGGTCACCCGTGTTGCGCGCCGCCAGTTGCGCGTGGCTGTTATCGCGTTGCAGTGAAATGGCAGAAAAACAAGAACGACTCTCGTTTATGCCAGGGATGGCGATTGGTATCAGTGAATTAGGACGCGGTAATGACAAGGATATCTATCCTGGTCTTTACACGCAGGCAACGCTGGATGACCTACTGGCGTTGGCGAATCTCGACGTAGACGCCATTCTTTTATCATCGCACGCTGCAGAAGATAACGGTCTGACAACGTCTATTGGCGTCGACGTAATTGACGAGCAGTGGATGGCGATCGGGGACATCAGCAGTAGCCATCTTGATCTGCTGACGAGGCAGCTCCATATTCTACAGCGCGCGATCAAGCCCACCAGTGAAGACACGCCGCAGGGCTTCCTGCCGTTTTAGGGCGCCGGCTACGCCACCACGCTCAAGCGTGTCACCCGCTGGTAACCCTTGGGTAACTTGCTACCCCGCCGACCACGATCACCGCGAAAGTGTTCCAGCTCCGACCACTTAAAATTGCGATAATGGCCGCCTGATGTCACCTGCAGCATGTCGCCCTCCGAGAGCACGCAGAGCCCCACAACAAACTCCTCCCGCGATGCCGACCGAGCAGAGGGAATACCGATCAATTTATTGCCCTTTCCTCGAGACATTTCTGGCAGTTCGGCCAAGGGAAACATCAACATTCGACCCTCATTGGTCGCTACCACGACAAAGGGTTCAGCGTCGCTGGTAACCGCGACAGGGGATAGCACCTGTGCAGCCTGCGGCAGCGTCAATACCGCCTTCCCTGCCTTGTTCTTGGCCTGCAACTGCCCAAACTGCACAACAAAACCATAACCCGCATCGCTGGCCAGTAAAAATCGATCGGCCTCAGAACCTGTCAATAACCCCTCAAAAGTCGCACCGGATGGCGGGTTGATGCGACCCGTCAACGGCTCACCCTGCCCCCTCGCAGAAGGCAGCTGGTGGGTCGGTAAGGTGTAAGCGCGACCGGTTGAGTCAATGACTACCGTCGGCAGATTGGATTTGCCAAGCGCTGAGAAGCGAAAGCAATCGCCCGACTTAAAGCTCAATGATGAGGGATCAATGTCGTGTCCCTTTGCGGCCCGGATCCAACCCTTTTCAGACAACACAATGGTAAGGGGGTCGACGCTAGCCAGTTCGAGTTCGCTAAACGCCTTGGCCTCTTCGCGAGCCGCCAGTGGTGAGCGGCGAGCATCTCCGTGTTGTTCAACCACCGCTTTGAGTTCGCGTTTAATCAGCGTCTTGAGCCGGGCATCGCTGCCTAATGTTTTTTCCAGCGTATCGCGCTCTGCCGCCAGCTCGTCCTGCTCACCCCGAATTTTCATTTCCTCAAGTTTGGCGAGATTACGCAGTTTTAAATCCAAAATCGCTTCGGCCTGAACGTCAGTAATCGCAAACGTTTCCATCAAAATAGGCTTTGGACTTGCTTCCTCTCGAATGATGCGGATCACTTCATCGATATTCAAAAAAGCAATCAGATATCCTTCGAGCAGATGCATGCGTCGCTCGACGCGCTCTAATCGATAAGTTAATCGACGTTTCACCGTGGCTTTTCTGAATACCAGCCACTCGCTCAGTATCGTCACCAAGGATTTGACCGCCGGCCGGCCATCGACGCCGATCACATTGAGATTTACACGATAAGAACGCTCGAGATCTGTGGTGGCAAACAGGTGGCTCATGACCGCATCGATATCAATACGGTTCGATTTTGGTAGCAAGACGAGGCGCGTTGGATGCTCATGATCAGACTCATCGCGCAGATCAGACACCATGGGTAATTTGCGGGCCTGCATTTGCGCCGCAATTTGTTCTAACACTTTGGCACCCGATACTTGATGCGGCAGCGCATGAATCACCACTGCGCCGTCCTCAATATGATACGCAGCGCGGACGCGCAACGCCCCGCGCCCCGTTTCATAGAGTGCAGTGAGCTCAGCCACCGGGGTAATGATTTCTGCCTCAGTTGGGAAATCTGGACCCTTGATGTGCGCGCAAAGGTCCGCCACGCTCGCCTTGGGGGAGTCGAGTAAATGTATCGTCGCCGCCACCACCTCGGTCAAGTTATGGGGGGGAATATCAGTGGCCATGCCCACGGCAATACCGGTAGTGCCGTTGAGTAACAAGTTGGGCACCTGCGCCGGCAAGACGGTCGGTTCGTCTAACGTCCCATCAAAATTAGGTTGCCAATCGACAGTGCCCTGACCCAACTCAGTGAGCAGCACATCGGCATAAGCGGTCAAACGAGACTCGGTGTAGCGCATCGCGGCAAACGATTTTGGATCGTCGGGCGAACCCCAATTCCCCTGTCCATCAATCAGTGGATAGCGATAGGAGAAGTTCTGCGCCATCAGCACCATGGCCTCGTAAGCGGCGCTATCGCCATGAGGATGAAACTTACCGATCACATCGCCGACGGTTCGGGCTGATTTTTTGTATTTCGCGGTGGCCTTAAGGCCGAGTTCGCTCATCGCATAAACGATGCGGCGCTGCACTGGTTTTAACCCGTCACCCACGTGAGGTAGCGCACGGTCGAGTATCACGTACATCGAATAATCGAGGTACGCTTTTTCGGCGTAGTCACGCAGAGACAGCTGCTCAACGTCGACGGGGGGCTCCATTAAATCGGACATAGTGACGAGGGTCTCAAAAAGGGTGGGAGTTCACGCCGCCGTAAACTCTTGAACCGCGCTATGCTAACGCACCCTCATGCGGGAATACTACGAAACCGCGCTTTTCACGTTACGGCCGTCCACGTCAGGCTCGCTAACCCACACTAGGAGACAGGCACTATGGCCGAAAAATCAACGATAGACCGCAAAGCGCTGGTCTGGCGGTGGCGGCATTTTGCACTATTCAGTGGACCGGAATGGCACCGATTACTGAACCTAAGAACCGCCATTTTTGTGGTGGAGCAGGCCTGCCCTTACTTAGAAGCCGACGAAAAAGATCCCGAATGCTGGCATCTCGAACTACTTCACGGCGAGCACCTCATTGGTACGCTGCGCGTGGCGCCACCCGGCATCAGTTATCCAGAATGCTCGATTGGCAGAGTGGCTGTTCACGCTGACTATCGTGAGTGCGGCTTAGGGAGAGATCTCATGGTCAGGGCCCTGGATTTCTGCGACGCGCGCTGGCCAGAAGGGGTCAGACTCAGCGCACAGGCGTATTTAACCGCGTTTTATGAATCGATGGGCTTCGTGATGACCCACGGGCCTTACTACGAGGACAATATTGAGCATGTGGAAATGCTGAAAGAAAACCGGGGATTAAGCGGCACTGCGTGAGGCGCGTTTGCGTTCATGCTCTAAAAGCCATTTCTTACGCAAACGAATACTCTCTGGTGTGACCTCCACCAGTTCGTCCTCTTCAATAAACTCCAGGGCCTGCTCTAAGGAGTGCTTCACCGGTGGAGACAGGGTCAACGCCTCATCGGTACCGGATGCGCGGACATTAGTGAGCTGCTTCGCTTTCGTTGGATTCACGACAAGGTCATTACCCCGGCTGTGCAGCCCTACTATTTGTCCTTCATAAACCTGAATATTGGGATCTAAGAATAGCCGCCCACGTTCTTGCAAGGCATGTAACGCATAGGCCAGGCTTTTTCCCGTCACCATCGATACCAACACACCATTTTGACGAGCAGCCAGCACGGCGGTGGTCACGGGTCCATAATGATCAAAGATGTGGGTCATGATGCCCGAGCCAGAGGTCATGGTCAGGAACTGAGAACGAAATCCAATCAACCCTCGGGCGGGAACAATAAATTCCAGCCGCACACGTCCCTTGCCATCGAGCCCTAGCTGAGTGAGCTCCGCTCGACGCAGACCCAGCTCTTCCATGACCCCGCCTTGATGCTGCTCATCAATATCGAGCACCAGTTGCTCGTAGGGTTCGCACACCGCGCCATCGATCGTTTTCTGAATCACCTCTGGTCGCGACACCCCTAACTCAAACCCCTCGCGGCGCATATTTTCAATGAGCACCGACAGGTGCAGTTCACCCCGCCCCGATACCTTGAACTTGTCGGCACTATCACCGGGCTCTACCCTGAGGGCTACATTGTGAATGAGCTCTCGCTCCAGACGCTCCTTTAAATTGCGAGAGGTTACATACTTCCCCTCGCGCCCAGCAAAAGGTGAGTCATTAACCTGAAAGGTCATGCTAACAGTGGGCTCATCGACGGTGAGCGGAGGCAGTGCCTCGGGTTGCGAGGGATCGCACAACGTGTCGGATATTAACAGTCCATCAATACCGGTAATACAGACGATATCGCCCGCATCTGCTGAGGATACCTCTGTCCGCTCAAGACCCTCATAACCCATCACCTGCAGAATCTTGCCTGGCCGAGTGCTGCCCTCTCGATCGACAATCGTGACCTGCGTGTTGCCCTTTACAGACCCTCGAGTCACGCGACCCACTCCAATCACACCGACATAACTCGAATAATCTAAAGCCGATATTTGCAGTTGTAAGGGTCCGGCAATATCCACATCGGGCGCCGGCACATGACGTTCGATTGCCTCAAAGAGCGGCGTCATATCCTCAGCCATTGAGGCGGGGTCATCACCCGCTATCCCTAATACCGCGGAGGTATACACCACAGGGAAATCGAGCTGAGATTCGTTTGCGCCCAAGGCATCAAACAAGTCAAAAATTTGGTCTACCACCCAGTCAGGACGGGCACCCTCTCGATCGATCTTATTGACCACCAAGATTGGGTTAAGCCCGCGCTCAAACGCTTTACTCGTGACGAAGCGCGTCTGGGGCATTGGGCCATCAACCGCGTCAACCAGCAGCAACACCGAGTCAACCATCGACAGGACGCGCTCTACTTCGCCCCCAAAGTCGGCGTGTCCAGGCGTGTCGACGATATTGATTCGATAATCTCGCCAGCCAATAGCGGTGTTTTTGGCCAAAATGGTGATGCCGCGCTCACGCTCCTGATCATTAGAGTCCATGACGCGCTCAGCGCCCGCCATTTTTCGGTCCAGCGTACCGGACTGCTGCAGCAGGCAATCCACCAGCGTCGTTTTGCCATGGTCGACGTGAGCAATAATGGCGATGTTACGAAGGGCTTTCATAGGTATCTCAAGTCAGTCGGCGATCAGAGGTTTTTGGCGCGCGCGGAGTGTACACCAGTGAACATCAAGTGGTTCACCCTATTCAGTCGCGTCAAAAGCACCAATAAAGTGCGCATTGTCGGCGAATATGCACTATTATAGTGCATTGCACTGAATGACGCTGGTAAAAATTCTCTAAATAGTGATAAAAAACAAAGCATTAGATGGTTTTCGTCAATGACCAAAAGTTGGCATAGGGCTTGCACTGTATTAATCAGTCGACCAGTGCCAACGCACTATCCGCATTTTTAACATCCCGTCATGACGGGGCGAGACTTTACGAGAGGAAGAGGACATGTCAGAGCGCACGCTAGAGTTAATCAGCAAAAACGACGTCAGCTGGGTGGATCTCCGCTTTACTGATACTAAGGGAAAAGAGCAACACGTCTCCGTTCCCTCCCATACAGTGGATGAGGATTTTTTCGAGGGCGGCAAAATGTTCGACGGCTCCTCGATTTCGGGATGGAAGGGGATTAATGAGTCGGACATGATTTTGATGCCCGACGACAGCACCGCAGTACTCGATCCCTTCACCGATGACCCCACCATTATTTTGCGTTGCGATATTGTCGAACCAGACACCATGCAAGGGTACGAGCGTGACCCCCGCAGCATCGCCAAAAAAGCAGAGGCATACCTGGTATCGACGGGGTTAGGCGACACGGCCTTTTTCGGCCCAGAGCCAGAATTTTTTGTCTTTGATGACGTGAAGTGGAAAGTCGATATGAGTGGCGCCAGTTACTCGATCAATGCAGAAGAAGCCGCCTGGTCCTCTAACTTAGATTTCGAAGACGGCAACACGGGACATCGCCCACGTGTCAAAGGCGGCTATTTTCCCGTCCCACCCGTGGATTCACTGCACGATATCCGCGCTGCCATGTGCTCAGCAATGGCGCAAATGGGATTAGATGTTGAGGTACACCACCACGAAGTCGGCACTGCGGGTCAGTGCGAGATTGGTATTAAGTTCAACACGCTGGTCTCTAAGGCAGATGAAGTACAGATTCTCAAATACTGTGTCTTCAATGTGGCACACGCTTACGGTAAAACCGCCACGTTTATGCCCAAACCAGTCGTCGGTGATAACGGTTCAGGCATGCACTGTCACCAATCGATCGCCAAGGGCGGAGAAAACACCTTCGCCGGTGACGGCTATGCCGGCCTCTCCGATGCGGCGCTCTATTATATCGGCGGCACGATTAAGCATGCTAAGGCGCTTAATGCCTTTACCAACGCTTCGACCAACAGTTACAAGCGCTTGGTGCCCGGTTTTGAAGCCCCGGTCATGTTGGCGTATTCCGCGCGCAATCGCTCGGCCTCTATCCGTATTCCTTATGAGCCGTCACCAAAAGGGAAGCGCATTGAGGTGAGATTCCCTGACCCGACTGCCAACCCCTACCTCGCCTTTGCGGCGTTGTTGATGGCCGGCCTCGATGGCATACAAAATAAGATTCACCCCGGCGATGCAGCAGACAAAGACTTATACGACCTGCCACCAGAAGAAGCGGCCAACATCCCTACTGTCGCCTCGAGTCTCGAGATGGCACTGGATGCACTCGATGCAGATCGAGGCTTCCTGACCGCCGGCGGGGTATTCAGCGACGATATGATCGACGCCTACATCGAGCTCAAGCGGGAGGAGGTCGAGCGACTGAATATGACGACTCACCCGGCAGAATTCGATATGTATTACTCCTTGTAAGGGCGACGAACCCAGTGGTCGTTAAAACCCAAAAGCCCGCCTAGTGCGGGCTTTTGACTCTTTAGACACTGCCTAAATCGGAATGCACCAACATAGTGCGTGATGAGTGAGGCGCCATGTTAGCCAAACAGGACATCAAGACACCTACGCATGAATGAAGGCCATGACAAACGCGTCATACGTCAGCCCGCTAGGCGATGGGCCGCCGTGCTGTGGGCACTGTGTGCCGTCGCCGTGGCGTCACCCGTTTATAAAGTCACGGATAAGGACGGCAATATCGCCTTCACCGACCAACCTCCCACCTTGGACGCCGAATCAGTAGAGCGCCACGAGGTACAGCCCCTCAATACCGCAGCCCCCCTTGCGACCTTGCCGCTCGAACCCGCGCCCAACCCCGCTGAAGTGTCCATCCCTTTTGTGACCCGTATTGAGCAGCCGGCTGATGGCAGCACCATCCCAATGGGGCCAGGTAATGTCACCGTCGAGGTGTCGATCAGCCCTGCCCTGAGCGACTCGGAGCACTTACAGCTGGAGATAGATGGCGCCCCCTATGGTGCGCCACAGAAACAGCGCCAGTGGTCCCTCACCAACATTTATCGTGGTGAGCATCGACTCCGTGTTCATCGGTTACACAGCTCGGGGGCACAGGTAGACGTCTCTGACACCAGCACGTTCTACGTCTTACGACCCTCTGTGATTCGCTAATCCTATGCTCACACTACCCGCTGACTACAACCTCGAACTGCTCGCCACCAGCGTGGTCCTGCTCGATGCCAAATTGAACGTCTGCGCGCTCAATTTGTCCGCCGAAAACCTATTGGGTATTTCTGCAAGTCGCGCCCGAGGGCATCCGTTAGACGCGCTACTCGATGAATCCAATGAGTGGTACCCCCTATTGCATCAGGCACTCTCAGAAAATTACCCCATGGTGCGCAGAGCCATATCACTGACGACTCGCTCTGACCAACAGAAAACGGTTGATATTACGATCAGCCCCGTCACGACCAAGGTCGGGAGCCATAGCCTGCTGTTAGAACTCAATATCGTCGACCGACTGCAGGCGATAAGCCGCGACGAGAGTGAGTGGCAAGCTCAGGCTTCGCTGAAAGAAATCATGAAGGGTGTCGCCCACGAAGTGAAGAACCCACTGGGCGGCATCCGTGGAGCCGCCCAATTGCTGTCTGCGGAGCTCCCCGATCCAGCGCTCCAAGAGTACACCGACATCATCATTTCCGAAGTGGACCGACTTCATAAATTGGTGGATCGAATGCTCGGTCCCAGAGAGCGTTTAGAGCCGCATCCCACCAATATTCACGAGGTCACTGAACACGTTCGACAATTAATCGAAGCGGAAGCGGAAGGTGCGCTGCACATTGAGCGAGACTATGACCCCAGCCTGCCTGACTTTCTCGCCGATGCAGGACAGCTGACGCAAGCCTTGCTTAATTTAGTGCGCAATGCGTGGCAGGCGTGCGGCGCAGGGGGATTGATCACGCTCCGCACCAGGGTTTTTCGGCAATTTACCGTGGGCGGCAACCGACACAAACTCGTCTGCGCGCTGCAGGTCGCCGACGATGGTCCCGGCGTCCCAGACGAATTAATGCCGCGACTCTTCCTGCCCATGGTGACCGGTAATGCTCAAGGAACCGGCTTAGGACTCTCTATCGCGCAGCGGATCGCCAACCAACATGGCGGACTCATTCAAGTTAAGAGCGTCCCCGGCGACACCTGCTTCACCCTGCTCTTACCCATGGAGATGCAACATGCCCCTGACTGAACAGGTATGGATTGTAGACGATGACAGTTCCATTCGATGGGTGATGGAAAAAGCACTCACGCGTGCTGGGCTGACCAGTCGACTATTTGAAACCGGTCAAGCGGTGTTGGACGCATTGGCGAGCCAAGAGCCGATGGTAGTCGTCAGCGACATTCGAATGCCCGGCATGGATGGCCTTCACCTGCTCTCTAAAATCAAAGCAAAGCTGCCACATTTGCCGGTCATTATTACCACCGCGCACTCTGATTTAGACAGTGCGGTGAATTCCTATGAAGAGGGCGCCTTTGAGTATTTGCCCAAACCATTTGATATTGAGGAAATGGTGTCCATCGTATCGCGCGCCCAGGGGCAACGCAGCCAGACGATTGCGACGGACGTTGCCAGCCCTGACCACAACACGACAGAGATCATTGGCAACGCTGCTGCCATGCAAGAGGTTTTTCGTGCCATCGGACGCTTGGCACAAAGCCACATCACCGTTTTAATCAACGGCGAATCGGGAACCGGTAAGGAGTTAGTCGCCCGGGCACTGCATCGGCACAGCCCGCGGGCCAACAATGCCTTTGTCGCGCTGAATATGGCGGCGATCCCGCAAGAGCTCATGGAATCAGAGCTTTTTGGTCATGAAAAGGGCGCCTTCACCGGTGCTAACCATCGCAGAGCAGGTCGCTTTGAGCAGGCCAAAGGAGGCACGCTATTTCTTGATGAAATCGGCGATATGCCAGCCGCCACCCAGACACGGCTGTTGCGCGTCTTGCAAGACGGTGAGTTTTTTCGCGTTGGCGGCGTCGAGTCCATCACAGCCGATGTGCGCATTATTGCTGCCACGCATCAAAACCTAGAGGCCTTGGTGGAAACCGGCGCCTTTAGAGAGGATCTGTTTCATCGACTTAACGTGATACGGATTCATGTCCCCAAACTCGCGGAACGACGCGAAGATATTCCGCAATTGCTGAATCATTTCTTAAAGGCAGCCAGTCAGGAGCTTGGCGTCGAGACGAAAACCTTATCCAGCATCGCATTGGACTTTTTGACCGAGTTACCTTGGCCCGGCAACGTCAGACAGCTAGAGAATACCTGCCGCTGGCTCACGGTGATGGCGGCGGGACGGGAGGTACTGCTCTCTGACTTACCACCGGAGTTGATTCAGCATCCCGACGCATCACCTCGGAAAGAGGCTGATACCTGGCACACACAGCTGGCCGATTGGGCGAATCACCAACTTGCAGAGGGACACTCAAACGTCCTGCGTCAGGCGCTTCCCTTGTTTGAATCGATCATGATAGACGCCGCCTTGGATCACACCGGTGGGCGCAAAGCAGAGGCGGCGGAACTGTTGGGGTGGGGGCGCAATACATTGACCCGAAAACTCAAAGAGCTTGATCGACCCGTCAAGTAGCCGCCCCCACAGCGCGTTAGTGTGTCGCACCCTCGGGGGCCGCATCAGTTTCCGTTTCATCCGCTGCTTGCTGTGCGACGGCTTGACGATACAGCGCATCAAAATTGACCGGTGCAATCATCAATGCCGGGAACCCGCCTCTCACCACTAAGCTGTCGATCGCCTCTCTCGCGTAAGGAAACAACATGTTGGGGGCGACGGTCGACAACAACTGTCGTAGCGCCTCTCCTTCAATACCCGACACAAAGAAAATAGCGGCTTGCTGAACCTCCACAAGAAATGCCGTTTGCTCTTCAAGCTTTGCGGTAATGGTCAGCGTAAGGACCACCTCGTGGTTACCGTCCTCGTCAAGACGGCTACTCTTAGTATTGAGATCAACATTAACGTTAGGTTTCCACTCTTGCCGAAACACATTAGGTGTTGCAGGGGACTCAAACGAGATGTCTTTGGTATAGATTCGCTGCGTCACAAACTGTTGTTGTGACGCCTGCTCCTGTGCGGCGGCCTGTTCTTCAGCCATGGTCTTTCTCCTTACTTAAAGTATGTGGGGGGTCCCGCTGGGCCGTTACGCTAATAAAGGATCCAGTTCGCCGGCGTGCTCCAATTCATAGAGCTCATCGCAACCACCTATGTGTTGTTCATCGATCCATACTTGCGGCACCGATGTTTTACCCGCTTTCTGCGCCATCTGCTGTCGGGCAGCTGGGTCGCCGTCAACTGGAATTTCCTGATAACTCACCCCTTTCCGATCAAGCAAAGCCTTTGCCTGTGTACAAAAAGGGCACCACCGGGTGGTGTAGATCACGACGCCGGTCATTGTGTCACGACAGGGAGTTTCTGTGCATCCCACTCCATCATGCCACCGGTCAACTTTTGTGCCCGCGCGAATCCCTCTGCCCTGAGCGTTTTGGTCGCGCCAGCAGCAGACTGACCCATTTTACACACGACCACTACTGGTTTTTCGCGGAATTTTTCGAGTTCACTCATCCGACCAGCAAGCGCGGCCGAGGGGATATTCATCGCGTGAGTAATGTGGCCTCGACCGAAATCCGCTGCATCACGGATATCAACAAATACGCCGCCCTCGCTATTCACCAGTTGCACCGCCTCATTGATCGATAAGGCGGGGCCCGCTTTTCGCGTTTCGTGAAACACCAACATCATCAGCGTCACAGCGAGTGCTGCGATGAGCACCCACTGCTCAGCCATAAATGGCACAATTAAGCTTGTCGACACGTTACTCCACCTCTTATCAAAGCCCACTCGGTCATGAAGCAGGCCAGCCATTCGCCTTGTTATTGCGCCAGCTTAGGCCTGACCGCCCCGCCCGCGACAACCCATCGGCGGCCGGCGAGTATATCCGTTCACTCCGCCACCCTCCAGTCAAGACGTGAGGCGGTGTGCCGACGCTGGTCAGGGAGCCGCCCAGAGTGCGCTGGTCAACCGCGACTGGGATCCAAAGTGCCCGGTTCCCATCAGGGGGCGATCAACCGCAGTCCTCTTTGCCCAGATCTGCACATACCGGCGAGACATAACGCCCGATGCATGGCTTAGCGGGGTCGGGTTAAGCACCCAATACCCGCCCGCCATCGTCTTAAAGGTGCTCAGTCGCCGCCACCGCGTTACAATCATGCTGCCCTTTTATTTGAGTCTCACCAACCGTGGCCCCAACAAAGCCGACAACGCTGCTCATGATCCTTGATGGTTTCGGTCACCGCGACGCAACACAGGACAATGCGATTAGCGCCGCTCAAACGCCCCACCTCGATCAACTATGGCGTGACGCGCCGCATACGTTGATTTCTAGCTCAGGCCTCGATGTAGGCCTACCCGAGGGGCAAATGGGCAACTCTGAGGTGGGACACATGAGTTTGGGTGCGGGAAGGATTGTCTATCAATCAATCACGCGTATTGATCAAGCTATCAGCGATGGCGATTTCGACACCAATCCCGAGTATTGCCATGCCATTGACGCCGCTGTTGCGACCGGTAAGGCCGTCCACATTATGGGATTACTCTCGCCTGGTGGCGTTCATAGCCATGAGGAACATCTCTTCGCTGCTTTGAGGCTCGCCGCTGCGCGGGGCGCACAGCAGCTGTATTTGCATGCTTTTTTGGACGGCAGAGATACACCCCCTCGAAGCGCTCAAGCCTCTCTCGACAAAGCGGAAGCCGTGTTTGCCGAGCTCGGGGTAGGACGGATTGGCTCAGTGCAGGGCCGATACTGGGCGATGGACAGAGATAACCGATGGGAGCGCATCCAACAAAGCTACAATTTACTGACGCAGTGGGAGGCTCGCCACTACACCCCATCGGCGGCGCTGGCATTGTCTAACGCTTATGACCGTGGCGAAGACGATGAATTTGTCGCCCCTACGGGCATCGGTGATCGCGCCACCCTGGCCGATGGCGATACTGTTTTATTCATGAATTTTCGCGCCGACCGCGCGCGACAGCTCACCCAAGTTCTCACAGACCCAGACTTTCAGGGCTTCGATCGTCCCGTTCAGCCAACACTGGCACTCGTGACCACCACTGAATACGCTGCATCGCTGGGCTGTACGGTTGCCTTTGCGCCTAGCCGCCTCGATAACAGCCTCGGTGAGATACTGGCAGAAAAAGGGCTGACACAGCTGAGGATTGCCGAAACGGAGAAGTATGCCCACGTCACTTTTTTCTTCAGTGGGGGTCGTGAGGCGACATTCACTGGTGAGACACGAACGCTCATACCCTCCCCCGATGTGGCAACCTATGATCTGCAGCCCGAAATGAGCGCGCCTGAGGTGACCGATGCATTAGTGCGTGCCATTAGTGATGGGGAATACGATTTTATTGTCGTGAATTTTGCTAACGGCGATATGGTCGGGCATACAGGCCAGTTCGATGCGGCGGTGGCGGCGGTTGAAGCCCTAGACGCGTGTATTGGGAGAGTGGTGTCTGCGTTGCACGCGCACGGCGGCGAGGGTCTGATCACGGCTGACCATGGTAATTGTGAGCAGATGAAGGACTACGCGAATAACCAACCTCACACTCAACACACCACTGAGCGCGTACCGCTCATCTACCTTGGAACGCGTTTCCATGAACTGGATCCCACTGGCGGCATTCTTGCCGATATTGCACCGACGATTCTGACGATGATGGACTTAGCGATTCCTTCCGCCATGTCGGGTCGCAATCTGTTGACCCGCTGAGCTCGTCATCGATGGCCCGCCATCGCGTGCCCCGCTATCAAACAACCCTCCTGCCGCGGTGCTGCCGGTTACTCATTGGCCTTTGCTATCTCGCCACACCGCTGCTTGCATCGGCAGACACAGCCAACACGGTGACAACACAACAAGAAACCCAAGAGCAGATCACCGTATTACAGGCCGATATCGTTGCGACGCAAATACGCCTGACAGAGCAATCAGCCGCACGAGACGCATTGCAAGATGCACTGCGCAGCACCGAATGGCGCATCAGCAAAACCGATACACAATTATCAGATCTCAGCGCAGAGCGAACAGCGCTCTCAGCGCAAATAACGACGCTCCAAAAAGAGAGTACCGAACTGCAAAGCCAACAGACTCAGCTAGAGAAAGCGATGGCGCTGGGTGTTCGCCAGCTTTGGTTAATGCACCAAGGGGGCGGATTGCGGGTATGGCTAGGGGATGAAAGACCTGACGATATCGCCCGTCATCTCGCCTACTACCAACTAGTGCTAACAGAGCAAAAAGCCACCGTCACGCGCTATCAAGCCGGGCTGAAGACCCTAGAGAACAATGCTATCGCTCTGCAAGCAGCGGAAAAAGAAGCCCTTCAGCAAACTGACGCCATCGCCACCTTACTGGAGCAACTCACCTCTCAGCAGGCGCAGCGCGAACAGACAATTGCGCGACTTAACGACCAATTGAAAACCGATCAGCAACGTCTGGCTGTGCTCACGCAGAATGAGCAAAACCTGAATACGCTGCTCGCGGGGCTATCGTTAGCCGCGCAAAGCACACCCATGAACCAGACTCCCTTTTCTGAGGCAGGAGGCGCGCTGGCAATGCCGGTCAATGGCAAACCGAGCAATCGATTCGGCGCCAAACGCAATACTGATATTCGCTGGCGGGGATGGCTCATCCCCGCAGCGCAAGGTGAGCCGGTCAGCGCTATTTTTGATGGGCACATCATCTTTTCAGATTGGTTACGCGGCCAAGGCCTCGTCATCGTCATCGACCACGGAGAGGGATGGCTTTCCCTCTACGCACAAAACCATAGTCTGCTGCGCGGGGCAGGGGACCGAGTACGCAAAGGCGAGATCATTGCCAAGGTGGGGGCGAGCGGTGGCGGCGAACGGACCGGGCTCTACTTTGAAATCCGGCAACAAGGGGAGCCGGTAGATCCTGCAGATTGGATTCAACGCTGAGCGCCACAACGATAATCAGTTAAGATTCGTTATCGATTGTTTTTAGGATTGCACCATGGAAGTGTTCCGCCGCCCGTTTGGACTTGGACTGATGATCACTGCGCTGATGTGCCAGCCCATTGCCGCGCAAGAAACACCCGAGGCCTCAGACGATAATCCTCACCAAACGGATCTTGATGAGCGCCAATCTTTACCCCTTGAAGAACTGCAGATGTTTGCCGATGTCTTTAATCAAATCCGTGAGGGCTATGTTGAATCGGTCCCAGATAGCAAACTATTTGAAATGGCCGTGCAAGGCATGCTATCCGGCCTTGATCCACACTCGGTCTTTCTAGAAGAAAAAGCCTACGACTCATTGCAAGAGAACACGCAAGGTGAGTTCAGCGGTTTGGGCATCGAGATAGGGCAAGACCGGGGTTATATCACGATCATCGCACCCATCGACGGCTCTCCCGCCGAGGCAGCGGGGCTGGAGGCGGGCGATGTGATCCTTAAAATTGATGGTGAACCGATCCGCGATTTACCGGTGGATCGATCAGTAGACTTAATGCGCGGGCCAACCGGATCAGAGGTGGTGTTGACGATCGGCAGACGCGGCACCCAAGATCCTTTTGATGTCACGGTAGTCCGCGACATCATTAAAGTGCCCAGTGTCAGAAGCCGCGAATTAATGGAAGGCTATTTCTGGTTGCGCGCTGCCCAATTTCAAAAAGATACCGGTAACGAAGCCATCGCGGTGCTAACAGAGGCAGTGGCGGAGGGTGAGCTCAAAGGGGTCGTGTTAGATTTGCGCAATAATCCCGGCGGTGTCCTCGGTGCTAGTGTTGATATGGCGGGGGCACTGCTAGATGGCGGACTAGTGGTGTACACCGAGGGGCGGCACCCACAAGCGGCAGAGCGCTTCGAAGCCTTACCGGGGGATATGTTAAACAACCTCCCCATCGTTGTTTTGATCAACGGTGGCTCCGCTAGCGCGTCAGAAATTGTCGCAGGCGCGCTGCAAGATCGTCGCCGTGCCGTCATTATGGGAACGAGAAGCTTCGGTAAAGGGTCGGTGCAAACCATTTTGCCGGTGACTGAGACCCGTGCGGTCAAATTAACCACCGCGCTGTATTACACACCCAACGGCCGCTCTATTCAGGCAGAGGGCATCGTCCCCGATATCGTCGTGGAAAGAGCGGAGGTGAAAAGCGTTGAGTCCGCTCGGAGAACGAAAGAGTCAGACCTTAAGGGCAGTCTGAGCGGCGGCGATCCGGCTGATACAGAGGCCGAGAGCGAATCGCTCACCGAGTTGCGGAATTCCGATAACCAGCTCTATGAGGCCTTGACGTTGCTGCGCGGCATTACCCTACTGAGGCCAGACACAGCGCCCGAGCCTGCCCTTGATGGCGCCAACGCCTCGGCCGCGACGGCATCCCAATAGCGCCGATTGGCGGCGGATGACTTGCTAACCCCTGTCGCGCTGGGCACCCTTTGAACAGCGGTTACAGTCGCATCGGAATGCCTTGCGCGACCATAAACTGCTTGGCTTCTCGGACCGTGTATTCACCAAAATGAAAAATACTGGCGGCTAAAACGGCATCGGCACCACCCTGCGTGACCCCATCGGCGAGGTGTTGGAGTGTGCCCACTCCACCCGATGCAATCACCGGAATATCAACGCTGTCGGTAATCTCCCGCGTGATGGTCAGCTCAAAGCCATCACGGGTGCCATCTCGGTCCATACTGGTGAGTAGCAACTCACCCGCACCCAGTGCGGCCATTTTTTTCGCCCAAGAAACCGCCTCAATACCAGTCGGTTTGCGGCCACCATGCGTGAACAACTCGTATCGCGGCGGCGACCCTGGCTCGGAGACGCGCTTCACATCAATCGCCACGACGATGCATTGTGAGCCAAAACGCGCGGCGGCTGCACTCACCAAAGTGGGGTCATGAATCGCCGCCGTATTAATACTGACCTTGTCGGCACCTGCATTGAGCATCGTGCGAATATCGGGTAGCGCACGAATCCCACCCCCTACGGTAAGGGGAATGAAAACCTCGCGCGCAATTTGCTCAACCGTTTGTACCGTGGTGTCACGCTCTTCATGAGTAGCCGTAATATCGAGAAAGGTGATTTCATCGGCGCCCTCATCGTTATAGCGGCGCGCAACTTCAACAGGATCACCCGCATCTCTGATCCCCACAAAATTAACGCCCTTGACGACTCGCCCCCGATCGACATCGAGGCAAGGAATAATGCGCTTTGCTAGGGCCATTAATCGGCGCCTAAAAAGGCGTCGACCATTGCCTGGGCCGCACTGAGATCGAGGGTTCCCTCGTAAATGGCCCGACCGGTAATCGCACCCGTAATTCCTGCATGAGCATGTTGCATCAACTGCTCAACATCTTCGATGCGACTGATGCCGCCCGAGGCAATCACAGGTAATCCAGAGGATTGTGCCAGCGCGACAGTGGCGTCCACATTGACACCCTGCATCATGCCGTCGCGATCAATGTCGGTGTACACCACCGCATGCACACCCACGTCTGCAAATCGTTTCGCGAGATCGGTTGCGTCAAGCTCACTGTCACTGGCCCAGCCTTCTACCGCGACTCGACCCGCTCTTGCATCAATGCCGACCACAATATGGCCAGGAAATGCCGCACAGGCGGCTTTCACAAAGCCCGGGTCTTTCGCAGCCATCGTGCCAATAATGGCGTATTGAACGCCTGACGCCAGATACCGTGAAATCGTCTCTAGGTCGCGAATACCGCCGCCAATTTGAATGGGTAGCTCAGGCAACGCCTTGGCGATACGCTCGATAATAGGGGCGTTAACCGGCTTCCCCGCAAAGGCGCCATCCAAATCGACTAGGTGGAGTCGGCGCGCGCCCTGCGCGTGCCACTGCTGCGCCATGGCCACGGGGTCATCCGAAAAGACCGTACTGTCCGCCATATCTCCCTGGCGGAGGCGAACACATTGACCTTCCTTCAGGTCGATGGCGGGTATCACTAGCATGTTCCGTCCCAACTCAAAAAATTCTTTAATAAAGTGAGTCCAGCCTTGTGGCTTTTCTCAGGGTGAAACTGCGTGGCAAACACGTTATCGCGCGCCAGCGCCGCACAGCCAGCGAGCCCGTAGTCAAAGGTGCCAACCACTAAGCCCGGATCATCGGGTACCACGTGGTAACTGTGAACAAAGTAGAAATGGCTGCCCGATTCAATCCCGGTCCACAAGGGATGTGCCTGCTTTTGCACCACTTGATTCCAGCCCATGTGCGGCACTTTCAATCGAGTCCCGTCCGCCTCTTGGTGAGGACTTCCAAAAAACCTAACCTCCCCGGGTAACTGGTTTAAACACGCGACACCGCCATTTTCCTCTGAGGCAGTCATCAATGACTGCATCCCCACACAAATAGCGAGAACCGGTTTTCGCTCTACGGTGATGGCCTGCTCAAGCAGCTGATCGCATTCCAGCCGGCGAATCGCGTCCATGCAATCGCGGATACCCCCCACGCCGGGAAATACCACTCGGTCGGCTTTCGTGATCGCCGCGTGATCATGCGTGACAACCACTTCGAGCGCGCCCACGTGCTCCAAGGCACTGGCAACCGAGTGCAGGTTGCCCATACCGTAATCAATAACGGCTACCCGTTGGGTCACAAGCTATAAAACCCCTTTAGTAGAGGGGCTGGCGCCTTTAAGCGCTGCGTCTCGGGTGATCGCCATGCGTAACGCGCGTCCGAATGCCTTAAAAACAGTCTCTGCTTGATGGTGTGCATTGTGTCCACGCAGATTATCGACATGCAGCGTGACATTGGCATGATTGACAAATCCTTGAAAAAACTCGATCACCAAGTCCACGTCAAAATCGCCCACTTTTGCGCGGGTAAAGGGCACGTGAAATTCCAGCCCAGGCCGCCCACTGCAATCGAGGACAACGCGCGATAGCGCCTCATCTAACGGCACATAGGCGTGTCCGTATCGGATGATGCCGGTTTTATCGCCAATCGCCTCATGAAATGCCTGCCCGAGGGTAATACCAATATCTTCAACCGTATGGTGAGCATCGATGTGGAGATCGCCCTTTGCGACGATGTTAATATCGATTTGACCATGCCGCGCGATTTGGTCGAGCATATGCTCAAGGAACGGCAGCCCGGTGTCGAGTTCACATTGACCGCTGCCATCCAGACACAGCTGCACCTCGATTTGCGTCTCCAGTGTTGCTCGGCTAATTGTTGCCCGGCGCAGGCCGGTATCGTGCTGACTCATGCTATTTTCTCCGGTGTGCGCGACCAAACAGGGCGGTGACCGCTACACTAGGGACATTATTGTATAGAAAGAGTCTCCGTACTTCATTGCGAAGCTTTACCACTCTATGACTGCCCAACACGCTTTTGCTGACGCATTACTGCACTGGTTCGACCAGCACGGACGTTCGCATTTGCCCTGGCAACACAATCGCACGCCTTATCGAGTTTGGGTGTCCGAAATCATGCTGCAGCAAACACAGGTCACGACAGTCATTCCCTTCTATGAGCGCTTTATGGCGGCCTTCCCCACGGTGCACGATCTTGCCATAGCGCCTGAGGATACTGTTTTGCATTTGTGGACCGGTCTCGGGTACTACGCCCGCGCGCGCAACCTGCACCGCAGTGCTAAAACAATCTGCGCTGACCATGACGGTCGCTTTCCTGAGAATCTTGATGATTTGGTATCACTCCCCGGCATTGGTCGCTCTACCGCAGGGGCAATATTGTGTCTGGCGATGGGCGGGCGGGCCCCCATTCTCGACGGTAATGTGAAGCGTGTGCTCGCGCGTTACTACGCGGTCGAGGGCTGGCCCGGCCAACGCACCGTAAGCGACCAGTTATGGGCCCTAGCCGAGCACCATACGCCTCATCAGCGCGTCGCAGATTACACGCAAGCCGTGATGGACCTCGGTGCCACCTGCTGTAAGCGCACCCAGCCCACCTGCCCCACCTGCCCCCTGCAAGCAAACTGCAGCGCGCTCGCAACCCAAAACCAAACGGCCTTTCCCGGTCGCAAGCCAAAAAAGCCAAAGCCCTCGCGGCAACGCTGGTTTGCCGTTGCAATCAGATCATCGGGCGAGGTGCTCTTGCAGAAGCGTGCGGCCAATGGAATATGGGGCGGGTTATGGGCGCCACCCGAATTGTCGGATGAGCGCTCAGCGAAAGAGTGGCTGCATCACAATGTCGGCGTCAGTGCCGCCGAGTGTTATCTCGGAACCCCTTTTCACCACGTTTTTACGCATTTTAAACTTGAAGCAACGCCCGTTTATGGGCGGTGCGCAGAAAACCAAACCCACTCGCCGAGCGTAAAATTTGATGATAATGACCTGCGCTGGTTCGGTTTGGATCCGGTACCATCGGTCGGGTTGCCCGCACCCATCGTGCGGCTCTTAAAGACACTGGGTAACGACGCCTAGGGTGAGGAATGGTTCATGACAAGAATGGTCAACTGTAGACGCTATCAGGAAACATTGGAGGGCCTTGACCGGCCCCCGCTGCCCGGCGCGAAGGGGCAAGATATTTTCGATCATGTCTCCAAAAAGGCATGGCTCGAGTGGCAAAGTCATCAAACCATGCTCATTAACGAAAAGCACCTCAGCTTAATTGATGCTGAAGCGCGGCAGTACTTGATGGGTGAAATGGATAAGTTTCTTGCCGGCGAGGCCTTTGATCAAGCCGAAGGTTATGTGCCACCCAGTGAATAGCCAAACCGTCTCATCGGCAACACGGTGCCGACCAATCAGCAGAGGTGCTGATCGATGAAATGGAGAGCCTGGCTAATAACGGCGCTGTCTTGTTTAACGGTGACGGCGGTGCTGGCCGGCGTGAAGTACTCGCAGATTGCTCAAGCCATGGCATTCATGGAAAGCTTTCCGCCACCGAGTGAAACCATTACCGTCGCGCAGGTACGATCAGATAGTTGGGCGCCCACACGATTACTCAGCGGAACCGTGCGGTCCCCCGAGCATTTAGTCATTGCGACAGAGATACCCGGCCGGGTCGTCCAACTACCCTTTCACAGTGGTGATACGGTGCCCAAAGGAGCGGCCATTGTGGTGCTCTTTAACGATGATCTAGAAGCGCAACGGACGGCACTGCAGGCTGACTTGAACTTGGTGAATACGCAGCTCGAACGCAACCAAACACTAGAAGCGGATGCCCTGGTCTCTCGCGATCAACTCGATACGCTGACTGCGCAAACGCTGTCCCTTACAGCGCAAATTGCCGTATTAAATGCACGTCTCAGTAGAATGACCGTGCGCGCGCCCTTCACGGGCACCTTAGGCATTTACCCTCAACGTGTCGGTGATTTGATGCATCTCAGCGAGGTATTGACCACCCTCACGGGATTAAATGCGGAACGCTGGGTGGACTTTAAAGTGCCTCAAGGGCTTGCTGAGCTGAGCGTTGGCGACACCGTCACTATTCGCGATATCACGGGGAATGCGATCGGTCCTGCCAAAGTCATTGCGGTTTCAGATGCCTTCGCCGAGGGGACTCGCACCTATGATGTACGCGCAGCACTGCAAGCGGCAGGACTGCGCCACGGAGCACTCGTGCAGGTAGCAGTGAGCATAGGCCCCAGAGAAGACGTGTTATCAGTGCCCGCGCGCAGCGTCCGCTGGGACCCGGAAGGCCCTCATGCGTTTGTGGTTGAGACCTCTGAGCCGGGAGCGCATCTTCCCCATAAAGCATCACTGCGCAGAGTCGAGGTACGGGGTGAGCGGGACGGCCGCTTTTTTATCTTGGGAGCGCTCAGCCCTGACGATCGCATCGCAGATAAGGGTGCTTTTAAACTGAACGATCAAATTTTATTGCGGGTTCAGGCAGAGGTGCCACGAGGGTGACCTCGCCTCAAAACCGACCGCGCTGGACTGATATTTTTATCGAGCGGCCCGTAGTGGCGGCGGTTTTTTGTCTCGCACTGCTGCTGGTTGGCATTCGTTCAGCCATTCATTTACCGGTCATCTCGTTTCCGGTGATTGAAAGTTCTTCCATCGCGATCTCAACCGTTTACCCCGGCGCTAGTGCCGAGACGGTACAAGGCTTTGTGACAGAGCCCATCGAGCGCGTAGCCAGCAGTGTACCGGGGCTCGACTATGTCGAATCAGTCACCATGGCCGGGGTCAGCACCGTAACGCTGTGGTTACGACTGAACCAAGATACGACCAAGGTATTAGCCGAACTGTCGACACGGCTAAGTCAAATCCGCTTCGAACTCCCTGAAGGCACTGAAGACCCCTCGATCGAAATCAGCCGCGCTGATACCCCTTATGCCAGCTTCTATTTGGGGGTGAAGATCCCGCCCACGCGGACCTATGCAGAGGTCACTGACATCATTCAGCGCACCATTTTGCCGCGCTTGTCTGCCTTACCCAATGTGCAGAGAGTGGTCAATTATGGCTTGCCCCAGGCGATGCGTATCTGGCTGGATCCTTGGCGTATGGCTGCCTTAAACGTCGACACCAACGATATTCAACTCACACTGCGCCGCAATAATGTCATTGGTACCTTTGGCCAGGCTGAGAGTGGCTCGCAGCGCATCAACCTTCAAACGAACAGCGAAGCGAGATCTCCAGAAGATTTCGCCAACATGCTGATCCGACAAGAGCATGGAACAGAGATCCGCCTCGGAGACGTCGCCACGGTCGAGGTGGGTACGATGGAAGTCTCTCGAATGGCGCGCTCTAATCAGGATCAAGTCGTATTCATACCGGTCTACCCCGAGCCCGGTACGAGCGAAATCGCGGTAGGCAACCTCCTGTATGAGTCAGTTGACGAAATCAACAGCACCCTTCCCCCTGATCTACAGCTCACTATTCCGTTTGATAATTCTCGCTACATGCGCGACGCCGTTGCGGAGATTTTTCTGACACTCGGTGAAACCGTTTTGCTAGTGGGTCTGGTGGTAGTGGCGCTAATGGGCTCAGTCAGAAGTGCGTTGGTGCCACTGTTGACCATACCCATTTCGATTTTGGGCACCGCCGCGGCCATGTCGGCAATGGGATTTTCTCTCAATCTATTGACGATTTTAGCGGTCGTGTTATCAGTCGGCCTGGTGGTCGACGATGCCATCGTGGTAGTCGAGAATGTGGCGCGCAATCTGCGCGAGGGCATGAGCAGACGCGATGCCGCGCTGGCCTCCTCTCGGCGGCTACTGTCCCCCATTATTGCTATGACCATCACCTTGGGGGTGGTTTATGCGCCCATTGGCTTTCTAGCGGGGCTATCGGGCGTTCTGTTTAGAGAATTTGCGTTCACTCTCGCGGTAGCCGTACTCATTTCAGGTTTTGTCGCCATGACGCTGTCGCCGATTATGAGCGCCTGGGTGTGTCCGGATCGTGGTCACGAGACGCGTATCACGCGTTGGGTCAATCGTTGGTTCGAGACGATCTCGACGCGTTACGGGCGATTAATCGATTTTTCTCTGCGCTGGCGTTTGCAACTGATCGCAGCAGGCGGGTTTTTCACTCTATTAATCGTGCCGCTTTACCTGTTTTCATTGCAAGAATTAGCCCCGGTCGAGGATCAAAGTGCAATCAATCTCGTGGTTGATGCAGCGCCAGAATCAACTATCGAAGAAACACTACAAGGCTTCACTGAGGCGGTAGACGTTCTCCTTAAAAGACCTGAGACCAGTTACATCTGGCAGACATTGGGTCCCTCCGGAGGCTACGGTGGGCATGAATTCGTGCCACCCGATGAGCGAACGCTCAGCACCCACCGTTTATTGCCAACGATTCGATCAGATCTGGCAGCCTTACCTTCAGTGCGCGCCTTTCCAGCGACGACACCAGCCCTGCCGACAGCAGGACAGTTCGATGTCGAAGTCGTGATTACTTCCACAGAGTCTACCCTTGAGATGCGACCTCATGCGCTAGCGATGGTTGAAAAAGCGCAAGCTTCCGGGCTGTTTTTGTACTTTGATACCAGCTTACGCCTCGATCTCCTCTCGGTGGAATATCGGCTCGACAAGGATCGGCTCGCAGACTTGGGCATGAGCCTTAATGCTGTCACCTCGCAGATGAGCTTGTTCGTATCAGAGGGGTATGTCACCCGATACGACGAGCGAGGTCGCGCCTATCGCGTTATCCCCATGCTAAAACGCGATCTAAAAAGATCACCCGAAACGCTATTGGATACCCCCATCACGCTTCCTTCGGGTGGGCAGGTACCCTTCGGCACGTTCGCCACACTCGAGCGCAACACCACTGCCAGAGCACTCACCCGGTTTCAACAAAAAGGCAGTTTCAAACTGTTCGGTGGCGTGATTCCGGGGTACACCAAAGAGCAGGCGCTCAGTGAAATCGAGCGGATCGCGAGCAACACGCTACCACCCGGATATGTACTCGATTACACCGGAGAGTCACGCGAGATTCGTCGCGAGGGTAATACCATGGTGGGGGTGCTAGGCGCCTCTCTCGTGATGGTATTTCTCGTATTGGCGCTGCAGTTTGACAGTTTTCGGGATCCCCTCATTATCTTGTTGGGGTCGGCACCCTTGGCTCTATTCGCGGCGATGGTGATTACTTTTACCGGCTTCACCACCATTAATATTTATTCTCAAATAGGGTTAATCACCCTCGTGGGGCTGATCTCCAAAAATGCGATATTAATCGTCGAGTTTGCTAATCAAGCGCAAATGGAGGGGCTCAGTAAGATCGAGGCCATTAAAGCTGCCTCAATGAATCGGCTGCGTCCGGTTCTGATGACGACGGGGGCCACGGTGTTCGGTCACTTTCCCCTGGTTCTGGTCACGGGCGCCGGGGCGGAAGCGCGCAACAGTATTGGGTTTATCTTGGTCATCGGGATGTTAATGGGGACCCTGTTTACCTTGGTATTGTTACCGGCTATCTACTCTTTGCTCGCGTCAGACCATCACGTCGCATCACAAACGGAGCCAACGCACTCAATCCCAACGTAAGCCGCTCGGCCCACTCGATAACCCAAAACTTGACGCGTAGGGGGTGCACAGGTTTAATACGCGGCGCTTCGGGCGCTAAACCCGTCGTTGCCCAGGTAGCTCAGTCGGTAGAGCAGTGGATTGAAAATCCTCGTGTCGGTGGTTCGATTCCGCCCCTGGGCACCATCTCTCTTGA
>ERZ887830.217-NODE-217-length-38012-cov-14.105145_pt1 | contig 38012 bp, 40 predicted proteins | sample MGYA00521101_ERZ887830 | MGnify/ENA primary metagenome ERZ887830 (study PRJEB32303, sample SAMEA104408592) | aquatic metagenome | biome: Marine water; feature: Pelagic; material: water | place: Baltic Sea | collected 2014-06-05T16:38:00 | depth 1,762 m ... | reverse complement strand
GACCCGTGGTTCCCCTGTGGTGATTTCGATCCTCTGTCGTTGATGGCTGCTGCCATTCCACTCACTCAGCTTTTGCCGTGGCAGCGCCTTGGTTTGGCACCTTTCACCACGGCGGCGGCTGGAGTTCTTGGCCTCCCTTGGGATGGCGTGCTGCGTCGGGGTGCGCCTGCCGATCTGATGGCGGTAAAGGGAACGAGTTGGTCGGATGTCTTGCGAAGGTCGTCGTCCCGGCGTGTTCTCGTTCAAGGCCAGTGGTTGCCGTCGACAATCGCGACCACGTAACGGTTAGACCCGTTGGTAAGAACTGTCTGCAGCTATGACCCGCTCAGAGGCGCTTCTCGCTCTAAGGCAGGATTTGGCCAGTGTTCCTGAACTGGACCTACTGGATGACCCTGGCCAGTTGGTGCGTTGTTCACGGGATGCCTACGACTATTCACCTGTGCTGAGTCCCAAGTTGGAGGGGGCTCGAGCGCAGTTGGTGTCTCGTCCTAAGTCGGTTGCCGCCGTCGAGCAGTTGGCAGCAGCGTGTGCAAGACATGGGGTCCCTCTCACCGTGCGGGGTTCTGGCACTGGGAATTACGGGCAATGCGTCCCCCTCGAGGGTGGGGTGGTAATGCTCACCACAGGCTTACAGCGCATTCGCAGTATTGATCCATCCACGGGTGTTGTCACGGTGGAGCCGGGTTGCCTGATGAGTCAGTTGGATCAGGAGCTGCGCTGCCATGGGCGGCAGCTGCGCTTGCTCCCCAGCACGTGGCGCAGCGCAACGGTGGGTGGATTTGTGGCTGGGGGGTCGGGGGGGATTGGTTCAATTCGCTGGGGATTTCTCCGCGATCCAGGTCACCTGTTGGGTTTGGAGGTTGTGCCCATCAGGACGGATGCCCATTGCCGTCAATTGAATGAGATCGAGGCGGAAGCACTGAACCATTCCTATGGAACGAATGGGATCATCACAGCGCTGACGTTGTCCACGGCCCCTGCGGTGAACTGGCATCAGGTCTGTATCGACTGCAGAGATTGGGCCAATGCCGTGGCGTTGTTGTTGGCCTGTGGCCGTTCCGCTGTAGCGCTGCAGCTCGCGACGGCGTTGGAAGCCTCAGTTTTGGAACGCTTGCCCGGCTGGAGTGGCCCGGCCATGGGTCAACACAGGTTGTTGTTGTTGGTGGCCCCTGATGGCATCGCCAGCCTGAAACGGTTGGCCGCGGATGCCGGAGCTGATCTGCATGATCTTGGAGCGGAGGATCTCAGCGGCGGCAATGGTTTACGGGAACTGAGTTGGAACCACACCACATTGCATATGCGGGCTTCGGAGCCGGGCTGGACGTATCTGCAAATGCTGTTGCCCCAACCTGAACTGCCCGCCATGCAGGCGCTTCGCAACCAATGGGGTGATGATTTGCTCTGGCATCTGGAGCTTGTCAAGCAGCAAGGTTCAGTGCGTGTGGCTGCATTACCTCTGGTGCGTTGGCGTGGCGCTGCGTTGTTGGAGCAGCTGATGGACGACTGTCGTGCCCATGGAGCCGTGGTGTTTAACCCCCATGTGATCACCGTGGAAGATGGAGGGCTTGGCGTTGTGGATGGTGATCAAGTCGCCGCTAAACAACGCTTTGATCCCGCTGGTTTGATGAACCCCGGCAAGCTTCGGGGTTGGCTCGAGCGTGTGGAAAACAGCTGAAGGAAATTCAACACCCCAAGCTGTCGAAGGTGGATACACCGGTGGTTGGGTTGATGCCATCGGCTTCGCGGCAGAGGCGTCGCTGGTCATCACGATCCAGCAAGGCATCACTGAAATCGGCCCCTTCAATCAGGGCTTTGCTGAAACTGCTGCCTGAAGCAATCACCCCTATCAGTAGGGCATCCCGCAGATCAGAGGCCACGAAATCGGCACGGTCCATCAGGGCATCGGAGAGGTCGGCCCCTCGGAAATCCGCTTCAGCAAAAGCTCCCTGCGTGAGGATCGCTCCGTTGAGGTTGGCATCGCGAAAATCAGCCCCTCGCCCTGTGGCTCCGGCAAACGACGTATTGGCCAAGTTTTGACCTCGGAAATCCCCGTTGCTTTGGTTGGTGAGTGTGTAGTCGACTTTTTCCTGGAACAGGGCGCGATCTTGCAACCCAAAACCGGCGGAGGTGTCGAGAGCGATGGCGGCGCTGGGCCACACCCAAAGACACACCATGAGCACTACGGCCACCGCTGCTCGCAAAAACGAATGGCGCATCACGGATTGGTCCATAACCCGATTCACTCTGCCTCAAAAATCCGTTGGGCCATCAATTCTCCGAGCAGATAAAGCGACCCAGCAATGAGTGGAGATGGAGTGGGCCAAGCTCCAGGCGCAGAGGCCAGCCCACTCAGCACCGCCACAGCGTCATTGGCGTGTCCCATTTGATGGGCATGTTGTGGACAAGCTTCAGAGAGACGATCCAGGCTCCAACTTTGGTGTCCTGGCACGGGGATGACCCAGGCAAAGTCGTTGGGTTCCAGCAAGAGCTGCAGCATCTCGGGGGCCTGTTTGTGGGATTGAATGCCCAAAATCCAGATTTGAGCCTGTTGGGGATCGCACCAGCAACGACGCTCTTGGGCTAACTGGGCCGCGGCAGCAGGGTTATGGGCTCCGTCGAGGCGGATCGGTTGCCCTCTCCACAGCACCGTTTGGAGGCGACCGGGCCAATGGGCCTTGGCGAGCCCTTGGCGGATGGATTGATCAGAAATTGTGGAGCCCAACCTGCCGATGTGTTGGAGAGCGCCGCGGGCAACGGCCCCGTTGCGTCGTTGCAGGGTTCCCGGTAATCCAAGCTCCCAATCGTCGGGTAGCGGCTCAACCCACTCGAGGGTTGCCCCCATCGTTCGTGTGTGCTCCTCCAAAACAGCACGCACAGGATCCAACTGCGCGGCACTGATCACGTGGGCGCCGGGGGTGATGGCAGCAGCTTTTTCTCGGCTGATGGCCGTCAGCGTGTCTCCAAGATGTTCGCGGTGATCAATGCCAATCGCCCCCACGGCAATTAACGGACGTTTGGGGTGGGCTGTGGTGGCATCGAGGCGTCCACCGAGCCCTGCCTCAAGCACCAACCAATCCACGTCGTTGGCTTCGAAGTGCAGAAACGCTGCGGTGATCAACCGCTCAAATGTAGTGAGGTGATGCTGTTCCGCGAACGGTTCCAGTGCCTGTAATCGCTGGTGTAGCTCCACCATCGTGATCTGGGCTTGATTGATAGAAATCCGCTCGCACCAGCTCACCAGGTGGGGTGAGGTGGTGAGGCCAGACCGAAGGCCAGCTGCGGATAAACCGCTGTGGATCATGCAAGCGATGGACCCTTTCCCATTGGTTCCAACAACCTGGACGGCGGGCGTATTGCCGCAAGGATCCCCCAATGCTGAGAGAACGCGATGCATGCGATCGAGGGATAGATCCATGCCCCGTTGCTCGAACGGTGGCAGAAGGCGCTGAATCAGGCGGTGCAGCGCAGCGTCCTGGGATTGCGTCACGCCTGAAGCAGTTGAAGTGTGCGCTCCAAGCGGGTGAGGAGGGCAGCGACGTCTCGACGGGAGATCACAAGTGCAGGCACCATGCGGACAACTTTCGGCCCTGCAGGAACAATCAGCAGTTTTTGATCGAGAGCAGCCTTTACAACAGCTGCGGCATTCAGATCGCAATCGTCTCGAAGCACGAGTCCTTGCAGAAGTCCCCAGCCTCTGGCCTGTTGCAGCACGTTGGGAAAGCGTTCGACCAGGCTTTCAAGTCCTTGGCGTAGCTGCTCACCACGCTCGCGCACATTGCGGAGCAAATGGCGCCGTTCCAGTTCCTTCGCCACGGTGAGACCCGCTCGGCAGGCAAAAGGATTACCGCCAAAGGTGCTGGCATGGTCGCCGGGTTCAAAAAGGTCGGCTCGTTCGCTCACGAGTAAGGCACCGATGGCATGTCCACCGCCAAGGCCTTTCGCCAAGGTGATGGCATCAGGGGTGACCCCGAGTTGTTCGTAGCCCCACAGCTGGCCGCTACGGCCCATGCCCACTTGCACTTCGTCGAAAATCAGCAGGATCCCCCTCTCGCTGCAATGGCGCCGGATCGCTTGAAAGATGGCGGGATCCCCAGGAATAACTCCCCCTTCCCCTTGAAGCGGCTCGATTAAGACAGCCGACACCCTTGGTCCATTGGCTTCCAAGCGCGTGAGAAGGGCTTCGAAGCTGGCGAGATTGTTGTATTCGAAGGTTTCGAAGCCTTCGACCATCGGTTCAAAACCCTTGTGATATCTCGGCTGACCCGTGGCGCTGACGGCTGCCAAGGTTCGGCCATGAAAACTGGCCGCTGCCGTAAGGATGACGGGGCGTTCAATGCCGAGGCGTTGATGGCCGTGCTTGCGAGCCAACTTGATGGCCGCTTCATTGGCTTCAGCACCGGAGTTGCAGAAAAAAACGCTATCCGTGCAGCTGTTGTTCACCAGCCAGCGGGCCAGCTGTTCTTGCTCGGGGATTTGATAAAGGTTGGAAACGTGCTGCAGTCGATTGAGCTGATCTTTCAGCGCACGACGCATCACTCTGTCGCTATGGCCCAATGTGCAGGTGGCGATACCCGCGACCGCATCCAAATAACGATGTCCACGATGGTCGCGAAGCCAACAGCCGCGTCCGCTAACCAACGTCAGCGGATAACGGTTGTAGGTGCCCATGATTGCAGTGGGAGCACTCGGACTTGAACCGAGATGACCGAAGTCGGTGCATTTTGAGTGCACTGCGTCTACCAATTCCGCCATGCTCCCGCAAAGCAATTGTATGGACTGATGTCCCCTTTTTAGGAATTGAACGGACTGGTTTAGAAACCGTCGCGTTCAACAGTTGCTCCCACACCGCGAAGCTTTGCTTCAACGTTGTCGTAGCCACGGTCCAGGTGGGTCAAACCAGACACCTGAGTGGTGCCGGTTGCTGATAACCCCGCCAGCACCATCGCCGCGGCGGCTCGAAGATCGCTGCCGGTTACGGGTGCACCGCTGAGGGTCGACACACCTTCAACGATGGCCGTGCTGCCATCAACCCGAATAGCAGCCCCCATGCGTTGAAGCTCAGCGACGTGCTGAAGCCGATTTTCATAGATTTTTTCACTGATCACGCTGGTGCCTTTCGCCGTTGACATCAGGGCCATGAATGGAGCCTGGAGGTCGGTGGGGAAGCCTGGGAATGGTTGCGTTGTGATGTCTGTTGCGACGATTTCACCAGGGGTGATTTGGATGCTTCTGCCATTGATCTCGAGGGAACAACCGCAATCACGCAATTTTTGAAGAACAGCATTCATGTGCTCGGGTACAACGGGCTCCACACACATGTTGGAACGGGTAATTGCAGCAGCCATGAGAAAGGTGCCGGCTTCGATGCGATCAGGAATAACGGCGTAACCGCGGCAGCCGTGGAGTGACTGCACTCCCTCAATCGTGATGATTGGACCCCCTGCACCCGTCACCTTGGCCCCCATCACATTCAGCAGGTTGGCCAGGTCTTGAACCTCGGGCTCTTGGGCAGCATTTTCGATTGTGGTGGTGCCTTCTGCTAAGACGGCGGCCATCAAAATTGTTTCTGTAGCGCCCACGCTGGGGCAATCCAAAACAATGGCAGCTCCCTTAAGTCGCCGGTTGGTCCCCTTCGCTGAGGCCGTCACAATCCCGTGTTGGACGCTGACGACGGCACCAAGGGCTTTAAGACCGCGGATGTGTTCGACGACAGGCCTGGCTCCAATCCGGCAACCACCGGGGAGCGGAACCTTGGCATGACCCATTCGACCAAGGAGGGAGCCAATGCTGAAAAAGCTGGCGCGAAGGCTATTGACGAGTTCGTAGGGAGGTTCTGCATTGGTGAGCTGTGCTGCTGTCAGAGACACGCGACTGTCACTTCGCTCCACCTGCACACCCAGGGCACCCAAAATGTCGCCCATCCCTTGAATATCAGTCAGGTCTGGAACATTGACTAATTCGACCGTTTCACTGGTGAGAAGACTTGCTGTCATCAACACGAGGGCCGAATTCTTCGCACCGCTCACTGTCAACGTTCCACTTAGACGTTGACCACCTGTGACTTTCAGGCGCTGGGTGACGCTCTCTTGAGATGTAATTACACCCACCGCCATGTCTTTTAACCACTCACGATTTGCGCATAATCGCAATTGTGGTTGAGACCGTCTAGAGAGCCGGCGTTCAAACTGGATTGATGGCTTAAAGCTGTGCTGGCAGTTTTCGGTGAGTCGATGCGGTGAGTCGATGCCGTAAGGTCATCCGGTCGCTAAAACGACAACGCCTGCGGATGTGGCGGAATTGGTAGACGCGCTAGTTTCAGGTACTAGTGGTGGCAACATCGTGGGAGTTCAAGTCTCCCTATCCGCACTGCTTTTACGATGCGAACAACACATTTTCAACCATGATTGTCCTGAAGATCTCTAACGCTTCGGAAGTTGTGGCTTCAAAGGTCGGCCGGTTTTTGGAGCGTCTCACCCCTGATTCCATCGACCAAACCACGGTGGAAGACCAGGTTATTAAAAAATTGATCGAAAATTTGGCTGCCGAGGGATTACAAGGTGAAGTTGCAGCGATTAACGGTCTTGAGCTTCAAGGCGAAGATCTGAGTGTGCACAAAGGCCTCAAAGTCCGCAAGCACATCACCTTTTAGAGGCGGAGTTCTCGAGAATTTTGTCGGATCCGTTGATCAGCAGCCGGCGTAATCCGTTGGTCAAGCGTCTGCGAACGCTGTCGTCTCGAGTTGGTCGCCAAGAAGCGGGGCTGCTTCTTCTCGAAGGCACCCATCTGCTTCAAGAGTTGTTGGTGATGGGTGGACAGCCCACCGAGGTCATCGCCACGGAGGCTTGGTTGGACCGCCATACCGATCTGGTCCAGGCGGTGGATGCCTCTGTTGTTTGGCGACGTGTCACCGAAGAGGTTTTGGGGGCTGCTCTCACTACCGTGACTCCCGATGGTGTGGCTTGTCTTTGCCGATTGTCACTGCTGCCGGAACCACCCAAAACATGTGATTTTTGGTTGGTCTTGGACCGAATTCAGGATCCTGGAAACCTTGGATCCCTGCTGCGCACCGCTTTGGCTGCTGATGTGCAAAGCGTTTGGATGGGATCTGGGGTGGATCCGTTGGGGGGAAAGGCCTTAAGAGCATCGGCAGGGGCGCTGTTGCAACTGCCCCATCACCGCTTTGGCCCTGAGGAAAAACAGGCGATCGACGATCTTGATCAAGCCTTGAGACGTCTGGTGGACCAAGGGATCCAGGTGGTAGCCACCTTGGTACCGGATGCGACGGGTCCGCTACGTCCGATTCCTTATTGGGAGTTGGATTGGAGTAAGCCCACAGCGTTGGTACTTGGCAACGAGGGCGCTGGTCTTCATCCACGCCTTCAAGCCTGCTGCACCCATGCCGTCACCCTCCCGCATGGATCAAGGGTTGAGTCGTTAAATGTGGCGGCTGCTGCGGTTCCGCTTCTTTTGGAGCGCCGAAGGGCGAGAATGGGAGGTACACAGCAGTAGTTCGGGTGAGCGACGCCAGCTTCGACTTTGACGTCATTGTGATCGGTGCCGGTTATGGAGGCTTTGATGCTGCAAAGCATGCTGCCGACCATGGATTGAAGACAGCGATTATCGAATCGCGCGATATGGGTGGCACCTGCGTGAATCGAGGCTGTGTCCCGTCGAAAGCACTCCTGGCCGCCAGTGGAAAGGTTCGTGAGCTTGCCGATGACAAGCATTTGTCGAGCTTCGGCATCCACGCAGCGCCCGTGCGCTTTGAACGCCAAAAAATTGCTGATCACGCCAATCAGTTGGTGCAGGCGATTCGCACCAACCTGACCAAAACGCTTGAGCGTTCAGGAGTCACCATTCTGCGCGGCCATGGTCGTCTTGAAGGGTCTCAGCGGGTTGGTTTGCGGGAACCCAGTGGCGTCGATCGTGTCCTTACCGCTAAGGACGTGATCCTGGCCACGGGCTCTGATCCCTTCGTTCCACCTGGTATCGAAACCGATGGTCGGACGGTGTTCACAAGTGATGAAGCCATCAACCTTGAGTGGCTACCCCGTTGGATTGCCATCATCGGCAGTGGGTATATCGGCTTGGAATTTGCCGATGTTTATACGGCCCTTGGCTGTGAAGTCACGATGATCGAGGCCCTCGATCGTGTGATGCCAACATTTGATCCAGATATTGCGAAGATTGCACGCCGCAACTTGATTGAGGGGCGTGACATCGATGCTCGCTCTGGTGTGTTGGCTCGAAAAGTTACGCCTGGTTGTCCTGTACAGATTGAACTCGCCGACTTCAACAGCCGCGAATTTGTCGAGACATTGGAGGTGGATGCTGTGTTGGTGGCCACTGGCCGTGTGCCCACGAGCAAAGGGCTCAATCTCGAATGCTTAAACATCGAAACCAACCGTGGTTTTGTGCCGATTGATGATGCAATGCGTGTGTTGGTGAATGATTCACCAATCCCCCATCTTTGGGCTGTTGGTGACGTCACCGGAAAGCTGATGTTGGCGCACACGGCTGCAGCGCAGGGAACTGTGGCCGTCGACAACATCCTTGGCCACGCTCGAACGATTGATTACCGCAGCATTCCAGCGGCCACGTTTACGCATCCAGAGATCAGTTCCGTTGGCCTAACGGAAGCTGATGCGAAGAACCTTGCTGAGCAGGAAAATTTCCCCTTGGGGGCTGTACGCAGTTACTTCAAAGCCAATTCCAAAGCGTTGGCAGAACTCGATAGTGACGGTGTCATGAAGCTCCTCTTCAACAAGTCCAGCGGGGAGGTCCTTGGCGCCCATATTTATGGGTTGCATGCCGCTGATTTGATTCAAGAAGTGGCCAATGCCGTGGCACGACGTCAAAGCGTGACCCAGCTCTCAACAGAGGTGCATACCCATCCCACGTTGAGTGAGGTGGTGGAAGTGGCTTACAAACAAGCTGCCTCCCAACTGGTGGCTTGATTCGGGTTTCGCTTCACTTCTTGCTTCACTTTTTGCCTAACTGGTATGGAGATTCGTCGTCGTTCGCCTAGTCCCAAGATTCGAGTTTCATACCTTGAGTATGGCGTTCCCCATGAGGAGGAGGAGCCGCGCAACATTCTCGAAAAAATTGTTTGGGAGAAAGACCGGGAAGTGGAGTTGGCACGAGAGAAAGTGCCGTTAGATCAGCTCAAAAAACAAATTGGCTTGCTGCCACCCACGAGGTCTTTCATTGCTGCACTCAAGCGGGCTCAGGTGAAGCCAGCGGTGATTGCAGAGGTCAAAAAGGCCAGCCCAAGTAAGGGGGTCATTCGTGATGATTTTGATCCTGTGGCCATCGCGAAGGCCTATGCCGCAGGGGGGGCAAGTTGCTTGTCGGTGCTCACCGATAAGCAGTTTTTTCAGGGTGGTTTTGACGTGCTGGTGAAGGTGCGTGAAACCGTTGATCTGCCCTTGCTCTGCAAAGAGTTTGTGCTGAGTCCCTACCAGCTTTTTCAGGCGCGTGCCGCTGGTGCGGATGCGGTGCTGTTGATCGCTGCGATCCTCACGGATCAGGATCTTCGCTACCTCAACAAAGTGGCTCAATCCCTGGGTTTGGATGTGTTGGTTGAGGTGCATGACGCCGCTGAGTTGGAGCGGGTGCTCGCGATTGGAGGCTTTCCGTTGATTGGTATCAACAACCGCGACTTAGCCACATTCGAAACCGATCTGGCCACCACAGAGGTGTTGGTGAATCAATTTCGTGATCGTTTGCATTTGGAGACCACGGTTTTGGTGAGCGAGTCGGGCCTGTTTACGCGTTCCGATCTCGATCGGGTTCAGGCCGCTGGCGCTGAGGCTGTGTTGGTGGGTGAAGCCTTAATGCGTCAAGAGGATGTGGAAACGGCCCTCCATGCATTGGTGGGGGCGTGATGTCGCTCAGTCCTGCAGAATTGTTATCTATCGCATCGAGCTTTTGCTGATCAGCCTCCTCACGGGGTTCGCCGCTGGTGCCGTCCATGTTGTGGGTGGTGCTGACCATCTCGTGGCGATGACGCCTTTTTCAATGCGACAGCCTGTCGCCGCGTTCCGCTCCGGTTTGGCTTGGGGTGCGGGGCATTCTGTCGGTGTTGTGTTGCTAGCCCTCGCGGCGATCGTCTTTAAAGATGTCGTTCACATCGAAGCGATGTCGGCATGGGCTGAATTCTTCGTTGGTGTTGCTCTATTGGTGGTGGGTGGCTTGGCGGTGCGTACTGCTTTTGGACTCAAGCTGCACAGCCACGAGCACCATCACAATGGTGCGTCGATTCATCGGCACCTCCACCTACACGTCCGTGGCCAGAGCAATCATCGTCGCCACGCCCATGCCGCCTCGGGCCTCGGCCTTTTGCATGGCTTGGCGGGTGCGAGTCATCTCCTAGCAGTGATTCCTGCTTTGGCGCTGCCTCCCATGGGAGCCTTGGCCTACTTGCTGGCCTATCTGGGTGGATCGATTGCAGCAATGGCGGCTGTTGTCAGCACCTTGTCGTTTCTCACCCTGCGCAGTGGTGCTCGAATGCTGCCGTTGTTGGTGGGATGCACGGGTGCGCTATCAATTGCTACCGGTGCTTTTTGGTTGCAAAAAACCTCTGCGGTTGTGTTCTGAAGCGTTTAAATCCTGATTTATTTAGACGATCTAAATATGTTCACAGGATTGATTTGTAGCGATTTCTTGGGGATCATTATCATCAAATTGATTGATATTGATACGGGTGTGTATGGATGCCAAAAAAGCCCCAATTGAAAGTGATTTTATTGAATCTTTTTTGATGGAGTTACGCGGGATACGACGATGCCGATCAACGCTGATCGGGGAATGGGACCCAACTGCCGACTGTCGGTACTGAATGAAGGGTTATCTCCCAGCAGCATCATTCCAGCGTTGCTCAGGCTCTCAAGACGTTTGATCAGGCGAAGTCCTGGTTGCGATGGATGCCATGCCACCACAACAGTTCCTAAGGCTGGAGTGTCTTGGATGGCCGAGACCCGTTGAACCAGCACGCGGTCATCAGGGTTGAGGGTGGGAGCCATGGATTGGCCCTCCACTTTGAGAAGCAAACGACGTCCACAAAAAAGCAGCAACAGGTCTTGGAGACCAGCTGCTGCAATCGATGGTGTTGATGAGCAGATGGAGCTCAGGAGGCGGTGACCCAGGCGTCGTTGCGGCCCTTGGATTGCCAGAACATGCCGTGGATTTTTTCAACAGCAGCCATCAGTTCCTCGGCTTTGCCTTGGTCGATGTGCACCTTGCAGGCGCTGCAAAGCTTGGCCGCTTTCCAGAAGGTGTCGTGGAGATCGGGGAACGTGGCGAGGTGCTCTGGCTTGAAGTAGTCGGTCCAAAGGATCAAGAGTTCTTTCTTGGTCTTTTGGGCTTCGTCTTCTTTGACCGCAACGAAGCGGGAGAAGGTGTTGTTGTAAGTGGCAAGCGCTGCAGCATTTCCTGCAGCAGGTGCTTCCAAAGCCTTGAGCTTTTTCGTCATGGCGAGCACCGCTTCAGCGTGAACACGCGCGGAAGCGGGGTCGTAGACGCCGCAAGGTCCATCGCAATGGGCTTCCACGACGGAAGCTGGCAGAGCGCAGACAATGGCGTTGAGGGCCGAGCGCAACATTGTTAAAAGAATTTCTTGATAAGAGCCTAGCTTCCGCTTACTTCTTGACGTCGAGTAATTCGACCTCAAAGAGCAATGTGGCATTTGGTGGAATCACGCCACCAGCGCCACGCTTGCCGTATGCCAGGTCGGGGGGGATCACCAGCTTGCGCTTGCCGCCCACCTTCATCCCCGCCACACCTTCTTCCCAGCCTTTAATCACGCGACCAGCTCCCAGCGGGAAGCTGAAGGGTCCGCGTCCGTAGCTGCTGTCGAATTCGGTGCCGTTTTCGAGGGTGCCTCTGTAATTCACCACCACCGTCTGTCCCGCAGTGGCTTCGTCCCCGGTACCCAGCTCGAGCTCCGTAATTTTCAAGCCACTGGGCAGAAGGCGGGTGTCGGGGGCATCCATGGGGCCGCCAAGGTTGGATGCATCGGCTTGGTTGCTATCGGGAGCCATAGCGAAGAGCGTCGGGTTGGGGTTTTCAGGGTCTAGTTCAAAGCTTGATAAGGCAGCTTTTGATTCGGACCGCACCACAGCGGCCTGAGCCTGAGGCGCAGCCGTCACCGTGGACGGAGAAATCAGTTGACTGACAAAAGCGAGAAGCAGGCAAGCCACACACACCGATGTGGAGATCAAGATGTCGCGCACACAAGCTGAGTCGGATGATTCTGATTCTGGCCTCTCGCAGGACCGAGATGATTTATTCGGGACGGTTCAGTTGACGAAACTGTTGTTCGAGTCGGTCGAGTCGCCCTCGAAGTTCATCCATCTCTTTTTGGCTTGGAACGCCGATGTCTTGAAGGAGATTGTCTCGGTTGCGTTCCAGGTTCCGCCCCATTTGTTGCTCGAGCTCTGGGGTCTCTCCCCGCAAGGCCTTGAGCACCTCGTCCACGAGTGCGGAGGCCTGGTTTGGATCGAGCTGGCCGTTGCTAACCCATGCTTGGGTCACCCCGCGCAGCCGCTCGGCCACCAGGGTGGTGGTGCCGAGTCCACGGAGCAAAAGCTGCTGAAGCGGGTTGGCGTCCATGGGAGGCAGCAAAGGGCTGCCGTTCAGGATGGCCTGGTCTTGCCCCGATGAAAATGGGCGATCACCGACTGCTGTTTGGCTGGCGCGCCGTCCTGGGCGGGGTGCTTGCAGGGCTGGCCCCTTCTTTGGGCGGTCCTCTTCTGATGCTGCCTGCGCTGGCGTTGTTGTGGTCGTTGGCAGAGCGCACCCGTTGGTGTGCGGTGTGGGGTCTGCTCGCTGTGCTGGTCAGCCATGCCTGGCTGCTGTCTTTGCATCCACTCACCTGGATGGGTGTGCCCGCCCTAATAAGTCTTCCGGTGGCGATCACCCTTTGGTTGGTCTGCGGCATGTGTGCTGCAGTGTTGCTGGCGTTGTGGTCGCTGGTGCTGCAGCGATGTCGTCGTTGGTTTCCGCGCTTAGCGCCTTGGTTGCTTGCGGGTGTTCTCGCGTTGATATGGGCCTGGGCCGAACTGGTGCTGTCTAGTTCGCCGTTGTTTTGGATCGGGATTGGCGGCAGCACGTTGCCCTGGGATCTTCCGCTGGCTGGCTTGTCCCGTTGGTTTGGCTCGGGGGGGCTGGTTGTGATTCAGCTGATGTGGGCCTGGTGGATTTGCGGCTTGGTGAAGCATCGAGCGACCCACCGAGTTGCCCACCGAGTTGCCCACCAAGTTGCTAGCCGTCGTGGTCTATGGATCGGTTTTGGCAGTCTTCTGCTTGCCCATGGCCTGGGTGCTGTGCTTTTGGCGACAGCACCTCCGGCGACCGGTGCCCTCTCTTTGGCCGTATGGCAGCCAGCCGTTCCAACCCGTGAAAAATTGGATCCAGAGCGGCAGCGTCAGCTCCCTCAGGCGTTGTTGGCTGCGTTGCAAATGGCGGAAGGTGAGCCGGTTGATGCTTTGGTGGCGCCTGAGGGCGTGCTTCCTTCCGGTTGGCGCATGCCCCAAGGATCTCCGCCCGTGCCATTGATCAGTGGAGGGTTTCGTTGGGTTCGGGGGCAGCAGCGCAGCTCATTGCTGTTGTTCCCCCCAGGCGCTGAGCGCCCAGATCCTCTCCTTGATAAACATCGGCTGGTGCCCATCGGGGAATGGATTCCGCCGCTTCCTGGGGGATTAACTGCCGGTTTATCGGCAGTGGGGGGACTGCATCCCGGTGGTGCATCGCGACTGTTCTCCCTGTTCGACTCCCCTGCTGCTGGAGCGATTTGCTACGAAATTGCTGATGGCAGCACCCTGGCGCTGGCTACAGCTGAGGGGGCGGATTGGCTGCTCTCCATCGCCAATCTCGATCCCTACCCCTTACAGCTGCAGCAACAGTTTTTGGCGTTGGCGCAGCTGCGTGCCATCGAATCGGGTCGTGACCTGCTCAGCGTCGCGAATACGGGGCCGACGGCCCTGATTTCTGCCGATGGCCATGTGGAGCGCCTGTTGCCGCCGATGCAGGCGGGACTGGCCACGGTGACCGTCCAGCTCCGCGAAGAGGTCGGCTTTTATCCCTGGCTGGTCTCGACGTTGCGCTGAAGCAATCCACCCCCCAACACCTTGTCCCCCGCATAGAAGACGGCCGCTTGGCCTGGAGCGATGGAAAACTGCTCGTCTTCAAACACCAGATGACAACGATGGGGGCGGTGGCGTTGATGGTCGTCTTCGGTTGCGGGCAAAGGAGATAGCTGTGCGGTGACGGGAGCACTGCGATATCGCACTTGCACCTCTAGGTCCATGGGTTGTTGGGGGGGATCAATCGAAACCCAGTTGATCGCTCCCACAACAGCCTCCTGACGCCCAGCTTCTGCGCGAGGCGCCACCACCACGCGATTCATGGCTGGATCGAGTTTCACAACGTGCAATGGCTCGCGCCAAGCCACGCCAAGCCCCTTGCGCTGGCCGATGGTGAAGTGTTCGATGCCATCGTGCTCACCCACGACAGTTCCGTCCTTCAGCACAATTTCCCCTTGGCGTGGCGGCAGGTATGTATCCAGAAAGGCACGCATCGATCCGTGATGGTCTGCCAGGCATAGGTCTTGACTTTCAGGCTTTTCAGCCGTGCGCAGGCCATGACGGCTGGCCTCGATGCGTGTGTCCGGTTTGGTGAGTTCGCCGAGCGGAAACACGATTTTGCCGAGAGCTTCTTGCGGAAGGTCGTAGAGGAAATAGCTCTGGTCTTTGCGGGAATCCAATCCCCGCAACAGCTGATGGCGGCCACGATCACCGCCATGACGGATGCGGGCGTAATGCCCTGTGGCAATTCTTGGAAGATTGCGCTCCCGTGCGGCCCAATCGAGCATGGGGCCAAACTTCACTGAACGATTGCATTGAGAACAAGGCAGCGGGGTGATGCCGTCTTGATAACCATCCACGAGTCGTTGAACGATTTCTTTTTGAAAGGTCTCGCGGGTATCAACCACGTGGTGAGGGATTCCTAGCTGCTCACAGATGCCTGCGGCATCCACAAGCCCTTCAGCGCAGCAGGCCCCTTTCCCGCTCATCAGCCACAACGTCAGTCCCTCGACCTCCCAGCCCGCTTCCACCAAAAGAGCGGCGGTCAAAGAACTATCCACTCCACCCGACAAGCCGACGGCGACGCGATGCTCTCCAGGCCATTGGCGGAGTCGCCTTAGGGCAGCTTCTCCGGCTCCCGTCATGCTTGTTCCAAGGGCCATGGGCGGCGCAGGGAGATCACTCCATAGTGGGCTCCCGGCCACCAGCGACGCCATGGGCTGGTTTCCAGGGGCGCATCACTTCGGCGCCCTTTCCAAAGAGAAGTGCATCGGGATCGTTTGGGACAACCCAGATCCGTGGGTGAAGTGCTGAATTCGCTGGCGTCGCCGCTTGAGGGAATCGGCTTGGGAGACGCACGTTGGGTCGCTGGTCTCGCCTTGGTGAAAAAACATTCTTCGCATAGTTCTTTGCTCGGATTCATTGAGACCCCCTGCAGTCGTTGCTTTCTCGTCTGTTTCGACTTCTGTAACTGCTCTTCAAATCAGTTGAATGGCGACTTCTGTTGTTTGAAAACCCTCATATTTAGGTGTCAATTGACTAAGGATTTGGGCGTTGAGTGATGAATCAACTCCTGTTTGAATCTGCCCAGATGAAGCTGTTTTTTTGAATTAGGGATTATTTGTTAAGGCTAAATGTTTCGATTTCCTGGCCTAAATCTGAAGGGTTGCTGAAAAAGAGAGCTCCTTTTGTTTCTTTGTAAGAAAGTCATCCCACATTCGGGCTGCCTCCATGGTGTCCTCAGCTTCTAAGCCGCTCGAGACCCAGCGTCGCCGTAGTAGCGATCCTGTGAGTTGGTATTTATCAACGATCGGAAGGATCCCCCTGCTGACCCCAGCAGAGGAAATTGAATTGGGCAATCAAGTGCAAGCCATGCAGGCTTTCACGGAAGATGGTTCTAAGGATTTCAAGGTTGAGGATCTAACAACGCAACAGCGACGCATGTTGCGGATTGGCCGTCGTGCCAAAGAAAGAATGATGAAGGCGAACCTTCGTCTTGTTGTCAGCGTCGCCAAGAAATACCAAGGCAAAGGGCTAGAGCTTCTCGATCTGATCCAAGAAGGCTCTTTGGGGCTTGAACGTGCTGTTGAAAAATTTGATCCCACTAGGGGATACAAATTCTCCACTTATGCCTTTTGGTGGATTCGCCAAAGCATGACAAGGGCCATTGCTTGCCAATCCCGCACGATCCGACTCCCTGTTCATCTGAGCGAACGTCTCACCACGATTCGCAAAGTCAGTTTGGATTTGGCCCACAAACTTGGCGCCATGCCCAACCGGCTTGAAATTGCTGAGGAGATGGACATTGGGCTCGAGGAGCTTGATTCCCTTTTGCGTCAGGCCCTGACTACCAGCAGCCTTGATGCCCCTGTCAATGGAGAGGAAGGGCGGAGCTTCCTTGGCGATTTGATTGCCGACTCGTCAGCTGAAGAGCCTCTCGACATCGTCGAGCAGCGCATTCATCACGAACAGCTGGGGCGTTGGCTCAGTCATCTCAGTGAGCAAGAGCAAAACGTGCTGCGGCTTCGTTTTGGCTTGGAAGGCAACGAGAGACACACGCTCGCAGAAATTGGCCGAATGATGGAAGTGTCTAGAGAGCGTGTCCGTCAGGTGGAGCTAAAGGCCCTGCGCAAGTTGCGCAATCTCACCAGACGTCTGCCGAGTGGAATTTGATTAGAGGAACTTGATTGAGTGGAACGCGATCGATGGACCGGCTGGGGTTAATCCTCAGCCCAGATGTATCGGGTTAGCTCTGAGGGATCAGGTTCAGGAGCGGAGAGCGCGAAATCAACGCAATCCGAGATCACAGCATCAATCTCTTTTTCAATTCCACGTAGCTCCTCGCTGCGTACCAAGCCCGCTTCGGTCAAGTCGCGCTCGAGCGCTTTGAGGGGATCACGTTTCGCCCAGAACTGTTTTTCCTGTTCGGAGCGCAGTTCGTCGGGATCAGCCAATGAGTGTCCGCGGAATCGGTAAGTGAGGCACTCCAAAACAGTGGGGCCTTCTCCAGCCCTTGCGCGTTCAATGGCCCGTTGGGCGGCAGCACGAACGGCGAGAACATCCATGCCGTCGACTTCCTCCCCTGCCATGCCGAAGGCAGCTGCCTTGCGCCAAATTTCAGGGTCGCTGGTGGCTCTGTCGTGGGCCATCCCGATCGCCCATTTGTTGTTTTCAACGACAAAAAGGATCGGTAATTTCCACAACTGGGCCATGTTCAAGCATTCGAAGAACTGACCGTTATTGCAGGTGCCGTCTCCAAAAAATGCCGCTGTTACCGAATTGCTGGAGGCATCGCCGAGGGCGTCACGTTTGTAGCGGCTGGTGAAGGCTGAGCCGAGGGCAACGGGGATTCCTTCGGCGATAAAAGCAAACCCGCCCAAGAGGTGATGTTCTTTGGAAAAGAGATGCATGGAGCCACCGCGGCCCTTGCTGCATCCCGTTTCTTTACCGAACAGCTCACTCATGACCTCGCGCGCAGGGACCCCTGCACTCAGGGCATGGACGTGATCGCGGTAGGTGCTGCAAAACCAGTCGTGTTGGCGCTTCATCGCGCCGATGACACCAGTGCAAACGGCTTCTTGCCCGTTGTAGAGATGAACGAAGCCAAACATCTTGCCCCGGTAGTACATCTCGGCACATTTGTCCTCAAAGCGCCGACCCAGGGTCATATCCCGGTACAGGTCTAAGCCCGTGTCGCGGTCAACGATGGCGCGTTGAGACGTCACCAGATTTGAAAGACGCTCGGCATGGGCACCGGCGGCGGCGATATCGATGGAAGCGGAGTCCACCGCGAGGTCCTGACCCATGACCAGCTCATTCACACCCGGCAACTGTAAGGGCCAGCGGATGAGGAATAGGCAAAACACCTGACACTGACTAAAGTTCGCGCCTGCGACGGAAAAAGCTGTTGGATTTGCCCATCGATCATTTCCGACTGCTGGGTGTCAGTCCTTCCGCTGATGCGGCGGCCATCCTTCACCGTTTACAAACCCGCTGTGATGCCCCGCCTGATCAGGGGTTTACCCATGAAGCGCTGCTCAAACGAAACGAACTGCTGAGCCGTTCGGCTGATCTCCTCACCGATCGAGATGACCGTGCCGAATACGAATCAGCTCTGATTCGTTTGAGTGCATCTCACCCCAACGAGACCGTCGGACTCGACCTTCCTGCCAGCAGTGAAGTGGCTGGATTGATTCTTCTTTGGGAGGCCCATGGAGCCCTCGAGGCGTTCCATATGGCCTCGAATGGACTTGAGCCCCCCCAAGCGCCTGCCCTCGGTAGTGGGCGGGAAGCCGATCTCACTCTGTTGGCCGCTTTGGCGTGTCGTGATGCAGCAGTGGAAGAACAGGGTCAGCGCCGTTATGAATCAGCGGCGCAATTGTTGGTGGAAGGAATCCAACTACAACAGCGCATGGGCAAGCTGCCCGATCAGCAGCGCAGGCTCGAAGGCGACCTAGAAGCTCTTCTGCCTTTCAGAATTCTGGATCTGATCAGTCGAGATCTGAGCGATCAGGCCTCTCACCAACAGGGCTTGACGCTGCTCGATCAGCTCGTCAGTCGCCGAGGTGGGCTGGATGGAACGGATTTTGTGATCTCCGTTGAGGGGTCAGGTGAGGGCTCAGGGTCGATGACCCAAGACGATTTCGAATCGTTCTTTCAACAAATCCGCCGTTTCCTTACGGTGCAAGAACAGATCGATCTCTTCAGTGGTTGGTCGGACGAGGGCGAAGCAGAAGCAGGATTTTTGGCGGTTGTTGCGCTGACGGCTGCAGGTTTTTCCCGGCGTAAGCCTGAATGCCTTGAGCAGGCGCGGGATCGCCTTCAACTCCTGCCGGACTCAGAGCTGGATCCGAAGCCCCTTCTGGGCTGTCTTGACTTGTTGCTTGGCAATGTCCGTGAGGCGGAGCATCACTTTGCCGCGATCAGAGATGCGGAGGTGCAGGCTTGGTTCCTGCAGCATTCCGGCGACGATTTGGCGGCGCAGTGTGAATACTGCAGGGCTTGGCTTGGGAGGGATGTTTTGCCGGGCTATCGCGATGTTGATGCCACGGCCATTGATCTCGACGCCTGGTTTGCCGACCGTGATGTGCAGAACTACGTCGAACGACTGGATCGCCAAGCGTCCCGCCAGCCGCTCAACGATGCGTCGCCTTTGCCTTGGGAGACCCCGGTTGCCTCTGGGCTGGGTCTTCAGATTGGGGCGCCTATTTCGGCTTCCGAGCAGTCTTCGGAGGGTCTGGAAGAACGCGGCATGCGCCTCCCTTCTCTCTCGCTTCCCCAACTTCGACTTCCCCAACTTCGACTTCCCCAACTTCCAGGACCGCTCATGGTCAAGCTTGCGGTGCTGGTGGCCGTCCTGGCAGCTGTTGGTGGCGGCGTCTCGTTGATGCTGCGTCAGCGCAGCGATGTACTGCCAGTTTCGCCAATGGTGAAGCAGGAACCGGAGTTGCCCGCCCCCGATGATCTTGATGAGACAGCGCTTCCCTTAGCCACGCTCCAACCGGAGCAGCCCTTGGATCGCCCCATTGAGCCACTAACGAATGATGCCCCTTCTGAGCAGCAACTGGAGGATCTCGTCCAGGGCTGGTTGAACGCCAAAGCCAATGCGCTGGCGGGCCAGACCAATGCCGTGCCTGAAGCGGTTTCGAGCCAGATCTCGACCGTCGCGCGCGATCGGTTATTGCGACGGGTGCAAGCTGAGCGCAACGCTGATGCCGCGCTGGGCCGCACAAAAACCATCAAGGCATCAGTCACCAGTGTTGATGTAGTGAGCCGAACACCACGGCGCATCGCTTTGAAGGCTGAGGTGGACTATTCCGATCAGACCATTGACCGCTCTGGAACGGTGGTTGATCAGACGCCTCCAGGAGCATTGACCGTGACCTACGTGCTGGGGAGGGACGGGAAAGAGTGGAAATTGCATGAATACATATCCGGTTCCTGAGCAATTGGCGAGTCGCTTTTTACGATCACTGCATTGAGCCAGTCATGGTCGCGCAATGTTTGACGAGCTATCAGCCCGTTTTGAAGATGCAGTCAAAGGGCTGAGAGGCCAGGACAAGATCAGCGAAACCAATGTTGATGGGGCTCTGAAGGAGGTTCGTCGCGCGCTGCTAGAAGCCGATGTCAGCCTTCCGGTGGTTAAGGATTTTGTTGCCGAGGTTCGAGACAAGGCCGTCGGCGCTGAGGTGGTGCGTGGGGTGAGCCCCGACCAGAAGTTCATCCAGGTGGTTCACGATCAACTGGTGGATGTGATGGGTGGAGACAACGCCCCCCTCGCCCAGGCCTCCGAGTCCCCCACGGTGGTTTTGATGGCCGGCCTTCAGGGGGCCGGTAAAACCACGGCAACGGCCAAGCTTGGCCTGCATCTCAAAGATCAGGGCCGTCGCTCTCTGATGGTGGGTGCTGACGTGTATCGCCCTGCTGCCATCGAGCAGTTGAAAACCCTGGGTGGGCAGATTGGTGTTGATGTGTTCAGTCTGGGAACAGACGCAAAGCCTGAAGAGATCGCTGCGGCCGGTTTGGCGAAGGCGAAGGCTGAGGGGTACGACACCCTTCTTGTCGACACCGCCGGCCGCCTTCAGATCGACACCGAAATGATGGGGGAGATGGTGCGAATTCGCTCCGCTGTGCAGCCCGATGAGGTGCTGCTGGTGGTGGATTCGATGATTGGCCAGGAAGCGGCTGAACTGACCCGAGCTTTCCATGAGCAAGTAGGCATTACCGGGGCGGTGCTGACCAAGCTCGATGGCGATTCCCGCGGTGGTGCGGCGCTGTCCATCCGCAAAGTGAGCGGTCAGCCGATCAAGTTCATCGGTACCGGTGAAAAGGTAGAGGCGTTGCAACCGTTCCATCCAGAGCGGATGGCGAGCCGCATCCTCGGCATGGGGGATGTGCTCACGTTGGTGGAGAAGGCTCAGAAAGAGGTCGAACTCGCCGACGTTGAAAAAATGCAGAAGAAGCTGCAGGAGGCGTCGTTCGATTTCTCGGACTTCCTCCAGCAGATGCGTCTGATCAAGCGGATGGGATCCCTCGGCGGGCTCATGAAAATGATCCCCGGCATGAACAAGATCGACGACGGCATGCTCAAACAGGGAGAGGACCAGCTCAAGCGTGTCGAGGCCATGATCGGCTCAATGACAGAGGGCGAGCGATGTCAGCCGGAGTTGCTGGCCTCTCAGCCGAGTAGGCGTCGTCGTATTGCTGCGGGGAGTGGCCACCAGCCCGCAGATGTGGACAAGGTTTTGGCTGATTTCCAGAAAATGCGGGGTTTCATGCAGCAGATGAGCCGCGGAAACATGCCAGGAATGCCAGGGATGGGTGGTATGCCAGGAATGCCAGGGATGCCTGGCATGGGCGGAATGCCAGGGATGGGTGGAATGCCAGGAATGCCCTCCAGTGCTGGCCGTGGTGGCCCCCCGAAACGTCAACGTCCAACCAAGAAAAAAAAGGGCTTCGGAGAACTCTGAGCGTGAACCGGTATGGTGGTTTTTCGGCGGGCTGAATAGCTCAGCTTGAACCTCCACCACATTTCACACCAGGGCCACGATGATCAAGCTCCGCCTGAAGCGGTTTGGTAAGAAGCGGGAAGCGAGCTTCCGCCTCGTGGCCTGCAACAGCACGTCTCGACGGGACGGTCGCCCACTACAGGAGCTTGGCTTCTACAACCCCAGAACCAAGGAAACTCGCTTGGATACTGAGGCCATTCGTGAGCGTCTGAGTCAGGGTGCCCAGCCAACAGATATTGTTCGCACCCTTCTAGAGCGGGGTGGTTTGATCGAGAAAACGGTGCGCTCTTCCGTCACCGTTGGTCAAGCCAATCAAACCGCTAAGCGCGAAGCTGCTGCAAAACAGGCAGCAAAGGATGCAGCCGAGGCCAAGGCCGCTGCTGCTGCTGAAGCTGAGGCTCCCGCTGCCGATGCTGAATCGTCGGAAGGCTGATCACCTCAGCTCCCGATAAAGGCGACCGCGGTCGTTTCGTCCTCGACCTTCCTGATCCTGAAGCTGCACTCGCCATTGCGGGAGAAGCTGAAGTGATGTTGCACCGACTCGAGGCCCTCACAGGGGCTTCTGTCGTCTTACGCGGGCTTCAACTGGTGATTTCTGGTCGAGCTGCTCAGATTGAGCGAGCTGCGTCCGTTGTCGAGTTGGTTCGCCCCATTTGGCAAGACGGTCAAGCGGTGTCCTCCGTTGATCTGCAATCGGCTCTTGGTGCACTGAACACTGGTCGCGGCGACGACCACGCCGCCATGGCAGAGCAAGTTTTGGTGCGAAGTCCGCAGGGCAACACCTTGAGACCGCGCACCCTGCGACAGAAGAGTTATGTGGATGCGATGGAGCGTCACGATCTCACGTTCGCTCTTGGTCCGGCAGGGACAGGAAAAACATTTTTGGCCACCGTTTTGGCGGTACGCATGCTGACTGAACGCAGGGTTGATCGTTTGATCTTGACCCGACCGGCGGTGGAAGCAGGTGAACGGCTTGGTTTTCTGCCAGGGGATCTTCAGCAAAAAGTGGATCCTTACCTGCGGCCGCTCTACGACGCATTGCACTGCCTTCTTGGAGCCGACAAGACGGCAGGTTTATTGGACAAAGGCGTGATTGAGGTAGCACCCCTGGCCTACATGCGCGGACGCACGCTCAACGATGCATTTGTGATCCTGGATGAGGCTCAAAACACCACACCATCCCAAATGCGCATGGTGCTCACCCGTTTGGGAGAGCGGTCGCGCATGGTGGTTACGGGGGATGTCACCCAAGTGGATCTTCCTCACAATCAGTTGAGTGGTCTTGAGGAGGCCTCCGAAGTACTGGAAGGCGTTGCAGGGGTTGCTGTTTGTCGTTTGACCTCGGCGGACGTGGTGCGTCATCCATTGGTGCAACGCGTTGTGGAGGCCTACGCCCGCCTCGATGAGCAACGTGTTGGACAACGAGAGGAACAAGGACTGGCCAGGCCCTCGTCTCGGATTGTGCGTCGATAGGGAGATCCACACCCCATCTCATTGCTACGACTGTCAAAGTAATAGGAGCAATGTGGACTGGTCGACATGCCAGCTAGCAGCAATTTTCAACAAGCCATACGCGAGGCGCAATCCAGTGCTCTCGTTGGCCCCAACGTCGTCAATAAGGCCCTGCCTTATGTGGGCGGTGGCATGGTGCTCACCTCTCTAGGAGTGCTTGGCGGTCTCACCTTGATCGCGACGCCAATCTTTATGCCCCTGTTCTGGGTGGCGTTAATTGGCAATTTAATCCTCTTTTTTGTTGCCCAAAATGTGGCATTGAAGGGCAACAACGCCACGGCATTGCCCCTTCTAGCGGTCTACAGCTTGATCACTGGTTTCACCCTGAGTGGACTGGTGGCCTTTGCCGGAGCTGTGGCTGGTGTTGGAGCAGTTGGCACCGCGGCCCTGGCGACCGGGATCACGTTCGTTATCGCGTCCATCGTTGGCCGTCGCATGAGCGACAGCGTTGGCCAAGCCCTTTCGGGTGCCGTGGGTCTTGGCTTGATCGGCCTCATTTTGGCGATGGTCGTTCAATTCGTTGGTGGGATCTTCGCCCCAGCAATGTTCCATGGCACCAGCTTTGAGTTGCTGATCGCTGGTTTTGGCACGATCCTGTTTGTGGGAGCCGCTTTTGTGGACTTCTACACGATGCCCCGCGCCTATCGGGACGACCAATATTTGGCCGGTGCCCTGAGCATGTATCTCACTTACATCAACCTGTTTATTTTTATTCTCCGGTTGATCATTGTTTTGAACGGTGGCGGTCGCCGCGATTAGACGAGTACGCGCCCTTTCATTTCATTAAAAACCCCGAGAATATCGGGGTTTTTTTGTGTCTTTATCTCATTTTTGCTGGTTAGGTTTGCACTTAAGCAGCTGCGATGTCATACACACAGGTGCTAATGGCACGTTTTTGTTCGTCGTCATAGCCCCATCGCTCCAAGAAGGAAACGTCAGCACCGCTGTTGTCGATGGTGGCTTCGAGCAGCTGCTCTAAGCGTTCCTTCACGAGGATCGGCTCCAATAGCCGCAGTAATTCTGTGCAGCGGAACGTGACCCGTTCCGATCCGGCTTGTTGATTGTCATCTCCACTGCGCTTGTGATGCACTGCCATTGCAGTGCTCATGGCCAAATTGCGAACGCTGAGGTCCACCACATCACGCCCAGCACTGCGCAGCTGACCCGCCACCACATCAGGGATGCGATCCATTAGGGCGCTATCTCCTGCGAGGGTCACCACAAAAAATCCTCGCGCCCCGTCGCGGCTCGCCACCATCTCACCGATGCGGTCTGCGAGGACTTCGTCGCTGATCTCTTCGTTGTCCCATTGCTGCAGCCAAGTGGCTGTGATCTCCATCGCCTGCTGAAACGTGGGCTGTTTAAACGTTGGCTGTTGATTCGGCATGGCCCTGCATTGCCACTGTGGTCAGGCTATGGCTCCATCATCAGCTCTGTCTGGCTTCGCCATGGGTCTCGCACCTGGCCCATGAACCCGCAGACTGATTTCATGCTTCAAGCCCAAGCGCCAGACGACTACCGGTCCGGGTTTATCGCCCTGATCGGTCGCCCTAACGTTGGGAAATCCACGTTGCTCAACAAGCTGGTGGGGGAAAAAGTGGCGATCACATCCCCAGTGGCGCAAACCACACGAAACCGCTTGCGCGCCATCCTCACCACTGCGGAGTCCCAGATGGTGCTGGTGGACACCCCAGGAATTCATAAGCCCCATCACCTTTTGGGCGAACGGCTCGTCCACAGCGCCCGAAGCGCGATTGGAGAGGTAGATCTGGTGCTGCTTCTTCTTGAGGGGTGTGAGCGGCCTGGCCGCGGCGATGCCTTCATCGTGAATCTGCTGAGGCAGCAGTCGCTGCCTGTGTTGGTTGCTTTAAATAAGTGGGATTTGGTTGCGGCCGATCATCAGGATCAGGCGGCGGCGAGCTACGACGAACTACTGGCTGAGACCCATTGGCCCGTGCATCGCTGCAGTGCGATATCTGGGGAGGGTTGTCCTGAGTTGTCCGTGGCGATGGCTGAGCAGCTTCCCTTGGGGCCGCAGCTGTATCCGCCGGACATGGTGACGGATCAGCCGGAACGCGTTCTTTTGGGGGAGTTGATTCGTGAACAGGTGCTTCTTCACACCCGTGAAGAGGTGCCCCATAGCGTTGCTGTCACGATCGATCGCGTCGAAGACATCCCCCCGAAGGGCAAAAACCCTGGGCGGACGGCTGTGTTGGCCACGGTGCTGGTGGAACGGAAAAGCCAGAAAGGCATCCTGATCGGCAAGGGCGGCGCCATGCTCAAAACGATTGGTCAGGGCGCACGGCTCCAGATGCAAACGTTGATCGATGGTTCGGTGTATCTGGAGTTATTTGTGAAGGTGGTGCCCGATTGGCGAAGTAAGCCCCATCGCTTGGCTGAGTTGGGCTATGGCGGGGGTGATTTTTGAGCGGCGATTCAGTCCGATCTACGCTCAAACCATGCTCTCTTTGCTGACACGCACCAAGAGCTTTCGGGATCCTTGGGTGGGTCATCCCGTCCTGAACCGGCAGCTTCAGCTGCACCGTCGACGGGTGGAAATCGCCGAAGCCCTTTGCACTTGGCGGCAGTGGTTGAAACCCGGACGATGCGCCGATCTCGAGCGAGATGGGTTTGTCGTGATCAATAATTTCCTCCCCTCCGGCCAATTCGAGGCGTTGCGCGATGAGGTGGAGTCGCTGGTGCGCGACATGGGGCACAAGCATCCGCTACCGGTGAATGACCGTGTGGGATTTCAACCCAAGCAACCCTTCTCCGGTGGCTTTGATCGATTCGATGGCGGCACCCTTAACCGCTTTCTTCATATCGATCCTTCGGTGCTGCCCCAGGCGGCGGCGGCATGCCATGACCCTCGCTTGTCGTCCTGTTCTCGGCAGGTGATTGGTTTGCCGATGGATCATCACAAGGTGGATGTTTACCTAACCGTCCATGGGGAGGAGACCGAAACGCCGGACCTCCAGAAAGATCTGCATCGCGATACGTTTTTTCGTGCGCTGAAGTTTTGGTTGTTCTTGCGTCCTGTTGAGCGCGATGACGGTCCGTTTGAGTACGTCCCCGGCAGTCATCGTTTGGATCCCGTTCGTTTGCGCTGGGAACAATCCACTGCTGATGCGGCGCTGTTGCATCGCCGTCAACCCGACGTTTCGGGGTCTTTTCGGATCCGAGACGAGGCCTTGGCCAGCCTTGGCCTGCCACAGCCAGTGGCCGTGACATGTCCCGCCAATACCCTTGTGCTCGCTGATGTGTTCGGCTTCCACCGTCGTGGTGCAGCAGTACCCGGGCAGCAGCGTTTGGCTCTTTACGGATGGAATCGGCCGTATCCGTTTTTGCCCATCACCTGGTGAAGCTGGCTGAGAGAATGATCTGATGAGTGAACAACCCTTCCCTCCTGCTGATCCAGCCGCTTTTCTTGCCCTTTGCGATGGGCAATGGATGAGTTTGCGCAGCTGTTTTGAACTGTCCATGGAGGGTGACGATGAATGGCACAGCAGTGAACGTGGGGAGCTAACGGTGCGTTGTGAAGCCACGCAACCTTCTGGTCTGGGGCAATTGGTCGTGCTCCCCCCCAGTGGCGACCCCAGCACCCTTTCGTTTGCAGAGGATGGTGGTTTATCGCGTAATGGTGAGCCCGCGGGGACCTGGCGCTTTTGGCCAGACGGCAGCATGGAACTCAACCTCGCGAAACCCGATGGTGTTTTGGTGCAGGAGCGTATTTGGTTCACGCGCGTGAATTTGCGTTTGCGCAGCACCACTGCTGTGGATGGTGAGGGTGTTCCCCTGCAGGGAAGCTTTTGCACCGATATTCGCCGGGTTTCGAAGCCCTCCGCCTAGGACGATATGGCGACCTATCGCCTCGATGTGCTGACCCTGGCTCCTCAGGCGTTTGCTCCCTTGCTGGAGTTGGGGGTGATTGGGCGAGCGTTCTCCGCTGGGATTGCGGAGATGCATCTGCACAACCCGCGGGAGTTCGCCACCGATCGTCACCGCAAAGTGGATGACGTGCCCTATGGCGGTGGTGCCGGGATGGTGCTCAAGCCGGAACCGGTGTTTGCCGCTATTGAGTCGGTTCCTCGCTGCCCCCGCTCCAGGGTTTTGCTGATGTCTCCCCAGGGACGTCCGCTACAGCAGAACGATTTTCAGCGGTGGTCGAGCGAGTTCGATCAGTTGGTGTTTCTCTGTGGGCATTACGAAGGGTTTGATGAACGCATTCGCGGCCTGGCGGATGAAGAGATTTCGGTTGGCGATTTTGTGCTCACTGGCGGGGAATTGCCCGCAATGACGGTGATCAATGGTGTGGTGCGATTGCTACCAGGGACGGTGGGGGCCCCCGATTCGCTGGTGGAGGAGAGTCACAGCATGGTGTTGCTGGAACATCCTCACTACACCCGGCCAGCGGAATTCCGAGGCATGACGGTACCTGCCGTACTGCGTAGTGGAGACCATGGAGCGATTGCGAACTGGAGGCAGCAACAGCGAGAGCTGCGAACCCAGGAGCGTCGGCCGGATCTTTGGACGCGGTGGCAAACCGAGAGAATGGAGCACCCCTACGACACCGCCATGCAGTTGCGTATCGGCAACGGTTACGACATGCACCGGTTGGTGAAGGGTCGAGCCTTAATCCTTGGCGGCGTGACCTTGGACCATCCCGATGGACTCGGTTTAGATGGCCATAGCGATGCTGATGTGTTGGTCCATGCGTTGATGGATGCCCTGCTTGGCGCGTTATCCCTCGGCGATATCGGTAAATACTTCCCGCCGACGGACCCGAAGTGGAAGGGCGCCGACAGTTTGATGCTGCTTGAGCAGGTGGTTCAGCTCGTGGGGAATCAGGGCTGGCAGGTGGTGAATCTGGATGCTGTTGTGATTGCGGAGCGTCCCAAGCTCAAGCCCCATATCGAGGCCATGCGATCCAACATCGCGGCGAGAATCGGCATCGCCGAGGACGCTGTTGGCGTCAAAGCAACCACCAATGAAACGCTTGGCCCGGAAGGCCGTGAAGAGGGGATCAGCTGCCATGCCGTGGCGCTCTTACAGAAGCCATGATCCGCAAGTTTGTGCTGTTATTCGCCATCCTTGTGCTGTTCGCGGGGCAGGCTTTGGCCAGTGAAGCGGTGATTGAACAACTGCGCTTGAAGGTTCCTGAGTCTCAGGTGCAGATTTGGCTTGAGGCAGAGCAGCAGACCTGGCAACCCTGGCTTGAGCAACAGAAGGGATTCCTCGGACGCGACATCGCCTGGGATCCGGCGCATGAGGAAGGTCTGTTGTTGATTCACTGGGCCACCCGTGATCAATGGAAGGCGATCAGCTCCGATGAGGTGGATGTGGTTCAGCGTCAATTTGACTCCGTTGTGAACGCCGCATTGGGGCGTTCTGCTACAGCGGAATCCCCATTTCCGCTGGTGTTGGAAGGCGAGTTGTTGCCGCTCCGCTTGCCGGGCTGATGTTGGATGCCCGACTCGATCTGCAGCGTCGACGGCGCCTCGGGATGGTGGAGGCCATCTGGGGCGAGCACAAAACTGCGGATCAGATCATTGCGATCCTGAAGCGCTTTGAGGATGCAGGCGAGCTGGGGTTGGTGACGCGAGTTGATCCGAATAAAGCCGACATGATTGCGTCAGCGCTGCCTCAGGTGGTGGTGCATAGCCATGCACGCTGTTTAACGATGGGCGCGTTGCCCACGCCTGAGGACGGTGCCGCGGAGGTGGCCGTGATCAGCGGCGGCAGCAGTGATCGCACGGTGGTAGCCGAGGCCACCCTTGCATTGCAATGCCATGGAATCGGGGTCGACGCCGTGATGGACGTGGGGGTGGCCGGGTTGCATCGTCTGCTCGACCAACTGCCAAGGCTGCAAGCGGCTCGTGTTTTGATTGTTTGTGCGGGTATGGAAGGAGCTTTACCCACAGTGCTGACAGGCTTAGTGCCGCAACCGGTGATCGGTGTGCCGGTGTCTGTTGGCTATGGCATTAGCCAGGGAGGACGCACCGCCCTTGAAGGAATGTTGGCCAGTTGTGCGCCTGGATTATTGGTCACAAATATCGACAATGGCTATGGCGCTGCGATGGCAGCGCTTCGAATTCTCCGGGGATGACTAGTGGAATAGGCCGATCAATCAATCAGACGTGGTTTGACCTAAGCGACCGAGTTCGGCGCTGTTCTGATCGCACTCAACGCGTTTCAGGGTGTTGATCAGAGCGTCGAGATCCGCGGGAGACAATTCGCCGTCCTGTTGCCATTTCATTGCTCGAGGATCGGGTGACAAGGGGAACAGTGAATGTGTTGATTCGAAATTTAGGTGTTGGACCTAAGAAAAAATGCCTAGTTCACTGAAATCTGCAGAAGAAAATCTGTAGATCGCTCAGAGATGCTGGAGGTTTGGATAAGCCGTCACCAAATCTTCAGCGCTCAGCACATCTCCGCGGCCTTCTGGTTGCCAAATCACTTCAAGGGCAATCAGTTCCGTTGAGGCGGTTGAACCCAAGATGCGCAGGGTTTGACGCAACTCCTCGCCGGTATCGGAGCCAGGTAGCTTTGCGGCGGCGGTTGAGGCCACCAACAGGGTCACCACAATGAATTCGTTGGTGTCGTCCGCATCACCAGAACCAATATTCGCGTCAGCACGACGCTCTCCGCCCACATTGCTGGTGAGCTCAGCATCCAATTTGCTGCGTTCATTCATCGACAACCGATTGAAGGTGGCTTCAGCTGAGTTGAAGGGAACACTTCCGCTCTCCGAATTGGCGTAGACCCACAGATCTGGCTGTCGCAGCAAGGAGAGGGTTGTTTCCTGAAGCAAGCGTTGCAATCCACTCTTGCTGGCCGTGTCAGAGCTGGAAGCGAGTCTGCGTAGGTCGTCTTGCAGGGATTTGGCGCTGGCGAGCAGACCCACTTGCAGCTGGATCATGTTCACGTTGCGAGGGAGGGCCGGAGCGGCTGGAGCTCCGCCCATGCCAGGGGCTCCCCCTCCACTGATGCCACCGCGGACAGCGTTCACTAAAACCCCTGCCACGGCCATCAAGATCAACAGTCCAAAGAGACCACCACCGCCGAATCCAAAAATCGGAATCAGGAAGGGGAAGCCCATGCCACCGCCCCTGTATCCACCGCCATAACCGCCGCCGCGGTATCCGCCCCCGCCATAGCTGCGACCGCCTGACCGGGGCATCGATGGAGCTCGAAAACTTCCACCACCCATTCGGCCGCCCCGGGCGGCATCAGCTGGCTGGACGTGGATCAGGCTGAGCCCCACCAACACCATGGGGAGGAGCAGCGAAGCGAGCAAGCGTCGGGTCCGGAACAATGATTTAGCTGCCGAAATGGCGCTGGTTTTGTGCACAAACTCTAGGAACCGCCACCAACGATGGTGACAATTTCGAGGTTGTCGCCATCGCTGACGGCGGCGTTCGGCCACTGCGTGCGTGGAACGATCACGCCGTTGTGCTCGACGACCACCAGTTGAGGGTTGTAAGCAAGTGCTTCGATCACCAAGACCAATGTTGTTGGCGAGGGCGCGGGATCAAGACGCCGTTGCTCGCCATTCACGTTCAGGTCCAGAGCCATGGGATTCAATCGACGGGGGGCAACAAGGCCTGAAGCAACTGTTGACTAGCGCGCTCAGGGTTCTCCGCGGCCATGATTGCGCCGATCACAGCGATGCGCCGGCAGCCCACATCGAGCAGTGCAGCAATGTTGTCGAGATCAATGCCTCCAATGGCGAACAGAGGCAGACGCGTGATGGCCTGGGCCTCTTGCAAACGCACTGGGCCAACGGCGGGTTTATCTGGCTTGACGGCGGTGGTGTGAACCGGTCCGAGTCCCAAGTAATCGCAGGCTTCGGTATCGGCACGGCGCACGTCGTCCAGGGTGTGGGTGCTGCGACCGAGCAGCCGTGCCTCACCGATCAATCTCCGGGCAACATCGGTGGGTAGATCGTCTTGACCAAGGTGCACGCCATCGGCATCGACCGCGAGGGCTAGATCGATGCGGTCATTGATCACAAAGAGCGCTCCGTGGGTCTGACACAGCATTCGCAATGCCTTCGCTTCATCAAGGCGCTCACGATCGTTTCCGCTTTTGCAGCGGTACTGCACCATCGTCACCCCAGCCGTTAGCGCCTGAGTCACCCGTTCGATCAGATCGGGGCATGGGGTGGTGATCAGGCACAGCTGGCAGTTGTTCAGGGTTCGGCGACGTGCGTTGGCCACACTGGCGTTGAGACAGGTGACTTCCAGGTCGTAAAGCCCATAACGGATCGCGGCTGATTCGGATGCCAGGGATGGATCAACACTGCGGCCGTATTCCTCCAAAACGCGAAGTGCTTCTTGCACGCGGCCGCAATTGGCCGCCACCACTGCTTGGGGGTTGTGGCGTTCCAGTTGGGCTGGATGGCTGAGCCCAGCCCCAGGGTCTGTGGCCGTCGATCGCGCCTGCTTGTAAATGCTTCGGTGAAGTCGCCCCAGGCGTTGCCGCCAATCCTTGAGTCGTACAACCAGATCGTCGCGCTCTAGGCCAAACCGGCACCAGTCCTCCACGACGCGCAGGCCTTCCCTGGCTCGATCGAGATTGGCATCGATCAGTCGTGCCACCCGTGGATCAACCAATCCCAATGGCACCTCACCCATCGGTTCCATGGCACGCTGTGGGGAGACTATTGCGGCTCAACATGGAGAACGGTGGTTCCGACAGCTCCATGAGCGTGTTGATTTGGGGCATTGTGCTCCTCGGCAGCATCGGGGTGTTCATCGTGTGGGGCTTGGTGAATGCTTACCCAGGGATGGCTTAACCAGGATCTCTGAGCAGTTGTCTGGCCGCTTCGGCATCGAGACCGATCTGTGCACTGAGCTCTTGAAGTCCGTTGAATTTTTGCTGGCCGCGAAGGCGATGAACGGGCTCGACGACCAACTCGCGATGCTCCAGCTCCAGGCTGCGATCAAGCAGATGCACTTCCACCGCTGAAGGTGAATTGGGATCCACCGTTGGTTGGGGCCCCAGGTTCATGACGGCCGGCATGGACTCTCCTGAACCTTCCAGACGAGCCCAAGCGGCGTAGACCCCCAGACCGGGCAAAAACTTTCGGCCATCCACCTGCAAATTCGCCGTCGGCCAACCGATCTCCCGTCCCAGTCCTCGGCCGCGGACTACCTTGCCTTGGAAGCGGTATGGCCGACCCAGGAGGGCCTCTGCTTCGGTCAAAGCTCCTTGCTCTAGGGCGGAGCGAATCCGGCTGCTGCTCATGCGCCCGTCGGCGTCCTCAACGATGTCAACAATCCTCACGTCCACGCCTCGACGACGAGCCAGGCGTTGCAAGAGCTCTGCATCGCCGGCACGTCGGTGACCAAAGCGGAAGTTGGTCCCCACAGCAATCCGTTTGGCCTGAAGGGTCTCCAACAGAACGGAATCTGCGAACTCTTCAGCGCTGAGTTGGGCCAGCTCCTTGGTGAAGGGCACGAGCACCAGCTGTTCGATGCCCAACGGTCCGAGCAGGGACAGCTTTTCCTGGGGGAGGTCGAGGCGCAACCGTGTTTCGCCAAACAGCACTTCACGGGGGTGGGGCCAGAAGCTCACCACGCTTGCAACGGCACCGATCTCTGGATCCAGTCCATCGAGGGCCGCGGCAATCACGGCGCGGTGACCAGCATGGATTCCATCGAAGCTTCCAAGGGCCAGGGCGGTGGGCCGGCGGGCATCCTTTGGCGAGCAGAGCGGGATCAAAGAGGTGCGGGCTGGACGCTTTGATGGCAAGTTTGAACGACTGACCGACCGGGCATGGCAGATCGCCTTGATTTCCAGCAGTTGTCCTTTGGGCTAAAGCGCATGGGCTGGATCCGTTTTTGGATTCAGGTGGTGCTCGGAGTGGTGGTGGTGGGGGTGTTGATTTTCAACAACATTGGCGGAAGTTTGGCCCGTAATGCTGAACGGGCCGTGGGTCTGGGGCCAGGGTTATCGCTCACCACCCTGTCGTTTTTGGTGTTGTTGTACAGCCTTTGGCAAGGCTGGTTGATCGTTCGCATCGGCAGGGCCGTGGACAGTGCGGCGCGACCCACCCGAGGTGAAACGGCAAGGCTGGTGAAACGAGGTTTGCTCGCTGATCTTGTGGGCCTCACCTTTGCCGCGATCGGTTATCAAGCCCTGGCTGGAAGTTTGTTCGTTCAAGCCTCGATGCAGACCCCCGGCATCGCCATTGGTGGTGGTGGCTCTGCAGACAATTTGGCGATTACATCGCTCGAGATGCTTTCGGTGTTGAGCAACACCCAAGTTTTGTTCGGGCACCTAATTGGGTTGATTTTTTCGCTTTGGCTCCTGCAACGCGTCTATCGCACGCAGTGAGCTGCAAGTGAGTGGTGAGTGAGCGGTGAGTCAGAAGTGCCTTTGATTCCTGTTCAGGCGGGTCTTGTCTTAATGGACCGACTGATCTTGAAGCTTCAGCTGGGGTAGGTCCCCAAGGGGGCCTCTCCAGAACAAATCCGGCTGAATGGGGGTGAGTGATGGGCAGTTCTTGTGGATTTGCGCCACATCGCTCGGCCAGTCTTTGGGACCTTCTCCAGCCGATTCCAAATCGTTCACCACCTCACCGGCGAGCCAGTAGTAAGCACGGCCGCGTGGATCTTTGCGGGAGCTGAATTGCTCGTCGTATCTCCGGATCGACAATCGGGTCCAACGCAGCGCTCCCATGGCCTCCTTGGCACAGGGCGGAATATTCAGATTGAGCAGCATGCTTTCGGGCCAATGGCCATGGATGGCCTGTTCGCTTACATCCATCGCCAGATCAGCGGCGGCTTGAAATTGACGCCATTGGAAGCAGGCACTGCTCACGGCGAGTGAGCGAATCCCATCGAGCGTTCCTTCCATGGCGGCAGCCACGGTGCCGGAACAAAACACATCGGTACCGAGATTGGGACCGTGGTTAATGCCGGATAAAACCAGATCAGGTTTCTGTTTGACCAGCTCAAACAAGGCCAGTTTCATGCAGTCGGCTGGGGTGCCACTACAAGCCCATGCCGTGACGCCTGGGGCAAACAGCTCGTCGGCTCGTTCTGCACGGATGGGGGTTTGAAGGGTGAGGCCATGGCCAGTGGCCGAGCGCTCCTGGTCAGGACAGACAACGGTTACCTCATGGCCCCGGGCTGCAGCAGCGGCGGCGAGGGTCCGAATCCCGTCAGCAAATACGCCGTCGTCGTTGCTGATCAGAATTCGCAGCGGTGCCATAGAAACGAATGTCTTTGCTCGAAACCTAAGCGTCCCGACTGCTTACAGTCTTGTCTCATTCAAGACAGCCCAGTGAGCGCCACGGTCACCCTGCAGCAGCTCACCGATCAGCTGGATGCCCTCGAGCAGCAAGCTGCCGCTGAAATCGCTGAGGCTGTAGACGCTCAATCCCTTGAGCAGCTGCGAGTCGGTTTGTTGGGCAAAAAGGGTCGTATTTCCGCAGTCCTCGGGGCCATGGGCAAGTTGCCTGGCGAGGAGCGGCCTGTGGTGGGGCAGCGGGCCAATGTCTTGAAAAATCAAGTGCAGACGTTGCTATCTGAGCGTCTGCAGGCTGTAAAACAAGCGGCGATGGCAGCACGCATCGCTGGGGAAACCCTCGACGTCACGGCTCCTGCGTCGGGAACGCCGATGGGGCATCGTCATCCATTGATTTCAACAACGGAAGAGATTGTCGATCTCTTTTTGGGGTTGGGGTACAGCGTGGCGGAGGGCCCTGAGGTGGAGCAAGACCACTACAACTTCACAGCCCTGAACATCCCGGAAGACCATCCGGCTCGGGACATGCAAGACACGTTTTATCTGAAAGGTGATCTCCTGCTGAGAACCCACACCTCTCCAGTGCAGATTCGCCACCTGCAAGACAACCCCCCACCGGTTCGCATCGTTGCGCCCGGGCGGGTCTATCGCCGTGATGCCGTGGATGCCACCCATTCGCCGGTGTTCCATCAAGTGGAGGTGTTGGCGATCGATGAAGGCTTGGATTTCAGCCACCTAAGGGGCACTGTGATGGCCTTTTTGAAAGCCTTTTTTGGCGATCTTCCGGTGCGTTTTCGGGCGAGTTATTTCCCCTTCACGGAGCCTTCGGCTGAGGTGGACGTGCAGTGGCGAGGTCGTTGGCTTGAGGTGATGGGTTGCGGCATGGTCGATCCTGCCGTTTTGGAGGGGCTTGGCCTGGATCCAGAGCGCTACAGCGGTTTCGCCGCCGGATTAGGGGTCGAGCGCTTCTGCATGGTGCGGCACGGCATTGACGACATTCGCCGGCTGTATACGAGCGATCTGCGCTTCCTCGAGCAGTTTTGATGCGGCTTGATTCTCCTGAGTCCTGCTCGATCCGTCCCTTTCAATTTCTGTTGACTTGATCAGAATTTGCTGAGAATTCACAACTAAATGTCGGCACGATTGTTGATTGGAAGCGCACTCGCTTCTTTGCTCGCTGCCACCGGTAGTGGCGTTCGTGCTGAAGAGCCCTTTGCCGCTTCTGAATCAAATTTTGATCTCAGCCCACTGACGTTCAACGCTTTGCTGGCTCAGGCTCAAGAGGATCCGGGCGTTGCAGGCGCTGGTCAGGGTGTTGTTGCTTCTGAGTCGGCCGGTCCCAGTCAAGAGGCCTTAGCAAAGGCTGCTCAAAATCCAATTGCGAGCATGATCAGTATTCCCATTCAGTGGAATGCAACTCCCGGAACTCAATGGGCTCCGAACGCATTAGATCCAGACGCAAAATCGAATCGAACGCTCAATGTGGTGAACATTCAGCCGGTTTATCCGTTCAAGTTGAGCGACGACTGGACCATGGTGACGCGAACCATTATTCCGTTTCTGGGTTTGCCTTTTGGTGAAGTTGGGGAGATTGGGATGACTCCATTGGGGGAACCGTATGTAGCGGAGTGGGACCAATACCAAAAAGGTGGGATTGGCGATATCAATCCAACCGCGTTCTTTGTTCCAACATTAAAAGGTAATTTCACCTTCGGATTTGGCCCGACGGTGAGTGCGCCAACTGGAGAGAAGCCGTTGGGATCTGGTAAATGGTCAGCTGGTCCGGCAGCGGTTGGTGTTTACACCAAAGGTCCGTGGGTTGTTGGTGGGTTGATTAATAATCTCTGGTCGTTTGCTGGAGATGATGATCGTGCTGATGTGAATAAAATGTTGATTCAACCGTTCGTTAATTACAACCTTCCGAAGGGTTGGTATCTTTCATTCTCGCCAATCATTACGGCAGATTGGGAAAATGATGATCAAGGCTGGACTGTCCCTGTTGGTGGAGGAATTGGGCGTGTGTTTAAGTTAGGAAAGCAGCCCATCAATGCTTCCCTGCATGCCTATTACAACGCAATAAAGCCAGAGATTGGTGGAGAAGAGATTATGGGTGATTGGACCATCCGTACACAAATTCAATTCTTAATCCCGACTGTTGCTAAGAAATAGCAAGTCTTTGCCTTGAAGATTATTGTAAGTCTTCAGGTCGCTAGTTTCATTCCATTATTCATCTAATTAACTTCAATGGACCGTACAATCTTCTCCTCAGTGAATTTTTCTCTGAAAGTTGCATCCACCATGTCAGCGGGGCTGATGGTGTCGATCGCGGGTCTGGCTGGAGTTCCGGCTGGTGCGTTGGCGTCGTCGAATTGTCCAGCTCCTGCTGTCGTGAAGCGGGGCACTGCCCTGACCCCAGTTACCAAGGCCAATTACGCCGTCGCTGAGACGGAGGTGATCCTTGGAGATTACGTTCGCAAAATTGCCAAGGGCACTTGTGGCACTGGTGTTGGTGAGTTCCTCCATCAGAAGGGTGCAATGGACCCGAAGGAACGCACCATTCTTCGCCCCAATTTCGACACGCTCTATTCCTTCGCCGTTCTTGATCTCAATAGCCCTGCCACGGTTGTGCTTCCTGAGACCGATCGTTATCAGATCCTCGAAGTGGTGAATGAGGAACATTGGATTCCGTTGGAGACTGCTAAGCCCGGTAGATATCAACTCACCAAAGAGTCGATGGGTAGTCGTTATGTTTTAGCCCTTGTGCGCACTCGGGTGAACATGCAGGATCCTGAAGATCTCAAAAAAGCCGGTGCAGTCCAAGATCAGATTGACTTGGAGCAATCAGCGAAGGGTGAATTTGTCTCGACCAATAACTACGACATGGATGAGATTCTTGCCATGCGTGCTGATTACAACAAACGGTTGGCGCCTGAGGGTGTCACCTCGGAGATGGCCTTTGGCAAGAAAGGCGAGATCAGCGAGGAGATGCGTAATTTTGGTGTTGGCGTTGGCTGGGGTGGGCTTACCAAGAAGGGAGCGGTGTATCCCATTCCTAATTCGGTGGATTCCACTGACCCTCAAACTCTAACGTTGAAGGATGTTCCCAATGATCCACGTGCCTTCTGGTCAGTCACTGTATATGACAAGCAAGGGTTTTCAGTGGGTGAAAAGTACAACGTGAACAGCGCTTTCGCGAAGGAAAATGAAAAAGGTGAGTACGTAATTCACTTTGGCGGTGATAAGAGCCAAGACAACTATCTCGATATCTACCCTGGCTGGAATGTTGTCCTGCGAATTTACTCCCCGACTGAGACCTATTTCAACGGTAGCTGGACACTTCCGCAGTTTGTTCCTGCTAAATGATTTGAATCATTTTTCACCTTCTCTTTTTTAATCGTATCCAAGTATTATCTTCAATCATGTTTTTTCAAAAGAAAGCCATCACTGGTGCTCTTGCTCTTGGTTTAGGTGTTTTAACTGTTGCTTGTGGCCAGCCCAAAAATGCTTCAGATCAGCCCTCGTCTACTGCCAATACTGAGCAGGCTGCTGCTTCAGTAGATACAGCAAAAAAGGATTGCCCTAACCCAGCTGTTTCAATTCAAAGCGACACAGTTGTTCCCGTTACCAAGGAAAACTATTCCGAAGCTGAAAC
>ERZ887830.214-NODE-214-length-38462-cov-44.241753_pt1 | contig 38462 bp, 37 predicted proteins | sample MGYA00521101_ERZ887830 | MGnify/ENA primary metagenome ERZ887830 (study PRJEB32303, sample SAMEA104408592) | aquatic metagenome | biome: Marine water; feature: Pelagic; material: water | place: Baltic Sea | collected 2014-06-05T16:38:00 | depth 1,762 m ... | reverse complement strand
GTGACTGACTTAGCTAAATTCCTCGGCTGGTCAATGTCTGTTCCTCTAAGCAAGGCCACTTCATAAGAAAGTATTTGTAGTGGAATGTTGTAAACAATTGGAGTTAAAAAGAAGTCGCATTTAGGCATATGGACTAACTCACCATTTTTAACATCCATGTTTACTGATGGGTCTGCAAAAACATAAAGGGTGCCGCCTCTTGCTTTAACCTCTTCAAGGTTAGAAATCAGTTTTTCGGCGATCTCACTCTCAGGTGCCAAAGCTATAACTGGCATATTTTCATCGATCAGAGCCAATGGGCCATGCTTTAATTCACCGGCAGGATAGGCCTCTGCATGGATATATGAAATCTCTTTTAGTTTAAGGGCGCCCTCTTTTGCAATAGGATAAAAGATTCCTCTTCCTAAGAAGAGAGCATTATCTTTGCTAGCGATGCTTGGAGCTATGGCGGCGATTTGATCTTTTTGCAGCAGTGACTCTGAAATGGTTTCGGGCAAGAGTCTTAAGGCGTTAACAATCCTTCCTCTTAGCATTGGATTTAAATCTTTGCTTTTTGCCAAGGAGAGAGCTAGCAACATAAGAGCAGCTAATTGGGTTGTAAAAGCTTTGGTCGATGCAACACCTATCTCTGGTCCTGCGTTGGTAAAAAGAACAAAGTCAGATTCTCTCGCCAGAGTACTAGTAGGCACATTACAAATAGCTAAAGAAGCTAAGTAATCTTTTTCTTTTGAATAATCTAATGCAGCTAATGTGTCTGCTGTTTCACCAGACTGAGAAATGGTGATAATCAATGAGTCGTCATCAACATGAGGGTTTCTATATCTATACTCACTTGCATAATCTATTTGGCATGGAAGCTCAGCAATAGACGAAAACCAATTTGCTGCAACTCTACCGGCATGAAGGCTGGTTCCACAAGCTACAATTTGAATACGTTTTACTTTTGCAAAAACATCGCTTGAACCTAGACCAAAGATGTTATCTAAGACATCCTCTCCGCCAATTCTTCCATCAATTGTGTTTGAAACAGCTTCAGGTTGTTCATAGATTTCTTTTTCCATGTAGTGTCTGTAGTCACCCTTTGAGGTGGCTTGGTTTGAAATATCGATGTGGGTTATCTCTCTTGTTACCTCTTTTTTTGAAGCATCAAATATTGTGTATGTTTCTGCTGATATTTCTGCAACATCGCCATCTTCAAGAAAAATAAAATCATTGGTCATTTGAGCTATAGCCAATGGATCTGATGCTGCAAACATTTCATCAGTTCCAAGGCCTATCAATAAAGGTGATTTATTTCTTGCAACAACTAGGTTCGTGTCATCTTTGATATCTATGGCTGCAATAGCATATGCGCCCTCAAGTTTTTCTTTTGCTAAATACATAGCATCAATCATGCTGTTGCCTTGATTTATATATAGGTCAAGAAGGTGGGCTATAAGCTCTGAGTCTGTTTGCGATGCAAACTCATAACCATCATTAATGAGTGATTCTCTTAAGGCAACATAGTTTTCAATAATGCCGTTATGGACGATATAAATAGAATCTTTAGATTTATGTGGGTGGGCGTTGATTTCTGAAGGCTCTCCATGAGTTGCCCATCTTGTGTGAGCTATCCCCAGTTTGCTTTTTGGTTTCTCAGTAATCATTTTCTCTTCGAGAAGTTTCACTTTGCCCAGTGCTCGTAAATGGGCGATAGAATCATTTTGATGTAAGGCTATGCCAGCTGAGTCATACCCTCTGTACTCCATTTTATGGAGACCTTGAACTAGGAGCTTTCCAACATTCCTTGTTGATGCTGCAGCAATAATTCCACACATATTTAATCCTTTTTCTTAGACCAGTTTTCTTTATTTTCTTGTTTTGCTCTTCCAAATCCAAGAGCATTATCAGGAACATCTTTATTAATAACAGAGCCAGCTGCAATTGTTGCGTCTGATCCGACCGTTACAGGCGCCACTAGTGATGAGTTACTTCCAATAAAACTACCATCTCCAATAACTGTCTTGTGCTTGTCTTTGCCATCATAGTTGCACGTTATTGTTCCAGCGCCAATATTTGTGCCTTCTCCAACCTCTGTATCTCCAAGGTATGTGAAGTGATTTGCTTTTGAGCCCTTTCCAAGAGTTGAGTTTTTTGTTTCAACAAAATTACCGACCTTGGCCGTATTTTCAATCTTGCTGCCAACACGCAGTCTTGCGTATGGACCGATAATACAATCATCGCCTATATTTGCTTGATCAATATGTGAAAATGCTTCGATTTTAGTATTGCTGCCGATAACAGAATCTTTAATGATGGTGTTTGGTCCAATAGAGACATTGTCTCCAAGAGTTATAGATCCCTCCAAAATAACATTCACATCAATAGAACAATCCTTGCCAGCAGTTACATCTCCCCTAACGTCGAGTCTTGAGCTATCAGAGATAGTGATTCCTTGATTAAATAGTTCATCAGATTTCATGCTTCTATAAATGGCCTCTAGTTGTGCAAGTTCTTGTTTGCTGTTTGCTCCCTTCACTTCGTCGTTAGAAGCATTATATGTTTTTATTTTAATACCATTTTGACTCATTATTGAAACTAAGTCAGTTAAATAATACTCATTAGCTGCGTTGTCATTTCCTATTTTTTCTAAACTCTCTTCTATAAGCTCTTTGGTGCCACATAAAACTCCAGTGAATATCTCTTTGATTTCCTTCTCAGCCACTGAAGAATCTTTTTCTTCAACAATAGCTAGTGCATTTCCATCTGTATCTTTAATTACCCTTCCGTAGCCAAAAGGATCATGTAAAACTGTAGTTAAAATTGAAAGCCCAGAGTCTGCTGACTCAATGAGCTTTTGTAAGGTCTCTTTTTTAATAAGAGGAACATCGCCATACAAAACAAGTATTTTGGTTGCGCCTTCAACACCCTTCATTCCACACTTAACCGCGTCGCCTGTTCCAATAGGATTAGGTTGCTCTGCTATTGAAATATTAAGAGGATAGTTATTGGATTCTTCGATTATGGATTCTTTGTCAAAACCAACCACAAGCGTTATATTTGGGCTAATAGAGCCTGCAGTGTCACATATTTTTTTTAACATAGAGCTGCTGCCAACTTTTTGGAGGGCTTTGGCTCTATTTGATTTCATTCTTGAGCCCTGTCCGGCTGCAAGTATTATGGTGTGTACGCTCACAGTAATTTAAATATTAAATATCTAGCTTACTGGTTTTTGCGAAGTTTTTGAATAGTTTTTAATCTTGCCACAGCCTCAGCAAGCTGAGCGGATGCTTTTGCGTAATCTAAAGTTGCATCTTTATTGGCCAGGTCTTGTTCTGCAGACTCCTTCGCTTTGATTGCTTCAGCCTCATCTAAGCTGTCAGCTCTTTCTGCTGTATCAGATAAAACAGTTACTAAATCTGGCTGAATTTCTAGGAAGCCGCCTGAACAAAAAAATGCTTCTTCTTCTGTACCGTTTTGCACTCTTACAGGGCCTGCTGCCAAACCAGTTAAAAGTGGCGTATGGCCAGGAGCGATACCAAGCTCACCAAGTGATCCTGTTGCATAGACCATTGTGGCCTCACCAGAATATATTTCCTCATTAGAGGAAACTATGTTGATCTTGATTGTGCTCATGATTATAAAGTTTTAGCCTTTTCTACTGCTTCTTCTATGGTACCAACCATATAAAAAGCCTGTTCTGGTAAATGATCATAGTCACCGGCTAGTAAGCCTTTAAAAGCTTTAATAGTGTCATCTAGTGATACATATTTTCCTGGGGTTCCAGTAAAAATTTCAGCAACAAAGAATGGTTGAGATAAGAATTTTTGAGCCTTTCTTGCTCTTGCAACTAACCCTTTGTCTTCTTCTGAAAGTTCATCCATACCAAGAATAGCAATAATATCTTTTAGCTCATTATATCTTTGTAGTATTTTCTGAACGCCTTGAGCAACGGCATAATGCTCGTCACCGACAACAAATGGATCTAGCTGTCTACTTGTTGAATCAAGTGGGTCCACAGCGGGGTAAATACCTAGCTCTGAGATTTGTCTTGATAAAACAACTGTTGCATCCAAATGGGCAAATGTTGTAGCAGGAGATGGGTCAGTTAAATCATCCGCTGGAACATACACAGCCTGGATTGAAGTAATAGATCCTGTTTTAGTAGAAGTAATTCTTTCTTGAAGAGCTCCCATTTCTTCTGCAAGAGTTGGCTGATATCCAACAGCAGAAGGCATTCTTCCTAGAAGAGCTGAAACCTCAACACCTGCAAGTGTGTAACGATAAATATTATCAATAAATAATAAAACATCTTTACCATCGTCTCTGAATTTTTCAGCCATTGTTAGGCCTGTTAAAGCAACCCTAAGCCTGTTTCCAGGGGGCTCATTCATTTGTCCATAAACCATGGCAACTTTTGATTCTTCAGGCTTGTCTATGTTTACAACACCAGACTCCTGCATCTCGTAATAGAAGTCATTACCTTCTCTGGTTCTTTCACCAACACCTGTGAATACTGATAAGCCAGAATGCTGTAATGCAATGTTATTAATAAGTTCCATCATGTTAACTGTTTTACCAACACCAGCTCCACCAAATAGACCAACCTTTCCACCTTTAGCAAAAGGACACATCAAATCAATAACCTTAATACCTGTCTCTAAAATATCGTTAGATGCAGACTGATCTGTATAGCTAGGGGGTTTTCTGTGAATTGGCATTCTTTCTTCTTCACCAATAGGACCCTTTTCATCAATAGGATTCCCTAAAACATCCATGATTCTTCCTAGTGTTGGTTGTCCAACTGGAACTGAAATGGGAGCATTTGTTCTAGAAACAGCTAATCCTCTTTTTAGTCCTTCTGTAACGCCCATAGCGATAGTCCTTACAACTCCATCGCCAAGTTGTTGTTGAACCTCTAAAGTCGTTCCACTCTCCTCAATCATCAAAGCTTCATATACTTTTGGAATATTATTTTTGTCGAACTCGACATCAATAACTGCTCCAATAATCTGTGTAACTGTTCCGTTGCTCATATTTTTCTCCTTAAACTGCTGCTGCGCCGCCGACTATCTCTGAGAGCTCTTGAGTGATAGCTGCCTGTCTTACGTTGTTATATAAAAGTTCTAATTCTTTAATCAAATCACCCGCATTGTCTGTTGCACTTTTCATAGCAATCATTTTTGCTGCTTGCTCACAAGCGTTGTTTTCTACAACTGCTTGATAGACTAGTGACTCGATGTATCTGGTTAAAAGCCCATCTAATAATTCTTTTGCTTCAGGCTCATAAATATAATCCCACTGTGTTGATATTGAATCATCCTTCTCTGCTGGAGCAAGAGGAATTAATTGGTCAACGTTTGGTTGTTGAGTCATAGTATTAACGAAACTGTTAGAGCATAGATAAGCTTGATCAATATCGCCATTCTTATGCATATCTAAAACAACCTTAGTTAAACCGATCAAGTCTTCTGGATTGGGTTTGTCGCCAAGCTTTTCAGCAACTGCAACAACCTGCCCACCAATGCTCTTAAAAAATCCTGGAGCCTTAGATCCAATTAATGCGAAACATGACTCTACGCCTTGCTCATGGAGCTCTGCAGATTTAGCAATTACCTGTTTAAATAAATTAATATTTAAACCGCCACATAATCCTTTGTCAGATGAAACAACTATAAAGCATGCTTTTTTAGCAGATCTTTCTTCATAAAAAGGATGTGGATACTCTGAATTCGCAGATGCGATATGAGCAATTACATCTTTAATTTTTAAAGAATATGGTCTTCCTTTAAGCATATTGTCTTGAGTTTTTTTCATCTTACTCGCCGCAACCATTTCCATAGCCGAAGTAATCTTTTGCGTGCCTTTGATGCTCGCAATCTGCTTTCTTACTTCTTTTGTATTAGCCATTATTTATTTCTAATTAAAATGTTTGAGTCTTTTTAAAGTCTTCAACTAAAGCTGTGAACTGACTTTCAATATCATCATTCCAGTCACCTGTTGAGTTAATTTGCTGCTCTAGTTCTGATTTTTCAGCAGTTAAATAGCTATGAAGTGCTTCTTCAAAAGCTAAGATTTTATCTACTTCTATATCAGCCATAAATCCTCTATCAGCAGCAAATAAACTTAGTGCTTGTTGGGCAACACTCATTGGGGCATATTGCTTTTGCTTGAGAAGTTCGGTAAAAGCTTTACCATTTGCTAGCTGTTGCTTAGTTGCATCGTCTAAATCAGATGCAAACTGAGAGAAGGCAGCTAATTCACGATACTGTGCTAATGCTGTTCTAACTCCACCAGCAAGTTTTTTCATAATTTTTGTCTGCGCAGAACCACCAACCCTTGATACAGATAGCCCAGGATTAATAGCAGGTCTAATACCTGAATTAAATAACTCTGTTTCTAAATAGATCTGTCCGTCTGTAATTGAGATAACGTTGGTTGGAACAAAAGCAGAAACGTCTCCTGCTAAAGTTTCAATAATTGGTAGGGCTGTTAATGACCCAGTCTTTCCTTTTACTTTGCCGCCAGTAACTTGTTCTACATAGTCTGCGTTAACCCTTGCGGCTCTCTCTAATAGTCTTGAATGAAGATAGAAAACATCTCCAGGATACGCCTCTCTTCCCGGAGGCCTTTTAAGAAGTAGTGAGACCTGTCTATAAGCAACCGCTTGTTTTGAAAGATCATCATAAACAATTAACGCATCCTCACCCTTATCTCTGAAGTATTCACCCATTGAACATCCTGAGTAAGCAGATAAGTATTGCATTGGAGCTGGGTCAGCTGCAGTAGCTGAAACAACAATCGTATGATCCATAGCACCATACTCTTCTAATTTTCTTACTACGTTAGCAACGGTTGATTGTTTTTGTCCAATAGCAACATAAATACACTTAACGCCTGTGCCTTTTTGGTTAATAATTGCATCGATTGCAACTGCTGTTTTACCAGTTTGTCTATCGCCAATGATTAGCTCTCTTTGCCCTCTACCAATTGGAACCATGGCATCAACAGCCTTTAGTCCAATTTGAACAGGTTGATCTACTGATTGACGAGCAATAACACCAGGGGCAACAACCTCAACAGGCGCGGTTCCTTCTGCCTTAATCTCACCCTTGCCGTCAATAGGAACTCCCAATGTGTTTACAACCCTTCCTAAAAGAGCCTCTCCCACAGGAACTTCTAAAACCTTGCCTGTGCAAAGTGCTTTTTGACCCTCAACAAGCTCTAAGTAATCACCAAGAACAACAGCTCCAACTGAGTCCTGCTCTAAGTTAAGCGCCATCCCTTTAGTGCCGTTTTCAAATTCTATAACCTCACCATACATAACATCACCCATGCCATGTATTCTCACAATACCATCAGATACACTGACGATAATGCCTTCATTTTTTCTTTCTGCTGAAAGGTCAAGTCCAGCGATCTTTTCTTTTAGAACGCTAGAAATTTCTGATGGATTTAATTGACTCATTTTTTCACCTTAAAAATTTAATTGGTTTACAAGTTTGTTGACCTTTCCTCTTATAGAAAGGTCTAAAGTTTCGTCACCTACCTTAATAGATAAGCCGCCCATCATTTTTGGGTCTTTTGAAAAATATATATTTGCATCATTGCCATAAGAGCTTCTAAGTTTTGCTTCAATGCTCTCTTTAGCATCATCACTTGGATCTGCTGCTACAAAAACTTCTATAGAGTTTTGATCTTTATGCTTTTCTAACAACTCTTGATACATCGAGTATATTGGATGGAGAAGGTTTAACCTTTTATTCTCAGCCAGTATTGAAAGGAGTTTTTTCGATATATCTGTAATGTTGTCATCAAAAAGCTTAACTAAAATATCTACAACTTCCTGTCTTGATAAAACAGGATTTTCAATGGTATTGATCACCTCTTTGGATTTAGATGCGATAGCCATTATTTTAAGCTCGTTTGCCATTCCATCTAAATTACTTGTTTCAACCGCAGAAGCAAATAGTGCTTTAGCGTATGGTCTTGCAAGTGGGGTGAGCTCTATCATTGCTTATAAATCCTCTGCCGCTTTCTTTAAAATAGCGTCGTGTTTTTCAGGTGATATCTCATCACCAAGAATTTTTTGAGTTGTATCTATAATAATTTCAGACATTTGCTGCCTTAGCTCTTCTTTTGCTTTGTTTGTTTCATTCTCTATGGATGTAGATGCTGATGTCATGATCTTCTCGGCCTCTTCTTCGGCTTTGGATGAAGCATCGCCCACGATTTGTGATGCTCTGGTATTGGCTTTTTTAAGAATTTCTGCGGCCTCTGCTTTTGCCTGATCCATCTCTTTATCGAAAGCTAGTTTTGCCTCCTCAAGAGAGTCGTCAGCTTTTTTAGCCGCCTCTAACCCATCAGATATTTTCTTTTCTCTTTCTTGCATAACTTCCAAGATTGGCGGGTAGACATACTTCCAGCATATAGCTACAAATACAATCATTACGACTGCTTGGGCAAGTAAGGTTGCGTTTATATTCATTCTTTAAAATTTCTACAGAGCAAATAACATGTACATACCAAGACCTACACCGATCATAGGCACCGCATCAGTTAATCCCATCATAAGAAAGAATCGACCTTGAAGAAATGGTGCTAACTCTGGCTGTCTAGCTATACCTTCAATAAATTTACTACCTAAAATACCAACACCAACACCAGCTCCAATAGCTGAAAGTCCCATGGTGATCCCTGCTGCTAAAATACTATATTCCATTTTTTTCTCCTTAAATTTGAGGTTTAATGTTCCTCTGTTTCATGCGCCATCGCCAAATAAGCAATGGTTAACGCCATAAATATAAATGCCTGCAATGCCACAATTAATATGTGGAAAAGTGCCCAAACCAAATGCAGTCCAAACCCAAGCACACCAATAGCTATACTGCTGAAAAACAACATCAACGCAATCAAAATAAATATCATTTCTCCCGCATATAAATTACCAAAAAGTCTTAAACCTAGTGATATTGGTTTTGCAATAAAATTAACCATTTCTAAAACAAAATTAACTGGTATCAGCCACTTGCCGAAAGGGTGAAGAGTAAGCTCTGCAATAAAAGCCTTGGGACCTTTAACAGATATGCTGTAATAAATCGTTAAAACAAATATTGCTAACGCCATGCCCAAGGTAATATTGGGGTCTGTGGTAGGAACCACTTTAAAGTAAAATGATTCTGGTCCAGTTATCCAGGCATGGTCTGGGCCACCAACAAGATAAAAGGCTATATGCCCAGCAAGAACAGGTATGAAATCAACAGGAATTAAGTCCATTAAATTCATTAACAAGATCCAAACAAAAACTGTTAATGCAAGTGGGGCTATTAGTGTATTTTTTATAGATCCAAATAAAGATTGAACATTATCTTCGACGAACTCGATGCTCATTTCAACAAAATTTTGAAGGCCTGTTGGTGTTGTATCAGCTGTGGCGTTTTTTGGCATTGCTGTTTTAAATAAGAAAAGGAAAAGCCCTCCCAAAAAAATAGACCAAAATAAAGAATCTACATGAAATGCCCAAAAAGTCATGTTTTCGACATCATGAGGATCACAACTCCACCCGCCGTCTTTAAGTTGTCCACACGTTAAATTGGTTAAATGGTGATCAATGTAAGACTGGGTTGTTAGTTCTTTTGCCATTACGCAGATACCTTGTTTTTTGATATAAACGTCATAGGGCTAAGAATGGTGTTTATTAAAATATATGAAAACATTGCAAAAATAAAAGCTTCTTTAAGATAAGAGGCTGTTAGGTATAAGAAAACAACGAACAGGGACCACTTAACAGACCAGTTATACATTGCATTAACTGCATGGTCACTAATTCTTCCACTAATACTGTATGCGATTGTTAAAGATGTTAAGTATAAAACTGGGGCTAAAACAAAAAAAGTAATTTGAATAGTTCCGGCTATAACAAGTAACAAAAATGCCATTGTAAGCAGGTTTTTGTTACTAAAAATTGTGTTTAAAAAACTTTTCAAAAGATATGTGTTTTTGTTTATATGTATTGGCGGGAATTATAGAAATTAATGGCGTTATAAACAAGTTGTTTTCACATTAATTTATATATTAGTCTGTTAGTTTGGCAATGATGTTTTCTAATTCATCTGAGGTGCTGTATGTGATAACAACCTTGCCGTTTTTTTTATTTTTTGCCTCTATTTCAACCTTGTGCCCAAAAGCATCTGACATTTCTTGTTCTATGTTTAAAAGATCAGTATCTTTATTTTTTTTTGTTGGGGTTGTGGACCCTTTTTTCTTTTGGGATATGTTGCTTAAGTCTTTTACTGTCAGTTTGTTTTTTATAATATTATCTGCTGCTGCCTCTGCCTCTTTAGGGTCGAGAGAGGCTAATAATTTTGCATGCCCTTTTTCGATTTGTCCCGAAGAAAGAAGGTCTAAAACTTTTGCTGGGAGTGATAGTAATCTTATTGAGTTTGCTATTGTGCTTCTTGCTTTACCTGTGGATGTTGCCACCTCATCTTGAGTTAGTCCAAACTCTCTTTTCAGCCTGTCGTATCCCCTAGCTTCTTCGACGGCATTTAAGTCTTCTCTTTGCAAATTTTCAATCAAAGCTGACTCAAGAGCATCTTGATCTTTCTTTTGGTCAACAAGGCATGGGATTGTTTTTAGTCCTGCTTTTATTGAGGCTCTTAAGCGTCTTTCGCCAGCGATTACTTCGTATTTATTTAACCCAAGCTCTCTTACTAGAATTGGTGAAAGCACGCCGTGTTTTTTGATTGAGTCTGTCAGTTCTAATAATTTATCTTCATCGAAATTTGCTCTTGGTTGGAACCTTCCCGCGCCTATCAATCCAGGATCAATATCTTTAACAGTTCTTTGGTTGTTGGTGCTTGATGAGCCCAATAATGCATCTAGCCCTCTGTTTAAAATTTTTCCATCTTCAGACATATTCAACCTTCCTTATTAATTCTCCAGCCAGAGCTAAGTAGGCTTTTGCACCGTAGGAGCTTGGCATATATTTAACACCAGATATTCCATGACTGGGCGCTTCGGCCAGTTTTATGTTTCTTGGTATTAGTGTGTTAAAAACAAGATGTGAAAAGTGTGATTCGAGCTCATCGGAAACCTCTTTAGCTAAATTGTTTCTCATATCTACCATTGTTCTAACTATTCCCAACACCCTGTTTGATGATAGGTTTTTATCTGCCAGTGACTGGATGGTCTGCATTAAACCTGTAACGCCTTCAAGGGAATAATATTCACACTGAAGCGGTATTAATGTTCCAGATGCTGCAAATAACGCCTCTATGGTTAGTTGGTTTAGTGTTGGTGGGGTGTCAATAATGGTGTAATCATAGGAGTCGCCAAGGGTGTTGAGCTCTTTTTTTAAAAAAGCCTGTTGGTTTTTCTCTCTAATGCCAACCTCTAGAGCTAAAAGCTCTTGGTTTCCAGGTAAAACGTCGTATCCGTCGGATGATTTATAAATACACTCTGAAATTTTGGTGTTTTCAAAAAATAAATTATACAAAGTGTTTGGCGAGTTTTCTTTAAGGCCGGCCGCTGTTGTTGCGTTGCCTTGAGGGTCCAGGTCAACCAACAAAACCTTTCTGTTTGTTGCGGCCAAGCTTGCTGCAAGATTGACAGCTGTTGTTGTTTTGCCAACACCGCCCTTCTGGTTTGCTATAGCTAGAATTTTATTCATTAATCTTTATTTTTAAAAAATGCCTTTCGTTTTTATTGTTATCTATTTTGATTATTTCATACTTATATTTGTTTGTGTCTATGGATTCTAGTTCTTCTAATATTTTTTCCATTCTGCCTTTGAGTAAAATATATTGACCTGTTTTAACTAAGTTGTTTTTTGTAAGTTTTAGAATGTTTGTTGTGGAGGAAAATGCTCTGGCTGTTATTAAATCATAGGGCTCTAGGGTGTTTTTATCATTTAGCGTTGCTTTAATTACTTTTGTGTTTTTTAGCTCTAAGGTGTCAATTGTTTTATTAAGGAAATAGCATTTTTTTTGGTTTTTTTCCAAAAGGTGGTTTGTTAGGTTTGGTTTAAGTATACCGATTAGAATCCCTGGAAACCCTCCCCCAGAACCAAGATCAAGGATTTTTTGCGCGTTTTGGATTTCGTGTATAAGAGGCAGGCAATCTAGGACGTCTCTTTCATAAACCTCGTCAATACTGCTCCTTACAAATATGTTGTGTTTTTTGTTAAACAAAAATGCATCTTCTACAAATTGTTTGATATGTTGAATTTGTTTTTCTGTGATGTTTGGTAGGCGGTATTTAATTTCCTGCTTTGTTTCTTCAAGCATTTGTTGTTCGTTTTTCTTCTTTTTTCATTACCACCAGAATTAGATTGATTGCGGCTGGAGTGACTCCCTCTATTCTAGATGCTGAGCCTATTGTTTGTGGTTTGGTCTTTGTAAGTTTCTCAACCACTTCATTTGATAGTCCGCTTATGTGTTTGTATGAAAAATCATCAGGTATTTTTTTGTCGTTTTGTTTTCTGTTTTTGCTTATTTCTCTCAGTTGTTTTTCTATATATCCTTTGTACTTTATTTCTATGGATGCTCTTTTGAATAATTTTTCTTGGCTCTCCATAAGTGCAATAATTTCATCTTCATTGATGTCTGGTCTTGTTAGCAGTTGTGCTATTGTTCTTTTTTCGGCCAACTCTACCGTTTCATTTTTTTTGTTTATAAAACGTTTTACTTTTGTTTTTTCTAATACTGTTTTTACAAACTCTTTATATATTTCTTCTTTGGCCGTAAATCGGTTTAGTGTTTCTTGATCAACAAGACCAAAGGCATGGCCTTTTTCTAGGATTCTTTGTTCTGCATTGTTTTGTGACAGCAAAAGCCTGTGCTCAGCCCTGCTTGTAAACATTCTGTATGGTTCTGTTATTCCATGGGTTATGAGGTCGTCGACAAGTACTCCGATATAGGCCTCGCTTCTATCTAGAACGAATTCTGTTTCTTTTTTTAAAGATCTTGAGGCGTTAACTCCAGCTATTAGGCCTTGTGCTGCCGCCTCTTCGTATCCTGTGGTTCCGTTTATTTGTCCTGCTAAATAAAAGTTTTTCAAAAACTTGGTTTCAAGTGTTTGTTTAAGTGAACGAGGGTCTATAAAGTCATATTCAACAGCATAGCCATATTCTTCTATTTGAGAGTTTTCCATGCCAGCTATGGAGGTAATAAACTCTTTCTGGGCTTCTTTTGGGAGGCTTGTAGATATGCCGTTAGGATAAACTAGGTCTTTTTCAATCCCTTCGGGTTCTATGAAGATTTGGTGGCTTTCTTTGGTATTAAATTTATAAACCTTATCCTCTATGGATGGGCAGTATCTTGGTCCTATACCAACAATATTGCCAGAATACATTGCTGATAGGTGTATGTTTTTATCTATTATTTTGTGCGTTTCTTTGTTTGTTCTTGTTATGTAGCAAGAAAGTTGTTTTTGATGTTTTTCTGTTTCGCCCCTAAGTGACATGAAGGGGGTGGGCTCTTCTCCTGGTTGCTCTTCCATCACAGATAAGTCTAAGCTTGATAGTTTTACTCTTGCTGGTGTGCCTGTTTTTAGTCTTCCCATTGGAAGTTTTAAACCATAAAGCCTCTCAGATAGAGGTATGGATGAGCGATCCCCAACCCTTCCTCCTTTTGAAGATTCTTTGCCTGTGTACATAATCCCGTTAAGAAAGGTTCCAGTTGTGAGTATGGTTTTTTCTGAATAGAGTGTTTGGTTTTTTGTTACAACGCCTTTTACGGTTTGATTTTCTATAACAATATCAACAACCTCTTCTTCAAAAATATCTATATCTGTTTCTAATAAAATCTCTTGGATAGCTTTTTTATAAAGATCTCTGTCGCATTGAACTCTTAGTGCTTGGACTGCATCGCCTTTTCTTGTATTAAGGGTTCTGTATTGAATTCCAGATCTGTCTGTTGCAACAGCCATAATCCCACCAAGCGCATCTATCTCTCTCACGATATGAGATTTACCCAAGCCGCCTATAGCTGGGTTGCAAGACATTTGACCAATCTTGTCCTTTTCAAATGTAACAAGAGCGCACCTTAACCCAAGGCGGTAAACGGAGTGAGCGGCCTCGACACCAGCATGACCGCCTCCAACTACAATAATGTCGTACTTATCCATAGGACTTTTCCATACTTATTAAAACCAATAATATCTATATTATATACTTATTGTTATTTCTATTAGGGTTTCTGTTTTCTGTTAACAAGGCCCGCCAACCCTTTTAAACACCAAACAAAACAGGCCTGATAACTTATGTTTAACAACAAAGATAACCGGTTACAAAACAGCTATAAACCTGTTGATAAGAAAAAAGGCAAAAAAAGAACCACAAGTTAATAACAGTTTATTTACCGATACAGAAATTACTAAAAATATCTCCCAACAAACCATCTGGGGTTTTTTCACCAACAACAACATCAAGGCAGCTTCGTGATATTTTTAATTCTTCCGCAGCAATCTCTAAACCCCCACCCGACTTTAAAATAAACAAGCTTTTTTTTAACGCCTCTACCGACTCATTAAATAAAATAATATGCCTATCCCTTACCAAAAAGGTTGCAGAATCATCGGAGCTTTTGCTGAAAAAAGAAACAATCTTTTCCTTAAAGCTATCAAAACCCTCACCTGTTTTTGCTGATATTAAACAATCAAAACCAGCACACTCTGGCTTCTCAAGATCTATTTTATTTAAAACTTTTATAAAATTTTTATTACCAACAAGCGACGTAAAATAATCCACCGAATCATCTAAGGGTGAGTCAAAAACACCAACAACAACATCAGCATTACCTATTTCAGACTTTGTATAATCTATACCCATGGCTTCTATAGAGTCATCGGTATTTCTTATCCCAGCAGTATCAAACAAAGAAAAAGACAGGTTGCTGTAAAAGACCTCAGACTCAATAATGTCTCTTGTGGTTCCAGGAACATCTGAGATCAAAGCCCTCTCAAAACCAAGAAGCCTGTTGAAAGTAGACGACTTTCCAGAATTCACAGGACCAATAAAGACGACCTTGTTTTTAACAGACATATTTTTTTTATTTCTACAACCACCCAAAAACAACTCAAAATCACACACTAAACGATCAAGATCAGAGATGATCTTTTCATCCATAAAACTTTCACCCTCGTCAGAAAAATCAATCTCACCCTCTACCCTCATTCTCAAGTCATTTATTACAGAAGCAAAACCATGAACCTTTTTAGAGAACTCTCCAGACAAAGACCTAGACGAAAGATAGACGTCATCAGCGCTTGCACTATCAATAACATCCAAAACCGACTCAGCCTCATTGAGGTCTATTTTATTGTTTAAAAAAGCCCTTTTAGTAAACTCCCCAGGCGCGGCCTCTTCAAAACCAACAGAATCAAAAGCCTCTATTATTAAAGACATTACACCCAAACCGCCATGGGCATGAACCTCAAAAGAGTCCTCCCCTGTATAACTTTTCCCACCACTAAAAACCAAGACACCAACAGTATCAACAAGAACACCAGAATTATAAAAAGGCCTAACAGAAAAAACCCTAGGAGAAATACCAGCATCACCAAATAAAACAGAAAGCTTATCTAAACAACCCTCTCCAGAAACTCTAAAAACACATATGGCAGACTTAGCAGCGGGTGTTGCTAAAGCATAAACAACAGACATTTTTATCCGCCCCTGATATAAGTGTCACCCAACACACCAAGCTTCTTATAAAGATATCTTTGCTGCACCAAAGAGATACCCGCATTTACAACCGAATACAAACAAAGGCCAGCTGGAAAAATTACAAAAAACACAGAAAACATAACTGGCATAAACTTCATTATTTGTGCCTGCATGGGATCTTGGGTTGGTGGTTGTGGGTTTAGTTTTTGGGTTAGAACCATAATACAACCAAAAACCACAGGGAGAACAAACAAAGGATCTGGAACCGAAAGGTCTGTGATCCACAAACCAAAATCCGCAAACCTTAACTCAACCATTTCTCTCAATGCAAAAAAGAACCCAATAAAAAAAGGCATCTGGGCAAGCATTGGAAGACAACCACCGAGAGGATTGGCACCCTCTTTTTTGTATAAAACCATCATTTCTTGACTAAGCTTTTGCCTGTCATTTGCATACCTGTCCTGCAGCTCCTTCATTTTTGGCATTACCTTTCTCATATTGCCCATAGCAACAAAACCTTTGGCCGTTACTGGAAACAGAAGAAGTTTAAGCAATAACGTAAAAACAATTATAGAAACACCCCAGTTTCCAACAAAACCATTAATCCAATCCAAAACTCTCACCATTGGTTGAGAGATAAACCAGAACCACCCCATGTCAATCGAGAGCTCAAGGTTTGGGGCTCTTTTTTCTAAATCTTTCCTTATCTTGGGACCAACAAAAACTCTATGAGAGTGAGAGTAGACAAGATTTTGCGCATCACCCTTTTCAACTGTATAACCCATACTATAAATACCAGCATCTCCGGGTTGCGCAAAGTAATTGTAAACAAAATCATTTGAACCAATTACAGCAGCAAAGAAATATTTCTGTATAAAAGAAACCCAACCACCCCTTGATAAAAAAGACATTTTTTCATCCAAACCTCTTAGCCTTTGCGTCTCGTAAGGGTCATCAGAAGTGCTAAAGGCAACAGCCTGGTATGAGCTATTATTCATCATACCGCCTTGCGTTATTTCTGTTTTTAAGTCTAAAGACCTACCCTCTGTTCTATAAAGCGAAGCAAAAGCCTTTCCGGTGCTCCCGCTTTCTACAGTGTCTTTGATTTGTATTTCGTATGTATCAGGCAGAAAACTAATTTCTTTTTTAACACCAAGACCTTCATCGTAAAGAGCTACAGAGCCTTGTCCGTAACTTAAAAGTTTGTAGTTTGTTGCTTCGCTGGTAAAGCCAGACTTAAAGTAGTATTTAAAAAAACCATTTTCATCCGAACCAAAAACCCTTACACCAAGGGAGCCAGGAATATTTTCAACACCATATTCTTTTAGTCTTGCCTCCACGATTGCACCAGAATTTACAGCAATTTTTAGTTTTAAAAGATCATTTTCTAAATAGACATAACTACCATCCGAAGTTACAACATCAATAGAACCCTCAGATTTAGCAACCTCTAAATGTTTGGCCTGGGCGTCCGCCTTGCTTTCAGCGGTCCATTGATAAAAAAGGGACGCTGATAAAACAACAATAACAGCAAGATAAATTCTTCTTATATTCATTTTTTAATATCCATTAACAGGTTTGATGATTCTACAGCTTTAACGATTTCAACAGAAGGGGTTGCCCCGCTAATATCAAAATACCCCTTATAAACAATAACAACAAAACATCCATCTGAAGTAAATAAGTTATTTTTTCTAAAGGTTTCTTTTATTTGTCTTTTGATCTTGTTGCGATCTACGGCGAGCTTAAAGTTTTTTTTTGATATGGAGACCCTTAGGTTATCAGCATCATCCTTTATGAAGAAGATTCTAAAACGCTTAGAGGAATAGAAATGTCTTGGAAGCCTTGAAAAAGCCAAGTTTTAGGCACTTAATACCTTGCGACCCTTTTTACGTCTCGCAGACAAAATAGCTCTACCAGCTTTTGTTGCCATTCTCGCTCTGAAGCCATGAGTTCTGCTTCTTTTTAATACACTGGGTTGAAACGTTCTTTTCATAAGTCACCATCTAAAAATTAGTGGCGCATTATAGCCCAATAATTAAGAGTTTTCACAAATTAATATAAAAACATAAACTTATTTTATATAAACAAGTTATCCACAGAAAATTCATGAAGTTATCCTGTAGATATCTTGTGGATTTTTTTATAGACTAGACATTCATAAAAAGAGGAGAAGAGATTGGAATTTTGGAATAAGTGCTCAGAAAGATTGGAAAATAAACTCTCACAAGACGATTTTAACACCTGGATCAGACCATTAAAAGCAAATTTAAATGAGAATATTTTAGAGTTAGTAGCGCCAAATGATTTTATTTTAAATTATGTTGAAACAAATCTTGTTGACGAAATCACCAACATGGTTAAGTCCCAGTCAAAGAAAAATATCAATCTTGTGTTTAAGACGCACACAAAAGAAACATTTGTCGACAAATATAAAAATAAAGCAGAGGACACAAAGCTTGTTCCATCTTATGTTTTCGAGACATTTGTCGAAGGTAAGTCTAATCATCTTGCACTAGCCGCATCTAAACAAGTCGCGTCAAACCCAAAAGGGGACTACAACCCATTGTTTATATATGGTGGTGTTGGTTTGGGTAAAACCCATCTAATGCATGCTGTAGGAAATGAAATACTCAAAAATGAACCAGGAAAAAGAATTGTTTATGTTCATTCTGAAAAATTTGTTTCAGACATGGTAAAAGCCCTTCAGCTTGGCGCTATGAATGAATTTAAGTCATTTTATAGAAATGCAGATGCTTTACTTATCGACGATATTCAGTTTTTTGCAGGAAAAGAGCAATCACAAGAAGAGTTTTTCCACACATTTAACGCATTATTAGACAGAAACAACCAAATGATTCTTACTTGTGATAAATATCCTAAAGAGATTGATGGTTTGGAAGAAAGGCTAAAATCTAGGCTTGGTTGGGGATTGCCTGTGGTTATAGACCCACCAGAATTAGAAACAAGAGCCGCAGTGCTAATGCAGAAAGCCTCTTCAATGGGTGTAGAGATGCCTAATGATTGTGCTTTTTACATTGCACAAAGAATAAGATCGAACATCAGAGAGTTAGAGGGCGCTCTTAAAAGGGTTATAGCTAACGCAAGGTTCACTAACCAGCCGATTGATCTGGCTTTGGTTAAGGATGCTTTAAAAGATTTGTTTGTTATATCTGCAAAAATGGTAAGTATAGAAAATATTCAAAAAACAGTAGCAGAATACTACAACATAAAACTATCTGATCTGTTATCTAAAAGAAGAAGCAGGTCCATAACAAGACCCAGACAGCTTGCAATGGCTTTAACCAAAGAACTTACAAATCACAGTCTTCCAGAAATTGGAGAGGCTTTTAATGGCAGGGATCACACAACAGTTCTCCATGCCTGCAAAAAAATTGCGGAGCTTAGAAAAGAAAACCCCTCTCAAGAAGAGGATTACAGGAACCTTAACAGAGCACTTACAAATTAATTATGGATTTTTATATAACCAAAGAAGAGGTGGTAAGGTCGCTTAATTCAACACTTGGTGTTGTTGAAAAAAGACAAACATTACCCATACTTGCTAATGTTTTGTTTGAAGTTGATGAATCATCCCTTCGACTTACCGCAACAGATTTAGAATCAGAAATTTCTACAATTTCTACAATTTCTAATTTTAAAAGCGGTGGAAAAACAACAGCTCCAGCAAAAAAACTAAGTGAGCTATGTAGGCTTTTTAGCGATGGTTCTGAGATACATTTTTTTCTTGATGGCGACAATTTAAGAATTGAAACCAATTCAGGAAAATACAATCTATCAACATTGCCAAGTGAAGATTTTCCTGTTTTTGAAAAAGAGGAGGCTGGTGACTCTATAAATATTACACCTAGCAATCTTAAATCCCTTATAGGCAAAACGTCATTTGCAATGGGTAATCAAGACTGGAGGCATTACTTAAATGGTCTTTATTTATTTGTTGAAGATACAGTTATAACAAGTGTAGCCACAGATGCTCACAGGCTTGCTATGGCTACATTGCCCTTAAATGAAGGTGTTCAAGAGCAGATAACAGGAATTGTCCCTAGAAAATCAATAAATGAGATAGGCAAGCTTGTTGGAGATAGCTCAGAAAATGTTGTTTTAAAATTAGGCCCCAGCTCTATCATTGTAGATATATCAGGAACAACATTTGCAAGTAAACTGATTGAAGGAAAGTTTCCTGATTATGAGCAAGTAATTCCATCAGGAGATAGCTCAACTCTTTCAATAAATAGAAAGCTGTTCTCAGAAAGCTTAAGCAGAGTTAGCGTGCTTTCAAGTGAGAAATTTAGAGGCGTTAGAATAATTACATCTGATAATTCAATCAATATATCAGCAAACAACCCCGAAAAAGAACAAGCAGAGGAGTCCATAGAGTGCTCTTATAGTGGAGAAGCAACAGACATAGCCTTCAATGTTAATTATATTCAAGAGATTCTCTCATCAATTGATGATGATAGTGTGGAGATCCACTTTTTTGGCTCAAACAAAAGCTGTCTAATAACCAGCCCAGAGTCTGAAAGTTTTAAATATGTTGTAATGCCACTTCTCATATAATTACAAAGAAACTGTTTATTCTGAAAAACATACCTAAATGATTAACGACTTAACACTTAATAACTTTAGGTGCTTTTCTTCTTTAAAAATTAAATTATCACCCGGAATTAATTTTTTCTATGGAAAAAACGGTTCAGGAAAAACATCAATTCTTGAAGCAATCAACTTATGCTCTAGTGCCAAGTCTTTTAAAAGCGGCAATCTGCAATCTCTGATATCTATAGGAGAGGAGGCCTTTAATATTAAAGGTTTTGATAATACATCAGGCTATTCTTTAACAATCACTAAAGAAAAAACGAAACCTATATCTATACAACTCAACAATACAAAAACCACAACAAGCAAACTTATTAGGGAATTTCCATCCACCTCTATTCATAACAATACTTTTTCATTTGCGGATGCTCCACCAGACTTTAGAAGAAAGCTTTTAGATAAATCTCTATTTATAGCTGATAAACAATTTTCTGAAACATGGTTTGCCTATTACAGGTGCCTTAAACAAAGAAACGCTTTATTAAAAAGCGGCTCGATCACAAACATTGACCCATGGGACAAAAAGCTAGCCTCACTTGGAAATGAACTTACAAACCTAAGAGGCGCTTTTTTTGATGCAACCCTAATAGAGCTAAAAGACCTAATCAAAAACCTAGATAAATCAAGCTCAACCAAATATTTAGAACGCATCAATGTAATTTTTTTCTCTGGATGGGATAAAGAAGAAGACCTATATCATCTCCTAAAAAATAAAAGGGATATTGATCTTAGAAGAAAATCTACAACAACCGGACCACACAAGTCTGATATTAAATTTTTAATAGAAGATATTGAAGCCAAGCAGATTCTCTCAAGAGGAGAGCAAAAACTTTTTTCTATTCTATGGTGTTGTGCTCAGCACGAGGTGCTTAGAAAGATATATAACATTAATGCAGTTTTAATAATTGATGACATTAAATCAGAACTAGATGACAATACTTTTAAGGTCTTTATAAACCTTCTAGACTTTCTTAATAATCAAATTATTTTTTCCTGTATAGATGATCATTTTAGTAGTAAAATAGAGTCAGATTTTAGAGACTTTAAAAAGTTCCACGTGGAACAATTAAAATAGAAAATATGCCAAAAAAACCAGCAGAAACAACCTACGATTCATCAAATATCCAAGTTTTAAAGGGTTTAGAGGCAGTCAAAAAAAGACCTGGCATGTATATAGGAGATACCGATGATGGTTCTGGACTTCATCATATGGTCTTTGAAGTTTTAGATAACTGTATTGATGAAGCAATGGCTGGCCATTGCTCTGATATTAATGTAATTATTAACAAGGATGAGTCAGTAACAGTAAAAGATAACGGCAGAGGTGTTCCTGTCGATGTTCATAAGGACGAGGGTATCTCAGCTGCTGAATTAATCTTAACAACCCTTCACTCAGGTGGTAAATTTGATGATAACAGCTACAAGGTTTCAGGCGGCCTCCATGGTGTAGGCGTTTCTGTTGTAAATGCTCTATCAGACAGATTAATCTTAAGGGTTTGCAGAGATGGGGGCGAGTATTTCCAAGAATATAAACATGGCGTACCGTTGGCCAAGCTTAAAAAGCTAGGAGCATCTGATGAAACAGGAACAGAAATAACATTTTATCCATCAAGCACGACGTTTTCATCTGTAATATTTGAAATAGATAAAATCTATAAAAGAATACAAGAGTTATCATTCTTAAATGCTGGAGTTTCAATAAATGTAACCGACGAAAGAACAGGTAAGTCAAAGAAATTTAAAAACAGTGGCGGACTTTCTAGTTATGTAACTTACTTAAAAGGAACAAAAAAACATGTTACAGAAATTTTTGAATGCTCAGCAACCGAAAATGATGTTGGTGTTGAAATAGCCCTGCAATGGACTGATTCATATACAGAAAACGTTTTATGTTACACAAATAACATTCCTCAAAAAGATGGTGGAACCCATTTAGCTGGGTTTAGAGGAAGCCTAACAAGAGTTTTAAAGGCTTTTATAAAAAAAGAGAATGCCAAAAAAACACCAACTGACCTTTTGGGCGAAGATGTAAGAGAGGGAATAGTAGCAATAATCTCAGTAAAAGTGCCTGACCCTAAATTTTCATCACAAACAAAGGAAAAATTAGTCTCATCAGAAGTCGAGAGTGTTGTTAGCTCCGTTTTTAGTACTCATTTTAATGATTACCTATTAGAGAATCCAAAGGATGCAGCAGGTATTTATGCAAAGGTCGCAGAGGCTGCGTTAGCTAGAGAAGCCGCACGAAAGGCAAGAGAGATGACAAGAAGGAAGGGGGTTCTAGAGATAGCCGGACTGCCTGGCAAGCTAGCAGACTGCCAAGAAAAAGATCCAGCTCTTTCAGAAATTTATATAGTTGAGGGAGATTCAGCTGGAGGCTCAGCCAAGCAAGGAAGAAATAGAAAAAACCAAGCCATCCTTCCGTTAAAAGGAAAAATTATAAATGTAGAGAAGGCAAGAATAGATAAGGTGCTTGGCTCACAAGAGGTCGGAACGCTAATTAAAGCTTTAGGGTGCGGCATAGGCAAAGATGATTTTGATATTGAAAAACTCAGATATCACAGAATTATTATTATGACCGATGCTGATGTTGATGGCTCTCACATCAGAACACTGCTTCTAACATTTTTCTACAGACAAATGTTTGAGATTGTTGAAAGAGGGCATATTTATATAGCACTTCCGCCTTTATACAAAATTACTAAAGGAAAAGAGTTTGTCTATGCTTCAGACGAAGATCAAAAAGAAGAAGCTGTAAAAGAATTCTCAAAAAATGGCGGCAGAGGCTTAGAGGTGCAAAGATATAAAGGTCTTGGAGAAATGAACCCAGAGCAGCTATGGACAACAACTATGGATCCAGTTGAGAGAAGAATGCAGCAAGTAAATATTAATGATGTTCAAGACGCCAATCATTCTTTTGAAATGCTTATGGGTGACGATGTTGAGCCAAGACGACAGTTTATTGATGAAAATGCTTTAACAGTAACGGATTTAGATATTTAGTTTATTTCTTGGTAGGTGTCCCTAACCCACTCATATGATTGTTTGGTAATTTCCTTTGCATCAGACCCTTTTATTGGAGCTCCTATTCTGACTGTTATTTTTCCCGGTTCTTTTATAAACTTCTTATTTTTCCAAAACCTACCAGAGTTATGACATATAGGAATGACACTTACCCCACTCTTTACTGAAAGAACACCACAACTATTAGCAAACTTTTGTATACCTTCATCTGGTGAGATTCTTGTGCCTTCGGGGAACAATATAACTGAGTAACCTTCATTTATTTTCTCAACCCCCTTTCTTATAACCTTTTTAAGACTTCCGAACTTATTTGCTCTATTAAGTGTAATTGGTCTCATGCATCTTAAGGCCCACCCAAAGAAAGGAATAAGTAATAATTCTCTTTTAACTATACTTGTATTTGGAATGATTAAGGTTTGTATAAACAAGGACTCCCACTGCCCCTGATGGTTCGAAACAACAATACATGGCTCATTTGGAATATTAGATAGTCCCTCAATCTCCCAAGAAACCCCACAGAAAAACCTTAAGGTAAAAAGTAAAAATTTAATCCAGAAGGATGCAAAATTTTGCAATTTTAATGTAGTCAGAAAAGGCCTTAACACTAAAATTGATATACATATCAAGACAAGGCTAATGTAGAAAACTATATTAAATAGAACACTACCTAATATTTTCACCAATTAACCATTAATTTTCTTTATTAGGTAGTTTTGAAGCTCATCAATAGCTACCACCTCTTGTTCCATTGAGTCCCTGTCGCGAATAGTCGCTGTTCTATTTTCCAAACTATCAAAATCAATTGTTATACACAAAGGAGTTCCAATTTCATCATGACGTCTATAGCCTTTTCCAATATTGCCGGTATTCTCTAGAATAATTCTACCCAGGTTTAATTTCTGCAATGAATTTTTAACCTCACTAGCAAGAGCCACAAGCTCCTCATTATTCTTTTTAAGCGGTATCACGGCGGCTTTGATAGGTGAAAGATGAGGTTTTAGCTTTAAAACTGTTCTCTCTTTACCATTTTCCAATTGCTCAACGTTATAGGCCTCATTCATTATTGCCAATATACCTCTCTCAACACCTGCTGAGGGCTCAATAACATAGGGAACAACCCATTCATTTGTGTTTTGATCTTGTATAGCCAGTCTAGTATTTGAAGAGTTATTTTTCATTACATTTGCAGTAATATTAAGTTCATCTTGTTTTTTAGAATGTGAGCCTAAATCAAAATCTGTTCTATTTGCTATGCCCTCTAGCTCTTCTAAGCCATGAGGAAATTTATACATCACATCTATTGTTCCTTTAGAGTAATGTGCTAATTCATCTTTTGGGACATCATATAGTTCGATATTTTCTGATGAAACGCCTTGTTGCTCCCACCATAATAGCCGCATATCAACCCACTTCTTATGCCATTCCTCATCAGTTCCTGGCATAACAAAGAACTCAAGCTCCATTTGTTCAAATTCTCTAACTCTAAAAATGAAGTTTCTAGGGGTAATTTCATTTCTAAAGGCTTTTCCAATTTGGGCTATTCCAAATGGTAAAGATTTTGAAGAAGAGTCAACAACATTTTTAAAATTCGTAAAAATTGACTGAGCTGTTTCAGGCCTTAAATATCCAAATGTTTCCCCATCATCAATTGGACCTATATTTGTTTTAAACATTAAGTTAAATGGCCTGGGTTCAGTTAGGTCTGAAGATCCACAGCCAGGGCACTTATTATCTTCAAGTAAATCACTTCTCCACCTTGATTTACAGGATTTACAATCAACCATTGGGTCAGAAAATGTATCTTCATGGCCTGAATATCTTAAAACTGTAGGATTTGATAAAATTGCAGCATCTAAGCCTTCAATATTATCATTTTCATAGACCATTGAGCTCCACCATGCTTGTTTTAGGTTGTTTTTAAGCTCAACACCAAGCGGACCAAAGTCATACATTCCTTGCATGCCACCATAAATCTCACCTGATTGGAAAATAAAACCCCTTCTTTTACATAAAGATACCAGATCATCCATAGTTTTAGCAGTCAATTCAACCTCCCTTGTTTGTAAACCAACAAATGTCCCTTTTTATAATATTGTAATTTATATTAAATGAACCTATATTGTATTCAACCTTAAAAAGATTATATATCAATCAGAGTACATGCAAGCACTATGAAAGCTTTATTTTTTGTTTTAACGATATTGCCAATAGCCTATGTAAGGCATGCCATTAATCTATATATTTATATGGGATTTCATAAGCGAACAGAGCTTTATAGAATCACTCTGATTAATATCAATTTATGTTACCCAAATCTTTCTAATAGGGAACAAATTAAATTAGCCAAAGAAAGCATAATTGAAACAATTGTTAGTGGATATGAATCTATGCTGTCTTGGTCAAGGCCTATTCATATTTCTGGAAAGAATATTTTTAAAGTAGAAAATAATTATCTGTTATCACAAAATGCTCAAAACAATAATGGTTTGATTGTTATAGCCATTCACAGTCGAAGTGTTGATATGCTGCTTAAGTGGATTAACTCAAAAACAAAAACAACCAGTCTTTATAAAAAAATAAAAAACAAAACGCTAGATAGTTTTGTTAGGAATGAAAGAGAAAAAAATAATAATGAAACTTACGAAACAAGCATTAGCGGAGTAAGAAAAATCTTTAAGTCTCTTCTATCAAAAAACGTAATTTGTCTTGCTGCTGATCAGGTTCCACAAGCAGGCATGGGCGAGTACGTTAAGTTTTTTAATAGAGATGCTTACACTACAACCTTGGCATCATCACTTGCCTATAAAACAGGCAAGCCTGTCATATATTGCAGCATGAACTCAGATAATAATAAAAATCTTTTTGTAAGTATAAAACCATGTAATAAAGATATATATAGTGATAGTAAGCGCATACTTTCTATGAATAATAGTATAGAAAATCTTATAAGTATTAACCCTAAAGATTACTCCTGGGAATATAAAAGATTTAAAAAAGCACAGCCAAAAAATGTTGATCCATACCTAAAAGCCTAAGTTATTTATTCCAAAAAGCTGGGGTTAATAATACAAGCAGTGTGAATATTTCAAGCCTACCCAAGATCATTGCAAAAGATAATATTAACTTTCCTATAGGTGTTACAGATTGATAGTTATTGGAGACCTCGCCAAGACCAGGGCCGAGATTGTTTAGACAGGCCCCAATAGCAGAAAAAGCAGATTCAAAATCTAACCCAGTTATCAACAAGCTAAGAAGTAAAATAATAAAAGAGATAACGTATATAGAGAAAAAACCCCACACAGAAGATGCAACAGAATCATCAACACTTTTGCTTCCAATTTTTAATGAAATTACTGCATTTGGATGAACCATTTTTTTGAGTGTTATGTATGCATAATTAATCATAATTAAGACTCTCCATGATTTAACGCCGCCGCCAACAGAGCCAGAGCAGGCTCCAATGAAAGCACCTATTAAAAGAAGAAAGCCAATTGAAGGCGCCCATCCCGAAGTATCACCAACAGAGAAGCCTGTTGTTGTCATTATTGAGATAGATTGAAACAAGAGATCACTTATATCAGCATTGCTATTGGGTGAAAACAAGTTAATTAGTACTGTAATCATAAAAATAAAGAAAATTATTGAGATAAAAAATCTAAATTCTGGATCATAAAAATACTTCAAAGGCTTTTTCATATAAAAAGCAAAGTAATGTAATGTAAAACTAAGGGCTGAAAGTAGCATAAAGACTATACATATAAGCTCAATAACATTGCTATCAAAATAGCCAATACTAAGATCATGAGTCGAAAACCCACCAATAGAAACAGTGCTTAGGCTATGAGAGATAGCATCAAAACCTGACATTCCTCCAATAAAATACAAAAAAGCACACGCCAGAGTGAGTACTACATATATCGCCCACAAGGCTTGTGCAGTTTCTTTTATTCTTGGAGTAAGTTTTTGGTCATTCATAGCGCCTGGTATTTCTGCTTTATATAACTGTCCCCCACCAATTCCAAGTAAAGGCATGACAGCAATAGCTAAAACAATAAGACCCATGCCTCCCATCCACTGAAGAAGCTGTCTGTAAAACAACAAAGATTGAGGCAAATCATCAAGACCAGATAAAACAGTAGCTCCGGTAGTGGTTATGCCCGACATGGACTCAAAAAAAGCATCAATAAAGGACATTCCGCTTAAATAGAAGGGTATCGAGCCTGCAACAGATAAAATTATCCAAAAGAAAGTGATTATTATAAAACCATCACTTTGGCTAAGATCTTTAATAGACCCCTTAGTAAAATACCATCCAGATAGCCCAAATGTGAATACAATTAGAAATGTAGTTATAAAAATATTCAGACTTTTGTCCATATAAATCCAAGATACAAGCATTGGAAACACAAAAGAAATACTAAAAAATATAACTAAGATGCTAAATAAATTTATTATAGATCTAAGGTTCATTAGGATGACTTAAATAAAGCCTCTACTTCACTCATCATATTCTTATCAGATAGAAATATAATTAAATGGTCGTTTAGTGCAAGATCCACATTAGAATTAGGCATTATCACATTACCGTTCCTTATAACCGCACCAATAGAGCAACCTTCTGGAATTGGAATCTCTTTTATTGGCTTTCCAAATAATGAAGATGTGTATTCATTTGCGTGGACTATTCCCTCTATAGCCTCTGCACCTAAGTCAGTTTTTAAAATAACCTCTTGCGCAACATCACTATCTCTTAAATCTTGAAGAACAGAAGATACAGTCAGCCTGTATGGGGCAATATAGATATCAATAAAACCAGGAACCAATCCAAGATAAGATGGATTATTTAATATAATCATAGTCTTTTTTGCGCCCATTTTTTTTGCAAGAAGAGAAGACATAACATTTGTCTCATCATCATTTGTTAAAGCACAAAAAAGATCAATATTAGCAATATTTTCACTCTTTAATAAATTTTCATCTGTTGCAGAGCCACATAAAACTATTGTTTTTTCTAAGTCTTTGGATAAAGAGCTGCATCTCTCACTATTTGAATCTATCAACTTGACCTTGTAGGTCTTTTCTAGATCTTTTGCCAATGAGAAGCCTATCTTGCCTCCACCAACGATCATAATGCGTGAATATGAGTCCTCACGAACCCTAAACTCATCAACAATTGCACCAATATTAGCCTCAGAGGATATAAAATATACCTCGTCATTCTCTTTTATAACTGTATCACCAGAGGGAATAAATGGCTTACCTTTTCTATAAATAGATGGAATATAAGCATCAACCTCAGGAATATCATCTTTTATATGTCTAAGCTCCCTGCCAACAAGCGTCCCCTTCTTTTTAGCCTTAACTGAAACAAGCCTAACCTTGCCTTCGGCAAACTCTTCTATTTGCTCTGCGCCTGGATGTTTAATTAACTCAATTAAATGAGATGTAACCTCATTCTCAGGGCTAATTGGTATATCAATAATACCTTCACCAAATATACTCAACTGATCAATATATGAATCATCTTTAAATCTACAGATAGTCTTCTTTACATTAAAAGCATTCTTGGCTATCTGACATGCAATTATATTTGCGTCATCATTTGAGGTTACTGCAATTACAATAGTGTCCTCATCAAGACCAGATTTTTTTAAAGTAAGCAATGAAGAGGCATTTCCTTCGACGGTCATAATATCTAGCTTATCCTCTAGATCAGAAAGCCTAATTTTATTTTCATCGACTATCGAAACCTGATAGTCGCTTTTAGATAAATTTCGTGCAAGACTTCCACCAATTCGGCCAGCCCCCAGAATTACAATTTTCATAATGAGTAAATTACGCCTCTTTTTCAATAATTAAAAGGTTTCTGCAAAAATAAATTTTAAACAAAGAAATCTCTATAAGCGTTAAAAGCGTCAGAAGAAGATATAATTTTTTTGCTAGGAAATTGTAAGTAAGTAATCACTATAGCTTTATCTATTGTTTTTATATATAAACCAGAGGCATCAAATTTTATTATCTTTCCAGGCTCAATGGAAGAATCAATATCTGATATTTGCATTTCATCAATTTTAATTCTTATATTTTTGTGAAAAAAAGCCGTACCAGGCCACTCATAATAGGCTCTATATTTATTCAAAATGTCTTCTGAGGGGCTATTGAATTCAATAAGAGAATCTTCTTTTTTAATTTTTGAGCAATATGTTGCTAAGTTATTTTCTTGAGCAACAGGATAAATATTATTAGTTTTTAGACCATCAAGAACATTATCAATATTCTCAATTGCCAAAGAGCACAAATCATTTTCTAAAGTTGTTTTGTTATGATTTTTCTGAATCCCAATGACATTTTTTTGAACAATATCTCCCTCATCTAATCCTTGAGACATTTTCATAAATGTTACACCGGTATTTTTATCGCCATTTAAAATAGAACTCTGTATCGGAGATGCACCTCTATACTTTGGTAATAATGAGTAATGAATATTGATAGGCATTATGCTTGATATATCAAGTAGCCATTTCGGTAGAATTTTTCCATAAGCTGCCACTACGATTAGATCTATCCTTAAAGAAGATATTGTTTCTATAAATGCTTTTTCATTTAGGTCTAAAGGTTTAAAAATTTGCACTTCATGGTTTTTGGCCATATCTGATACTGGTGAACAGGCAATCTTTTTACCTCTCTTTTGTGGCTTGTCAGGTTGTGTTAGGACTCCCACAACATTGTATTTACTATTTGATACAAGATGATGCAATATTCGAGCTGATGGTTCAGGTGTTCCGGCATATAGTATATTCATTAAAATCGTTTAACTTCTTTTAAAATCATTTAAGATATAGCTATCTACTTAGAAAGCTTTTTTCTTATCCGATCTCTTTTAATTGGGCTAATATAATCAACCATTAGTTTTCCCTCTAAATGATCCATTTCATGTTGAATACATACAGTCAAAAGCCCGTCAGGGCTATCATTATGGGTATTTCCTTGAAGATCTTGCCATGTTAGGTCTATTTTATCTGGTCTAGAAATAACCTCATTAAAACCCGGAACCGACAAGCAGCCTTCTTCAAAAGAAAATAATGAATGGTTATCAAGTATTTTGTATTCTGGATTAACAAAATACATAGGTTCATTGCGCTCATCACTAAGATCCATAACTATTAGACGTATATGATGATCAACCTGGGTTGCTGCTAGGCCAATGCCATTATCTTTATACATAATATCAAGCATGTCATGGGCTAGATTTTCTAGACTTTTGTCGAATTTAGTTACCTTCTTTGCAACAGTTCTAAGCCTAGGATCAGGGAACTTTAAAATTTTTAGTGTATTTGTTGCCATATATTATTATTTATCATTATAATCCATTAATTATAATCCACTTATAGGAAAATATGACAGATCAAACACAAGTAGCAATTTTAATGGGATCAGACTCTGATTTGCCAATAGTAGAGGCAATTTTCCCAATATTAGACTCATTTGGCGTCAAATATACAAAAAATGTCCTTTCAGCTCATAGAACACCTCATGAAGTCATGGATTTAATCAAAACTTCTGAAAATAATGGATGCAAGGTATTTATAGCAGCTGCAGGCATGGCTGCTCATTTAGCGGGAGCTGTTGCCGCACATACAACAAGGCCCGTTATTGGTATTCCTATAGAATCAGGCGGAATGGGCGGAATAGATTCATTACTTTCAACTGCGATGATGCCTCCTGGAGTTCCGGTTGCAACAGTTGCTGTTGGAAAAAGCGGAGCCAAAAACAGCGCTATTCTCGCAGTACAAATCTTAGCAACTGCAGATGATAACTTGTCAGAACAACTTACAGATTATAAGAACAACATGAGAGACGATGTTCTTAAAAAAGACAAAGCTCTTAACTCATAATTGTCTACAAAATCTTTGGATGTTTCCGAATCTATAGATTGGTTAAATAATGGAAAAATTCTCATCCACCCCACAGAAGGCATATGGGGTTTAGGCTGTAATGCTTTTGATCAAAAAGCTTTTAAAAAAATATATTTTCTAAAAAAAAGAGATAGCCAAAAAAGCTTTATTTTACTTGCACCATCTTATGATGCTATTAAAAAATACATCATAAAATTAACAGATGATGATATATCTTTTCTAAAAAAATCTTGGCCGGGCCCAGTCACATTGTTGATTGAATTCAACAATGAACTACCATCACATCTTAAAAATCATACAGGAAAGATAGCTATAAGAGTAAGTAATCACTTACCATTAGAACGATTGTTTAAAGGGTTTAATGGTCTAATGATTTCAACCTCTGCGAACATATCGGGCGAAGAGGCTATTAATGATCCTATAGAAATAATAAACACTTTTGATGATATTGATGTCGCCTACTATAATGAATCTTTGGGAACAAACAAAAAACCCTCGACTATAATAGACCTAGCTTCACGAAAAATAATTCGCAAATAAAATGATAAAAGATTTAGAACAAGTATTTATTAAATCCCAAAAAAAAGTAATAGAAAATTTTACTAATATCGAGTCATCTAAAAATGCAAATATAACATTTGATAAATGGAAAAGACCTGAGGGTGGAGGTGGTCAAACTTTTGTGATTGAGTCTGGTAGCTTTTTTGATAATTGTGCTGTTAATTTCTCTTCAATAGAAGGAAAAAAATTACCAAAAGCAGCTCTTGGGAACTCTCTAATTAAGTCATCAAAAAGTGGATACAAAGCAATGGGATTATCGGTTATCACCCATCCTAAAAATCCATTTATTCCTACCAGCCATTTAAATATTAGGCTTTTTTGTATCCTAGATAAAAATAAAAATATAAAAGAATGGTGGGCTGGAGGTGGCTATGATTTAACACCCTACTTTTCTTTTAAAGCTGACAATGTCAAGTGGCATGATGATGCAAAATCAGTTTTAGATCGCTATAACAAGAACTTTTATAAAAGTTTCTCAAAAAACTGCAATGAATACTTTTATATCCCTCATCGCAATGAAAGAAGAGGGGTCGGAGGGATATTTTTTGATAATTTCACCAAAATGAATATAAACAAGACCACAGACATGTTGTCTGATATTGCTGATCAGTATTTATGCTCTTATTTAGATATAGCAAATACTAGAAAAAAAACAAAATTTACAAAAGAGCATAAAGAGTTTCAGCTTCTTAGAAGAGGCAGATATGCAGAGTTCAATCTAGTGAATGATAGAGGTACTGCTTTTGGACTCCAGTCTAATGGAAGAATTCAATCAATCTTAGCTTCTCTTCCTAAAGATGTTAAATGGTCTTATAAAAAAGATTCCGCATATTTAAAGATGGAAAGACAACTTCTTAAGCACATAAATAGAGACTGGAATGTCTAAAAAATTTAAACTAGGTGTTATAGGAAATCCTATTGAGCATTCGCTATCGCCTTTTATCCATTCAAGATTTGCAAGGCAGGAAAATATTAACCTTGACTATCAAGCATATAAGGTTAATGAGGATGGCTTCCATAGCTTTATTAATGAATTCTTTGCTGACTCGCTAGCAAAAGGCCTTAATGTAACATTGCCTTTTAAAAAGCCTGCTGCTGAGATTGAGGGCACTATTTCTGATGAAGCAAAACAAATAGATGCGGTAAACACAATTTCACAAATCAATAATAAATTATTTCTTGATTCAACTGATGGCATTGGATTCATAGAAGATCTTCAAGAAAAAAAAATTAATCTTAAAAATAAAAACGTGCTCTTAATAGGAGCTGGTGCAGCTATTGAGAGCATTCTTTACAGAATAATTTTTGAAAAACCCTCTTCAATTTGCATACAAAATAGAACAATTGAAAAAGCTATTTTGCTGAAGGATAAGTATTCAAAATTTGGATCAATAGACTTAAATACGGATTCAGAAGCCCTGATTGATGTTGTTATTAATGGAAGTTCTGCAGGTCTTACTGGCAATTTTTTTGAGCCTGAAGATTTAAATTTTTCAAAAAAAGTGTTTTTTTATGATTTAAATTATTCTCTAGATCAGACACCCTTTTGCGAATGGGCAAGCAATCATTCTTCTAATGTTTATGATGGAACCGGCATGCTAGTTAATCAAGCCGCACACTCGTTTAAATCCTGGTTCAATATATTACCCTCAACATCACAGGTGATAAATGATCTGAAAGGTTTAAAAAATGAGTAAGTTTGTTCAATTTATTGCCGGTGCGGTTTGTCCCTCTTGTAAGGCCCAGGACACAATAGCCATTAATGCAAAAGATGATTTAATTTATTGTGCTAAGTGTGATTTTACAGAGAGAAGGCCTATTGCAAAAACTCCTAATAATCAGGCTATTAATGTTATAAATATTGAAGACTTTAGAGGCCCTAAAAGCTAGTAAAATAGGTAGCAAAAAGATATCATAGGCACCAAATTTTATAGTGCAATCTTTGTTTTAATTATATAAATAGCTTATAATGTGTTATAAGGGAATTTTATTTTAATACACACTTTCACAGGATACATATAAATGTTACTTAAATATTTAGGAAAATTTCAATATTTGTCTATTGCAGCGTTAATGCTAATAGCCAATCCAATTAAGGCTGACTGGTTTGCTTTAAATATGACCAGAGGTATTACAGACATAAGTAATGAAGTCTTTGAGTTGCATATGCTAATTTTTTGGATCTGTGTAGCTATAGGCGTAGTTGTTTTCGCAGTTATGTTTTACTCAATGTATGCACATACGAAGAAGAAAAATCCAGTTGCTGCCACATTCCATGAAAATACAAAAGTAGAAATTGCATGGACAATAATCCCTTTTTTAATTTTGATTGCAATGGCAATTCCTGCATCCAAAACACTTGTAAAAATTTATGATGACGAAGCAGGAGATGTCAATATCCAAGTCACTGGATACCAATGGAAGTGGCAATATAATTATCTTGAAGATGATATAAGTTTCTTTGCAAATCTCTCAACAGACGCAGATGAAATTTATAATCTTGTTCCTAAAGGAGAGAACTATCTCCAAGAAGTTGATGAGATGGTTTTAATTCCAGTTGGAAAAAAAATACGATTCTTAATCACTGCGAATGACGTTATTCATTCTTGGTGGATGCCTGATTTTGCAATTAAACAAGATGCAATACCTGGTTTTGTAAATACAGCATGGACTAAAGTTGATGTCCCAGGGATATATAGAGGCAAATGTACAGAACTCTGTGGCAAAAATCATGGATTTATGCCGATTGTAGTTAAAGCAGTTGAGCAAGATGAATATGACCAATGGGTATCTGAGAAGAAAAACGTTGCTATGAAGTTAGCCGAACTAACAACCAAAGAATGGACAACACAAGAGCTAGTAGATAGAGGTGAAGATGTATATGCATTAAATTGTGTTGCATGTCATCAAACAAATGGTCAGGGAATTTCAGGTATATTTCCAGCTCTTGCTGGCAGCGATATAGTCCTAAATAATAAAGAAAAAAATATAGAAATTCTTATGGAAGGTGTTCAAGGCGCCGCTATGAATTCATTCAGTTATCTTTCTGAAGTCGAATTAGCAGCTGTGATTACATATACAAGACAAGAATGGGGCAATGCCGAAAACGGGGATGGAGAAATTGTTATTCCTAAAGATATTGTTGATTACAAACAACCAAAAATTTAAAGAAGAGGAAGAAAATTATGAGCGCAGTTATAGAAAACCATCATGAAGATCACCATCATGGGCCTGCAAAAGGTCTAACCAGGTGGTTATATACAACCAACCATAAAGATATAGGTACTTTATATTTATGGTTTAGTTTTGCAATGTTCCTTATTGGTGGGGCAATGGCTATGGTTATCAGAGCCGAGCTATTTCAACCAGGTATGCAAATAGTTGAACCTGAGTTTTACAATCAAATGATTACTCTTCATGGACTAATAATGATATTTGGTGGCGTAATGCCTGCATTTGTTGGTCTGGCTAATTGGCTTGTTCCAATGATGATTGGTGCACCTGATATGGCTTTGCCTAGAATGAATAATCTAAGTTTCTGGATTCTTCCTTTTGCATTTTTTATCTTACTGTCATCTCTATTTATGGAAGGCGGAGCGCCTAACTTCGGTTGGACATTCTACGCGCCTCTATCAACGACTTATGCACCTCCAAGTGTGACGTTCTTTATATTTTCGGTTCACATCATGGGAGCATCCTCAATAATGGGTGCTATTAATGTTGTAGTAACAATCATGAATATGAGAGCGCCTGGTGTTGGCCTGATGAAAATGCCTCTATTTGTATGGTCTTGGTTAATTACAGCATATTTACTTATAGCAGTAATGCCAGTTCTTGCAGGAGCAGTAACAATGATGTTGATGGATATTCATTTTGGTACTAGTTTCTTTAATGCAGCTGGTGGTGGTGATCCAGTTTTATTCCAGCATATATTTTGGTTCTTTGGTCACCCAGAAGTTTATATAATGATATTGCCAGCTTTTGGGATCGTGTCTCATATCATTGAAACTTTTTCAAGAAAACAGTTATTTGGTTACTCGTCTATGGTTTGGGCAATGCTTTCTATTGCTATTTTATCATTCGTAGTTTGGGCTCACCATATGTTTACAGTTGGCCTTCCTTTAGCGGCAGAGCTTTTCTTTATGTGGGCAACTATGCTGATAGCAGTTCCGACTGGAGTAAAAGTATTTAATTGGATAGCAACAATGTTCAGAGGTTCGATTACATTTGAAACTCCAATGTTGTTTGCTTGCGCATTTGTTGTTCTTTTCACATTAGGTGGATTTTCAGGATTAATGCTAGCCATTACTCCAGCTGACTTTCAATATCATGATACATATTTTGTTGTAGCCCATTTCCACTATGTTCTTGTTCCAGGAGCTATTTTTTCAATAATGGCTGCTGTTTACTATTGGATACCTAAATGGTGTGGAAACATGTATGACGAAAGGCTAGGAAAACTACATTTTTGGCTTTCATTTATAGGTGTTAATGTTACATTTTTCCCTCAACATTTTATTGGATTAGCAGGAATGCCAAGAAGATATCCAGACTATGCACTTCAATTTGCAGATTGGAATATGGTATCTACAGTCGGAGCATTTTTATTTGGAGTGTCTCAGCTGTTATTCTTATTCATAGTTGTTAAAACAGTTATGGGTGGAAAGAAAGCTACTGATCAGGTTTGGGAAGGAGCAAGAGGTCTTGAGTGGACAGTTGCATCGCCAGCGCCGTATCACACATTTACTACTCCACCTAAGATAGACTAATGAATCCGGATGCAAAGAAAACATTAAGGAAACTGCTTATTGCAGTTCCCCTTATGTTTGCTTTTGGCTTTGCATTAGTGCCTTTATATGATGTTTTCTGTGAAGTGACTGGCATCAACGGAAAAGTATTCCAATCCGACTATGAGGATGAGCTACTAACAGATGACGGCAGGCCTTTAGCAATTCAATTTATTTCAACAAATAATGAAAATATGCCTTGGGTTTTTGAGCCATCCGAAAAAGTAATGAAAATTTCTACTGGCGAATACTATACTGCAACCTTCTACGTTAAAAATACCACTAATAAAAAGATGGTTGCCCAGGCTGTTCCAAGTGTTGCTCCCTCTAACGCAGCGGCTCATCTTAAGAAATTAGAATGCTTTTGTTTTGAACAGCAAGAATTGATGCCAGGAGAAGAGGCTCTTCTGCCAGTAAAATTACTTGTCTCAAATGAACTACCTAAAAACATTAAAAATATAATCATGTCATACACTATTTTTGACATTACAGACTACAGTGACGAGCCAATGGCTGGTCACGAAATGAATATGGAGCACTAGAATAATATGAGCACACAAAATTACTATGTACCTGACCAAAGTAGATTTCCAATCTTTATGGCAGTATCTTTATTTCTTTTGGTTATGGGCGCCTCAAGCACTATTAATAATTTAGGAGATGCTGATAACAATTCTGTGTATATTCTTTATGCCGGCTTTCTTTCTTTGTTCACGACATTATTTTTTTGGTTTAGACAAGTTGTTAAAGAGCACTTGGCGGGTTTAGACAGCAATCAGCTAAAAACATCTTATGTTTATGGAATGGCTTGGTTTATATTTTCCGAAGTTATGTTTTTTGCTGCATTTTTTGGTGCTCTTTTTTACGTAAGAAATTTTGCAGTGCCTTGGCTTGGTGGGGTTGGTGAAAAAGGGATCGGCGTTGCTGCTCTAGATTTATGGGATGGTTTTGAGTCTACTTGGCCATTAATTGAAACTCCTGATAAGGGAGCTGCGTATGTTATAGCTGATAAAAGCATGAAGTGGCCTGGTTTTAACGATGCCCTGACGTGGCTTCCACTTTGGAATACAATCGTTTTATTAAGCTCAAGCTTAACTGTCCATCATGCCCATGTTGGTTTAAAAAACGGCAATAGAAAACAATTTAATGTTTGGCTAGGAATTACAGTTACTCTTGCTCTAATATTTGTAGGCTTACAGGCTGCGGAATATTATGAAGCTTATGCACATTATGGCCTAACATTAAATTCAGGTATTTATGGCTCAACCTTCTTTATGTTAACTGGCTTCCATGGGTTCCACGTCATGATGGGAGGAATAATGCTTGGGATAATGTTGGCTAGATCCCTATTTGCTGGACATTTTGAAGATCATGATCATTTTGGATTTGAGGCTGCCTCTTGGTATTGGCATTTTGTTGATGTTGTATGGGTAATGTTGTTCTTATTTGTTTATATACTGTAGTTAGGAACCATCCCAAGGCACACTATTTCCTAGTTCGCCGGTTATTAGGCCGATGGTAACCAAGATTATTAATATAACAGCCAGAGCAACTCTGAAACCGAGACTGTTTGCAGTTCTCTTGCTTTCAACCTTGCCCTGATCGACTATTAAGAAATAGAGCGCACTGCCAAGAGATAAAAATATTAAAAATACGTCGATATAAATTAGAGTTTTAATCATAAAAATTATTTTAGAACAGTTAACATTTTATAGATATGAAAAAAGGAAATTTTAAACCAGGAAAAAAAGTAACAGTTTTTTTTGTATTCTTTGCGTGTACTTTTTTTATTCTAGGCTTATGGCAAATAGAGAGAGGTCAAGCAAAGAGTAAGATAATTGCTCAATTTAATAGCAACCTAAAAGAAGATGCATCTTATATCTCAGACACATCTATTAAATGGGACAGAGTGCTTGTAGA
>ERZ887830.211-NODE-211-length-38751-cov-10.044061_pt1 | contig 38751 bp, 37 predicted proteins | sample MGYA00521101_ERZ887830 | MGnify/ENA primary metagenome ERZ887830 (study PRJEB32303, sample SAMEA104408592) | aquatic metagenome | biome: Marine water; feature: Pelagic; material: water | place: Baltic Sea | collected 2014-06-05T16:38:00 | depth 1,762 m ... | reverse complement strand
AAACTTGCTGTACTTCGTCCAGAGCCTGAGTGCCAAAATGATGTTGCGATGCTGGCAGAGCGCGGTATCCCTGCTATTGCCCTGCCCTGCCTTTCAGAACGACGCATTCCAGTGCCTGAAGATAGTTTTCAGGATGCATCTGACGGCCTTATTCTGACCAGCCAGCGCAGTCTTACGATGCTTCATCCTGACCATTATGCCGCGCTGCATCATCTGCCTGTTTTGGCTGTTGGCGCGCGCACAGCAGAGGTAGCCCGTCAGTATGGATTCTCCGACATTTATGCTGGCAGCGGCTCAGCACACTCTTTGTGTGAGCACTTGCAGCAAAGGTGTGAGGTCGCGGGGCGCAGGATGTCTTTTGACTGGCTAAGCGGACAGGATGTTCAGCTAGATATCAGCAATGCTGCCCCGGACGGCTGCACGGTAACGCGCCATATTTGTTATGCGATGGAGAACCGCACAACAGTTCCTGCCTCTTTTATCGCTCAGCTTGAGGCTGGTGAAATTTCCGCTGTTATGAGCCTGTCAGCCCGCACCCTCACAGCGTTTGTTCAATTGCTTCATACGCATAATCTATGGCATCATCATCGTAAGATAAGCGTTTTGTCGATTAGCTCTGCAGCATGTGATGTGCCCTACGATGGGAAACATAATCTACAATGGCAAGAGATGCTGATTGCAGACAAACCTGACCATGCCAGTATGATGGCGCTGGCGCATAACTGGTACCACTCAGGTGAGTACTGCTAAAACATGTAAGGGATGTGACGGAAATATATGGCAAGGTCTTCCTCTAACGCAGATACATCCCAGACTAAATCAAAGGCGCGTTCTAGCGCATCAGCTGCCGATGACGCACCTGCTTCAACAATGATATTTGATGCCACGCCGCTGCGCCCCCGTATGATGCAGCGCCTGATTGGTGCGGCGCTTATTATCAGCGTGGCAGCGTTTGCTCTTGCGGTTTATCCTATTATACGGCCCCTCATTGGGTCTGCCTTCGGGCTTGCTGCTCTGGTTCCTGCCTGGCAGACCGAGATGTCGACGCTTCGCCAGCAGGCCACAGAATACCGCGCCTCTGCTGAGGCTGACCGCAGCGCGCTAACGGCTGTTATAACAGGCCTAGAGCAGAAAATTGAGACAGCCCTTTCTGCCCAGCAATCAGATCGTAAAACGCTGCTGGAAATTCAGGCTGATATAGCGGCACACCGCGCACGGCTAGAGATGCTTGAGGCGCGCCCGATTATGCCAGAATTAGCGCCGGCTGTAGCGCCCGAAATATCTGATACGGCGCCTAAATTATCGCCGCAGGCTGGTAATCCGCCGCAACAGCCAGAACAGCAAAACCCGTCATTCTGGCCTGACTGGTCAACGGATTGGACAGGTGGTTGGATAGATAGCTGGTCATTTTCTGGCATGTTTAACCATGTAACTGAGATGTTAAGCCTTCGCCGCGTTGATGAGGCACCTTCCTCATGATGCGCAAACTTATTCTTTTTATTGTCTGGGGCGTTGTTGTTGCGTTTGGCGTCAACTGGCTCTCTCAGCAAACTGGAAAGGCCAGCATTGAATGGCTCGGCTGGCAGATAGACGTATCAACCAGCCTTCTTGTCAGCCTTTTGGTTGGCGGTATTATTTGTCTGTTTATGCTGCAGCGGCTTGTAAAAGGCTTTATTAGCTGGCCAAGCTGGATGTCGGCAAACTGGAGAGCGCGCCGTAAGATAGGCGGAGAACGCGCCCTTGGTCTTGGGATGGTTGCCTTTGCTGCGGGCGATTTTAAAGCTGCTCGGAAACAGGCCCGAAACGCTGAAAAGCTGTTAGGTGCAGGGATGCTCCCAGACTTATTATCTGCGCAGGCAGCCCACGCATCAGGTGATAGCCGTGCCGCCTTGCGATATTTTACAGCCCTGTCGAAGCAAGAAGATACAGCCTATTTTGGACAGATTGGGTTGATGCGCCTGACCCATGAAAAAGGCCAGTCTGCCGAGAGTATCAAGAATGCCCGCGCAGCCCTGGCATTAAATCCTGATTCTGCGCCCGCCGCCGCCTTGCTCCTGGCGCATGATTTGACGCGCCAGAATTGGGTTGGCGCTTATGATAAAGTTGGCTTGCTTGCTGGCCATAACCAAGATGGCCTTGGACCGGCAGACACCTCTCTGCTCGCGGCTCATATCTGTTTAATGATTGCTGACCAGAAAGAAAAAGCGGCAGACCGTCATGACTGGCTTACCCGCGCCGCTGGCTTTAGTGAGCGTCTTACCGCACCGGCTTTGCGCCGCGCTGATGATGAACACAGAGCAGGCAAAACACGGCAGGCAATCAAAACAATTGAAACAGCTTTTAGAGCTCTGCCGCATTCTGACTACCTTGAGGCTCTCTCAAACCTAACAGATGACAATGAAGGTCAGTTTGTCTCGCGCATTGGAAAGCTCGCAGTGGCAAGTAAAAACACTGATAAAGGTTATTTAATGATGGCTCAGGCGGCGCTGGATAAGCGGATTTGGGCATCAGCTTCAGCAGCGCTTGAGAAAATCTCTCCTACAGCGCGAACCAATCAATTCTTTTTAATGACGGCTCGGTTGGCAGAAATGAGACGCGTCGAGGATGAAAGTTTTGCTGCAGAGCGTGATAATGCCTTACGGCAGGCGGCAATTGCACCGCGTGGCCCTGTCTGGTTGTGTGAGAGTTGCGGAGCGTCTGATGAGCAGTGGCAGGTCACATGCGGCTCTTGCGATACCTTTGGACAGGTGGGGTGGGGCGTATCAAACGATAGGCAAAACCTTATCCCAGCGCAGTGATTCTCTGAAATTATTATGCTTAGGTTCTAAATCTTTATAAAAATTAGCCTTAAAAGGGTAGCAAATGGTGGATTCTGTTAATTTTATGTGACGCAGGAGCTAGTTTTGTTAAAGTCATAAACAATAGTGTGAAGAATAACGCGCTTGATGCTTTAGGAGCATGCAAGCATAGGAGTTTAACAAAATGAAAAAATTGATGACTGCAGCAGCAGCTGCAACAATGCTGGTCATGCCGGCACTTGCCGATGAAGCAAAAATTGGCATTATTCTTGGGTATACTGGACCAATTGAATCCCTTACCCCTGATATGGCTGCAGGTGCTGAACTTGCCATTTCAGAAGTGAATGCAGCAGGTAATTTTATGAATGGCATGAAAGTGACGTCGGTACGTGCTGACTCAACTTGTATTGATTCAGCAGCTGCTACTGCAGCAGCTGAACGTCTTGTCACTGCTGACAAGGTCAATGCCATGGTCGGCGCTGACTGTTCGGGCGTTACAACCGCTATCCTCTCGCAGGTTGCCCTAGCGAATGGTATTGTAATGGTATCGCCGTCTGCAACATCACCAGCTCTATCAACAATCGAAGATAATGATTTGTTCTTCCGCACAGCGCCTTCGGATGCCCGTCAAGGTGAGGTTGTTGCAGAAATCTTGATGGATAAAGGCTATAAGACAGCCGCAATGACTTACACAAATAATGATTATGGTAAGGGTCTTGCTGATAGTATTATTGCCAATTTTGAAGCAGCTGGCGGTAAGATTACAATCTCAGCAGCTCACGAAGATGGCAAAGGTGATTACGGCGCAGAAGTTGCAGCTCTTGCGCAGGCAGGTGGCGATATTCTCATTGTTGCGGGCTACCTTGACCAAGGCGGTAAAGGCATTATCCAGTCATCTCTTGATGCAGGCGCATTTGATATGTTCTACATGCCTGATGGCATGATTGGTGATGCCCTACCAGCGGCAATTGGACCAGACCTAAATGGCTCAATCGGGGATGTCCCTGGAACAGATAGTCCTGGGTCAGCAAAGTTTGCAGATATGGCCAAAGCAAATGGATTTACTGCTGGTCCATTTGCTCCAGAGAGCTATGATGGAGCTGCTTTGATCTTGCTAGCTATGCAATCAGCAAAATCAACTGACAGCCAAGTGTTCAAATCACATGTAATGGATATTGCAAACGCGCCAGGCGAGAAAATTTTTCCAGGCGAACTTGCGAAGGGGATGAAATACCTTCGTCAGGGTTTAGCAATCGATTACGTTGGTGCGTCAGCGGTAGAATTAGTTGGCCCTGGAGAGTCCGCAGGAAGTTATGCTGAAATTCTTGTTGAAGGTGGCAAGAACGTAACGGTTGGCTATCGCTAGGGTTAACATCAAATATGACAGGGCCCGGATAGCTTTTCCGGGCCTTTTTCATACCAGATGAATATTTATCCCAAGAACATCCATTATGGTTGTTCTCGTGAAAAGGGCTGGGTTAGCAGGGTGCGAACAAGATGATTACTATTTCCGGTGTAAATAAACATTTTGGCGGGATTCACGCTGTTCGTGATGCAACCCTGCAGATCGAAACCGGGTCTATCACTGGTCTTATCGGCCCAAACGGTGCTGGCAAGACAACATTATTCAATGTTATTGCCGGCTTGTATAAACCAGATAGTGGCACAGTCCAGCTTGATGGTCAGGATATTACAGGGCTTGCGCCGCATGAGTTATTTGCGCGCGGTCTGCTGCGTACCTTTCAGATTGCGCATGAATTTTCATCGCTAACAGTGCGCGAAAATCTTATGATGGTGCCGCAAAATCAGTCAGGTGAACGTCTGATGGATGCGTGGCTCCAGCCAGCAAAAATCAGACAGGAAGAAGCAGCGCTGATTACCAAAGCAAATGAGGTCATATCGTTTCTACAACTAGACCTTGTTGCAAATGAGCGCGCTGGCAATCTATCTGGTGGCCAGAAGAAGCTACTGGAACTTGGCAGAACGATGATGACGGATGCAAAGATTGTCTTTCTTGATGAAGTGGGTGCAGGGGTAAACCGGACACTATTAAACCATATCGGTGATTCAATTTTGCGCCTCAATCGTGAGCAGGGATATACTTTTTGTATGATCGAACATGATATGGAATTTATTAGCCGGCTGTGTGACCCCGTAATTGTAATGGCCGAAGGCAGTGTTCTGGCGACAGGCAGCGCAGCTGAAATCCGAAATAATGATGATGTGATCGAAGCCTATCTTGGCACGGGTTTGAAAAACACTAAACGCGCATAACATGCCGCGCAGACAGTCAAATATAAGAGGGGCATAAGTAGGGTGAGCTTTCTAATCGGGGAAAATATGACAGGCGGTTATGGCAGTGTGGATATTCTGCATAGCTGTACGGTTGGCGTTGAACGCGGCGAAATCGCAGTTGTTGTTGGTCCGAACGGGGCTGGCAAATCAACAGCCATGAAAGCGATGTTCGGAATGTTGGCATTGCGTGGTGGCCGGGTCATCATGAAGGGGGAGGATATTACCGCCCTCAAGCCGCAGGAACGTGTCCTCAGAGGGATGGGGTTTGTACCACAGACACAAAATGTATTCCCCTCTATGACCGTTGAAGAAAATCTGGAAATGGGCGCTTTTATCCGGCGCGATGATGTTGCTGAGACGATGGGGCAGGTGTTTGACCTTTTCCCTATCCTCAAAGATAAGCGGCATCAGCCTGCAGGTGAATTATCCGGCGGGCAGCGCCAGCAGGTGGCTGTTGGACGCGCCCTTATGACGCGCCCCGACGTGCTGATGCTTGACGAGCCGACAGCCGGTGTCTCACCCATTGTGATGGATGAGCTGTTTGACCGGATTATCGAAATTGCCCGCACAGGCATTGCTATTCTAATGGTTGAACAGAATGCCAAACAGGCCCTTGCGATAGCTGACAAAGGCTATGTGCTCGTACAAGGGGCAAATCGTTATACAGATACAGGTGAGGCGTTGTTGGAGAATCCAGATGTCCGCCGCGCATTTTTGGGAGGGTAGGAGATGATGGATATCCTCAATGCATTAACCGTTATTGGTAATTTTGTGCTTATTCCTGGCCTTGCCTATGGCAGTCAGCTAGCGCTTGGGGCGCTTGGGGTAACATTGGTTTACTCAGTGCTACGATTTTCTAATTTTGCCCATGGAGAGATGATGTCTTTCGGGGCAATGCTATCTGTGTTGGTAACGTTCTGGTTGCAGAGTGCAGGCATTGGCTTAGGTCTCTTGCCCACCGCCCTGATTGCCCTTCCTGTATCTATTCTGGGAACGATTCTATTATGTCTGCTGATTGACCGTCTGGTGTATCGGTATTACCGGCAGACAAGAGCGCCTAATGTTACCTATCTGATTGTATCGATTGGGGTAATGTTTACCATTGGCGGCCTTGTGCGTTTCATTATTGGGCCGTCTGATAGAATCTTTACTGATGGTAGCCGGTTTATCATCAAGGCGCGCAGCTTTAAAGAAATGACCGGCCTTAATGAGGGCCTTGCCATTAAGATGACGCAAGGCGTAACGCTCGCAACAGCAATTGTGATTGTGATTGCCGTGTTCTGGTTCTTGAATAAGACGCGAACGGGTAAATCCATGCGGGCTTATTCTGATAATGAAGATTTAGCGCTGCTATCGGGAATTAATCCTGAGCGTGTTGTGATGATAACATGGGTTATTGCTGCTGCGCTTGCCGCCATAGCCGGCACGCTTTACGGGCTTGATAAAAGTTTTAAACCCTTTACCTTCCTGCAGCTTCTTCTGCCAATTTTTGCAGCAGCTATTGTAGGCGGTGTTGGCAGTCCGGTTGGGGCTATTGCCGGTGGGTTTGTGATTGCCTTCTCTGAATTATTTATCACCTTTGCTTACAAAAAAGTGCTGACATATCTTCTGCCAGAAAGTCTGGCACCAGAAAGCTTGATGCAGCTGCTCTCAACAGAATATAAAATTGCGCTCTCATTTGTCATTCTGGTGATTGTATTGCTGATCAGGCCAACTGGTCTGTTTAGCGGAAAGACATTATGATGGAACAGTATAGAACACCTCTTATGTTTGCCATGATGGCAGCGTTGCTTGCGATTGTCGGTATTTTCCAGAGCTGGAATGTGGCTCTTACGATTGTCAATTTATGCCTGATTTCATCCATTATGACGCTGGGTGTGAACATCCAGTGGGGATATGCTGGTCTGGTGAATTTTGGCATGATGGGCTTTACCGCTCTTGGCGGTCTAGCAGCTGTTCTGATCGCCATGCCGCCTGTTCCTGAAGCCTGGGCAGCAGGCGGAAGCGGCGTGATGGCAGGGCTTGTGATTATCATTGCTACTGCCATTGTCAGCCTGCTGATTTGGAAACAGCTTAAAGGTCGCGGCGCCAAACGTTACTGGTTAACAGCCCTGAGCATTGTTATTGGTGTTGTGATTATGCGGCTGGTTGCTGACCCGTCGATTGCCGCAATTGAATCGGTTGAATCAGCCAGGACAGGGTATCTGGGCGGGTTCGGCCTGCCGGTTACGCTCTCATGGATTGCCGGCGGGTTTGTTGCAGCGGGGGCGGCATTTGTTATTGGTCGTATTTCGCTTGGCCTGCGGTCTGATTATCTAGCTATTGCAACGCTCGGTATTTCAGAAATTGTGATTTATGTGCTGAAAAATGAAGACTGGCTTGCGCGCGGCGTAAAAAATATTAATGGTTTGCCGCGCCCTGTGCCCTACGAAATTGAGCTGCAGGCATCGCAGTGGGTAGTCCAGCTTGCTGATATGCTGGGCGCGTCTGTTGTTGATGTATCAACAATTACGGTGAAGCTCTCTTATGCTGGTCTGTTTACCATTGTGTTGTTGATATTTCTGTGGCTTTCCGAAGTCGCATTACGCTCCCCATGGGGCCGGATGATGCGGGCTATCCGTGATAATGAAGTTGCGGCCAATGCGATGGGCAAACACGTTACTGCCCGCCATTTGCAGGTGTTTATTTTAGGCTCTGCCATGGTTGGTGTTGCTGGTGCAATGCTGACAACATTAGATGGGCAATTTACCCCGGCATCTTATCAGCCACTGCGCTTTACCTTCCTTATCTGGGTTATGGTGATTGTTGGTGGGTCAGGGAATAATTTTGGCTCTGTGCTGGGTGGCTTTATTGTCTGGTTTTTCTGGATTGAGTCAGAGCCGCTTGGCCTTTGGTTTATCTCCACAATTACAGCAGGCCTTGCTGATGGCAGCGCTTTGAAAACGCAGCTGGTTGAAAATGCAGCGCATATGCGCCTTATGACGATGGGGATTATCCTGCTTGTTATGTTGCGATTTGCGCCGCAAGGTCTCTTGCCGGAACAAAAACGATAACGACAAAAACTCACCATAGAATAAAGGGTGAAATAATGACAAAAATTGGATTTATTGGTCTGGGTAATGTGGGCGCAAAACTGTCAGGGTCGTTGTTGCGGAACGGTACGGATTTGATGGTGCGCGATCTTGATAAGGGTGCCGCCGCGCCTCTTCTGGCAGCAGGTGCTGTCTGGGCTGATAGCCCGAAACAGATGGCAGAGTTGTGCGATATCATTATCACCTGCCTGCCGTCACCGACGATTAGTGCTGCTGTTCTTGAGGCAGAAGACGGCCTGTTAGCAGGCTTTGGTCCGGGAAAAATCTGGGCAGAGATGAGCACCACCGACGAGACAGAAATACACCGGCTTGCTGCCCTGATTGCCAAGACAGGGGGGCGGTCTGTTGATTGTCCTGTGTCTGGTGGATGTCATCGCGCGGCAACAGGTAATATTTCTATTTTTGCTGGGTGCGACAGGGACGTTTTCGATAATATGCTGCCACATCTTACCAAGATGGGGCGGCGTATTTTGCATACAGGTCCGCTCGGCTCGGCAACAGTTTTGAAAGTTGTGACTAATTATCTGGCAACAGCAAATCTTGTCTCTGTATCAGAAGCATTATCGACCTGTGCTGCTGCGGGTATGGATTTAAAAACAAGTTATGAAGCTATCAAGATTTCATCCGGCACCTCATTTGTTCATGAAACTGAAAGTCAGGTCATTCTGAATGGTAGCCGTGATATTTCTTTTACGATGGATCTGGTGCTGAAAGATGTCAGTCTGTTTGCTGATGTTGCAAAACGAGCTGGCCTATCGCTGGAAGTGGCACCGTTGCTTGTAGAAATTTTCAAAGACGGTATTGCCCGTTATGGCGAGCGGGAATTTTCCCCAAACATCATCCGCCGTATCGAAGAGCCTGCCGGACTGAATATAAGGGCTGATGGATTTCCAGCAGATATTGAAGATGATGAGCCTGAAGAGCCGGGCTATGAGGTCATTCTTTAACAAAAAAATTTCATTAGCTGTTTTGGCTAGAATGTGACGTTCAGGCCGGTAAATAACATGGTGTTTTTTTGTCCCTCCTGATTGCCCCAACTCCTGTGCAACAAGACTTCAATAACTGGCGTTGCTCCGGCAGATGAGCCTCATCAAATGCCGTATTATATGCATATAGAAGCGTCGCCTTACGTGCGGGGAGGTCGCGATGAAAGACAATATGCTGCTGGCTCTGCATCTCCCTCTTCCCTCCGGACGCATCCTATAATGGTTGTGTGAGTAAAGCTGTCTTAAGAGAAGACAGCTCGTCATAAGCGCTCACAGAATGGCCCAGTTAATAAGTTTATTCTAATAAAAAGAGCAGAAAAAATGAATTAAGACCTTACCCAAGGCAGGCCGGCTGCAACCCAGCCCTCCGGATAGGCTTCCCATCCGCCTGTAATATTACAAGTACTCTCAAACCCTGCTTGCATGAGAAACTCACACGCTTTGGCAGAACGAATGCCGCTTTTGCACAGCACAAAAACAGGTGTATCCAGAGTAATTTTTTCAGAAACCTCACTCAGAAATTGTTGATTGAGGGTACCATCGCTTCGCAACAACTCAACAAATATAGCCTTTTTCCCAATGGCAGATAAATCAGGAATACCGTCCTTGTCCCATTCTGAGGTGGCACGACAATCGAGCAATATTGCTTTTTCATCCGTGGTGAGGATGTCATAGACTTCACGCGATAATGCTGCAGTGGCTGGTTCAAACATCTCGTCTTCCCCTTTCAACAAGGAACAGATAGCTTCACTTAAACGCTTAATACTTGTTGAAGTAAGGTTAGCAGGGCAGGATATTACCTGCAATGTTCGTGCGTTCACTTTATTTGAAAGTCCGATTTTGAAACGCTACCCATCATAGCTGCTGCCAGAAGGAGCCATAATATGTTTAGAGGTCTTACCGTCACGAAATCTGATGATGGCGTGGTGAGCGCGTCTATCGGTCAGTTGGATGATAGCTTTCTGCCCGAAGAGGGCGAGGTCACCATCAAAGTTCATTATGCAGGCCTGAATTATAAAGATGGGTTATGTCTGAATGGTCTGGGCGCGTTGATACGGGACTATCCACGTATTCCGGGTGTTGAATGTGCTGGTGAGGTTCTTGAAAGTCGTGATGATCGCTACAAGCCCGGCGATAAGGTTGTGATGACGGGGTGGCGGTTTGGCGAGACATGGCATGGCGGGTTTGCCGAAAAAGCCAAGGTAAAGGCTGACTGGCTTGTCCCGCTAGCCGATGGACTTAGCTTGCGCCAGTCGATGATTCTCGGCACAGCTGCCTTGACTGCTATTCTGGGTCTTCAGGCGCTTGAGAAATGTGGCATTACGAAGGATTCAGGTGAAGTCCTTGTAACCGGTGCTGCCGGCGGTGTGGGATCGTTAAGTGTTCTTCTTCTGGCGGCTCACGGTTATGAAGTTGCTGCTGTTTCAGGCCGGATTAAAGAGGCTGGCGCCTACTTAACAGCGCTTGGAGCGCAAACGCTTGTGCCACGCGCTGAGCTTGCTGAGCCAGCGAAAAAACCGCTGGAATCAGCCCGCTGGGCAGGATGTATTGATAATGTAGGCGGCCCGATGCTTGGCCGGATCATCGGCCAGTTAAAATATGGCGGTACGGTTGCCTCAATCGGAAATGCCGGCGGCAATGATTTACCTGCCAGCATTCTGCCGTTCTTGTTACGGGGCGTTAATGTGCTGGGAATTGATTCTGTGTTTCAGCCATACCAGTCATGTGTGAATGGCTGGAATCGTCTGGTAGCCGAATTTCCGCTGGATAGGCTTGAGGAAATGGCAACTGAGATCACACTTGATGAGCTTCCGGAAGCCGGAAAAAAGATTCTTGAGGGGCAGACGAAAGGGCGATGGATTATCGCTCTCTAGTCCTATTTTCTGATATCTGAAGGAAAGGGCTTAATCTGACGGGTTACAGAAAACCACCACGGCTAGATTAGGATGACTGAGCGGGTCGAACGGCGCCAATATGAGGCAGGTTGCGACCTTGCTGGGCATAATCAATGCCATATCCGATAACAAATTCATCGGGAATATCAAACCCTGTCCAATGGACATTAACATCAACCTCGCGGCGCGATGGTTTATTCAGCAATGCACAAACAGTCAGGCTGGCAGGCTGGCGGGTGGCAAGTATTTTCAAGACTTGGGATAATGTATGGCCGGTATCAATAATATCTTCGACAACCAGAACATCTCTGTTCTTAATATTTGTTTCAAGGTCTTTCAGAATCCGGACCTGACGACTTGATTCCATTTTATTGCCATAGCTGGAGACAGTCAGAAAATCCACCTCAACAGGAAGATTGATACGCCGCACGAGGTCAGCAATAAAGACAAAAGAACCGCGCAGAAGACCTATCACAACAAGTTGGTTCGTCGATGAGTAATGTTCGGTTATCTGATGCGCTAGTTTGTTAACGCGTGCTGTAATTTCTGTCTCGGAAATCAGAATATCAACGCGGTCGTTAGAAACAAGAACGGACATACAATTTCCTTTTTGTGAAACTAGGCCGGTAATGCGGGCGGATGATAATATCAGATATAGCCCTAATCCGCATTTTGCTTGTGAACATTACACTGCTCGCTTGCCGAACAAAAGAGGCCTTGAAGGATTTATTCCACTAATCTTAGCGCGGCAGGGACTTGACCGGTATGGCAAGCTGTCTAGTGTGGAGAGCCTAGATAAATAGTAATTCAAAGAAGGACGGACGAGATGGCAAAAGTAGCATTTTTGGGACTTGGTGTGATGGGATATCCAATGGCAGGGCATCTGGCAGCAGCAGGGCATGATGTCACTGTCTATAACCGGACATCTGCAAAAGCTGATGCGTGGCATAAACAGCATGGCGGGGCTGTTGCCACAACACCGGCAGATGCTGCGCGCGGCGCTGAATTTGTTTTCTCATGCGTTGGGGATGATGCTGATATCATATCTGTGACAAGCGCGGAGCACGGCGCTTTCTCAGCAATGTCAGCTAATGCTGTCTTTATTGATAATACAACCGCATCAGCTGATGTTGCGCGTGAGCTTTATGCCGCAGCTAAGGAGGCAGGCCTGCATTTCATTGATGCGCCTGTTTCGGGTGGTCAGGCTGGGGCAGAAAACGGCAAGTTAACAGTAATGTGCGGCGGTGATGATGCAGCGTTTTCGCGTGCTGAGCCGCTAATGTCCTGCTACGGGGCGCGCGTCACGCATATGGGCGCTACAGGCTCAGGTCAGCTCACAAAGATGGTGAACCAGATTTGTATTGCCGGTCTTGTGCAAGGCTTGTCCGAAGCCTTGAATTTTGGCAAACAGGCAGACCTTGATCTAGAGAAGGTTTTGGGCGTGATTTCAGGCGGCGCCGCACAGAGCTGGCAGATGGAAAATCGGGGCTCAACAATGGCGCGCGATGAGTTTGATTTCGGGTTTGCGGTTGACTGGATGCGCAAAGACCTGCGGATTTGCCTTGCTGAGGCTGCCAATAATGGAGCAGAGCTTCCCGTAACAGCGCTTGTGGCCCAGTTCTATGCAGCCTTGTCTTATCAGGGTCTTGGCAGAAATGACACATCAGCGCTTATCCGTTTATTACGCCGATAGCATCACCGCGTTTAAAAATAATCTGTTGCGGACAAAAAAGGCAGGGGTTATAGCGCCCCTGCCTTTTTTACTATCATGAGTGGCTTGCAAGTCTAGTCTTAGACGCCGCCAATAACCATCAGCTTGATTTCCATGAATTCATCAATCCCGTATTTCGAGCCCTCGCGGCCAAGGCCTGATGCCTTGACGCCGCCAAACGGGCCAACTTCTGATGAATAGGCGCCTGTGTTGGACACGACCATGCCATATTCCAGCGCTTCTGATACGCGGAAAATCCGTGAGACGTCCTTTGTGAAGAAATAAGCTGCCAAGCCAAAGATTGTATCATTGGCAGCTGCGATAGCCTCTTCTTCCTTGTCGAACTTAAACAGTGCTGCGACAGGGCCGAATGTTTCTTCTGAGAAGAGTTGCATATCACGCGTTGCGCCGGTTAGTACGGTTGGCTGATAGAATGTGCCCCCTTTTTCATGCGGCTTTCCGCCGGTAACCACAACACCACCCTTGGCGGTAGCATCCGCGATATGACGCTCAATTTTATCAAAGCCCTGCTGGTCAATAATAGGGCCTTGCACAACCCCCTCTTCAAAGCCGTCACCGACTTTCATTTCGGCAACTTTTTCTGCCAGAGCGGCAACAAATTTATCATGGATTCCTGACTGCACAAACATCCGGTTAGCACAAACACATGTCTGGCCGGCATTCCGGTATTTCGATGCAATCGCCCCTTCAACAGCTTCAGTGAGATCAGCATCATCAAAGACAATCAGCGGGGCGTTTCCGCCAAGCTCAAGGCTGATTTTTTTGATTGTATCAGCAGATTGGCGCATCAGAATACGGCCAACCTCAGTTGAACCAGTAAAGGTGATTTTGCGCACCCGCTCATCAGCACAGAGCGTCTCGCCCATTGCTGGTGCATCCATCCCTGTGACGATATTGATAACGCCCTTTGGAAAGCCTGCACGGCGGGCAAGTTCTGCAAGTGCGAGCGCTGAGAGCGGGGTCTGTTCTGCTGGTTTCAGAACACAGGTACAGCCAGCAGCAATGCCAGGTGAGACTTTGCGCGTAATCATCGCATTCGGGAAATTCCACGGGGTAATCGCCCCAAACACGCCAATGGGCTGTTTCAGAACGATGAATTTTTTATCCGGAAACGGGCTTTCCAGCACATCGCCAGTGACCCGGCGGGCTTCTTCGGCAAACCAGTCAATAAAGCTTGTCCCATAAAGAATTTCACCTTTGGCTTCAGCGAGTGGCTTGCCCATCTCAGCAGTAAGGATAGCGGCAAGGTCGTCAATATTCTCAAGGCATAGATCATTCCATTTGCGCAAAATAGCTGACCGTTCTTTGGCGGTTGTGGCTGCCCAGCTATGGCGGGCTGTGTCTGCTGCATCAATGGCGCGCGCAATATCATCCGCCCCGCAATCAGCTACTTCAGCAATTATTTCACCGTTCGCAGGGTTCCGGACTGCAAATGTCTTGCCGTTTGGCGCTGCGGTAAACACGCCATCAATAAACGCATTTGTTTGTAGCAATGTTGGATCGTTCAATATAAGTGAAGCCGACATGATAAAATCCCCAAAAATGAGTTAAGAAGAAGGTTTGATGGCATCAGGCCTAGAGGCCTTTATTGTCTGGATATGTCTTGCTCACAATAAATATGATGCTGGACATAAGGCAGTAAAGCACTGCGCAGACTGGTATTATGCTCAGGAACGTAAAAAGTAATATAGCGCCAAAATCAGGCTCCCTATGAGGCCCAATTTCGGCGCTATGATTATGTTATTTCATGCGTGATGCAACATTTTCCCAGTTAACAAGGTTATCAAGGAAGTTAGCAAGATAGACTGGCCGCTTATTGCGGAAATCAATGTAGTAGGAATGCTCCCATACATCACAGCCAAGCAACGCATTTTCACCAAAACAAAGCGGGTTTACCCCGTTTTCAGTTTTTGTCACGCTGAGCTCGCCATCTGCCTTTTGCACAAGCCAGCACCAGCCTGAACCAAACTGGCCAATGCCTGCTGCGGTAAAGGCTTCTTTGAAAGCATCTACAGAACCAAACTGCTCTGTGAGAGCTGATTCAAGCTCGGACGGCATAGCTCTGCCTGTTGGCCCCATCATTTCCCAGAACTGGACATGGTTCCAATGCTGTGAGGCATTGTTAAACACACCATTTTGAGCAATAGCGCCGGCATCGTATGTTCCGGTGATGATCTCCTCAAGAGATTTATCTTCCCACTGTGTTCCTGCAATCAACTTATTGCCGTTATCTACATAGGCCTTGTGATGCAAATCATGGTGGAATTCTAATGTTTCTTTACTCATGCCTGAGGTTTCTAACGCATCATAGGCATAAGGCAAATTTGGTAAATCAAATGCCATTGTCATGTCTCCCTCTTGAAACTTTTTAGTGGATGCTATGGTGAAATAGCGGAAAAATTATTCAAACTGCTTTTAGGGTAATTACCCTAAGCTTACTTTATACGACCTTGCATGCGCGCCAGATGGCAAAAACGAAAGACCGATCGCACGGCTTAGAATATAGGCTAAAATTTTGCGTCTTAACACTCTAAAGTGAATGTCAGTTCCGTTTCTTGCCGGCTTGGCCTTAAAAGTCAGTCGAATGAAAACGTTAATCATAGTATTATATAGCGGCGTTCAATTCTCATTATGAGAGCCTTGTTTCTGCCCTAAAGCTGACTGAATTCTGCCCTTCTTTTTACTGTACAACATAAGCTGAGGAAAAGGGTATGGGTCTTCATGCGGATAGGCCCACCAAGATTAATGTTGAGGATGTTATTATGATTGCTTTATTTGCAGGCTTTGTCTTCGTTGCCGGGGTCACATCAGACGGATATAGAGAATTCTCCCATCATTCAAATGGGAATAGTGACTATGAATTAGCCTTTGTTGACCAGTGCAATACCGGTGAGCATGGCTCAGGATACGCGCTGGCCCCGTTAAAATTTGTGATGCTCAAGCAAAAAAATCATGACGGCACGATAGGCTCTGTTTGCACCGAGTAAGGTGTTAGCAAAAATCTACAGCTTGCGCCGCGCCATGGCTGATACGCGCAGCCGCAAAGCATTCAGCCTGATGAATCCATGGGCATCATGATGATCATAATCAGCAGCACCTTCTTCAAACGTCACTAATTCTTCTGAATAGAGAGAATTGGGTGAGGTGCGGCTTGTGATCATAATATTGCCTTTATAGAGCTTGGCCTGGACTTCGCCATTCACCATGTCTTGGCTTGCATCAATGGCGGCCTGCAACATTTTGCGCTCAGGTGAAAACCAGAACCCGTTATAGATTATTTCGGCATAACGGGGCATTAGCTCATCTTTTAGATGGGCGGCTTCTCTATCAAGGGTGATGCTCTCCATCGCACGGCGCATCGCAAGCAGGACAGTCCCGCCCGGTGTTTCATAAATACCGCGTGATTTCATCCCAACAAAGCGATTTTCAACAAGGTCAAGACGCCCAATACCGTTCATGCCGCCGAGCCTATTTAACTCAGTTAGCAAGGTTGCTGGCGACATCGCTTTTCTGTTCAGCGCAACAGGATCGCCGCCTTTGAAGGTAAGGGAAATTTCGGTTGCTGTATCGGGGGCATTTTCTGGGGCTACTGTGCGCGAGAAAATATATTCTTCAGCTGCTACAGCCGGGTCTTCTAATACTTTTCCTTCTGCTGAGATATGTAGCAGGTTAGCATCTACACTGAATGGCGCTTCGCCGCGCTTATCTTTTGGAACAGGTATTTGATTAGCTTCTGCATAGGCGATCAGTTTTGTGCGAGATGATAAATCCCATTCCCGCCACGGAGCAATGACCTTAATATCAGGCTGCAGGGCATAATAGCCAAGTTCGAAACGGACCTGATCATTTCCTTTGCCTGTTGCGCCATGCGATACAGCATCAGCGCCAAGCTCGCGGGCGATTTCGATCTGGCGCTTGGCAATGAGCGGCCGGGCAATGGATGTGCCGAGCAGATACTGGCCTTCATAAAGGGCATTCGCCCGAAACATCGGAAAGACATAATCAGACACAAATTCTTCGCGTAAATCTTCAATGAAGATATTTTTGATCCCCATCATTTCGGCTTTGGCACGCGCTGGCTCGATATCTTCGCCCTGACCAAGATCAGCTGTGAAGGTAATCACCTCGCATTTATATTCTTCCTGCAACCATTTCAGGATGACTGATGTATCCAGACCGCCTGAATAGGCAAGGACAACCTTTTTAATTTTTTGCTCGCTCATCGTCTGTGCCTCTGCTTTTGTCGTACTGGTATTCTGGCAGTTCTTTTAGCCTACTTCATTGCAAACCGCAAAGCCGCTTTGGGCTATAATGTCTCGCGCAAATATGGCCCTGGCTTCTGCGAGAGCGATCGGAGCGCGCCAATTAGCCCAAGAAGAGTGGTTGCGCCGCTGCCAATAAAGGCTGTGAGGATGACTGTCTGCATATCAAGAATAAACTCAGCCTTAAGAAATAGTGAAATAAGCGCCCAGCTTGCAGCTGTCCCAATAAGGCATGCAACAAGAGCTGTCAGCAGTCCAAGAAGGCTATATTCAAATAGCCATGCAAACATGATATCACGGCGTGTTGCGCCAAGTGTTTTCAAAATTATACTATCTGAGAGGCGTTGCGATTCGGAAATAGCAACAGTACCCGCCAGCACCGCCATGCCTGATATCATCGTTACTAGTGCTGTTATCTGTATTGCCTGACCGAGAAGGGTTAGAATTTCCACGGCCTTTCCAACAGCTTCTTTCACAGAAATTGCTGAGATGTTTGAAAAGCTTGTACTTATCACCTGTTCTATCTCAGACGCTGTTTTATCATCATCTGAGAGCGTTGTGGCAAGCCAGCTATGAGGCGCTTTATCCACCAGCCCGGGCGATGCAATAAACAGAAAATTAATATTGAAGCTTTCCCATGTAATCTGCCGCGTGCTGGCAATGGTCATGGTGATATCACGGCCCAGAATATTTAAGCCGATTGTATCGCCAAGGGATAAGCCAAAATCAACAAACATATCATGGCTTACCGAGACAAGCGGTGGTCCTTGATAGTCTTTATCCCACCAATCTCCCTCGACAATTTCAACGCCGTGAGGGGGTTCTGGTGACCATGTTAGCGCACGGTCGCCATTAAGGATCCAGGCAGACCCTTCCGGCGGCTCAATATCAGCTGATGAAACACCTTTCACTGCGGTAACCCGGCCTCTTAACATGGGCGTTTTATTGATCAATGTTGCAGGCCCGCCAGTTGTTTCTGCTAAGGCAAGGAACGGTGTGATTTGGTCAGGTTGAATATCAATAAAAAACCAGTCAGGGGCTTTATCGGCCGCTTGTGAATTTAGCTGGCTGGTCAAATTGAACTGGCTAAGTGTCACAGTAACAAGAACAGATAAGCCAAGACCAAATGAAATCACGATAGCGCGTAAGGGCGATCCGGCGCGGGTAATAGCCGATAAGCCAATGCGGATAGGAACATAAGCGGGGCTGCGCACCCGCCGCAGCACAGCTAAAACGGCCTCTGCTAATCCTGCCAAAAGAAGGAGGCTTGCAAATGTGCCGCCCATAAATGAAAGCGAAAGAGCAATATTGCCGGTTGCTATAAGGGCCAGCCCCAGAAGCGCTAGGCTGCCTGCTGCCACTGCCAGAACAGCTCCAATGCCGGGCCATTTTGAGGGCAGCATAACGCGGGTGCGGAACAAAAAGGCAGCCCGAATATGGCGGGTTTGTGCAAGCGGCCAGACCGCAAAGACAAAGGTTGTCAGAAGCCCAAAACAGGCTGCAACAAATAAGGGGCGAATATAAATACCCTTCACAAGGGTAACGCCGGCATAATCACCGAGTAAAAACTGGGCCAGTGCCGGCGAGATTATCGCCAGCAATAATCCGCCAAAAACCCCGATAGCTGCCATTGCCATGACCTGCATAATATAAATTCGGAAAATCAAAGCCGAGGATGCACCAAGGCATTTAAGAGTGGCAATGACATACATCCGGCTTGTCATCCACGCCCTCACAGCACCGCCAACACCAAGGCCGCCGATCAGCAAGGCTGTCAGGCCAACAAGGGTAAGGAAAAGCTCTCCGCGAGTGATAAAACGATCAATGCCAGGCGCCGCATTGGCTGTGGTACGCAATCTAACATGGGTATCTGATAGCGCCTCTGTGATGCGTGCTTCACGTGCCGCGCTGACAGTTTGTTCTGGCAGAATAAACCGGCTGCGATATGTGATAAAGGCGCCCGGACGCCGTAGGGCTGTTGCTGTCAGTGTATCCATATTGACCAGAACGCGCGGTCCAAAGCTGATGAAGCTTATGGAGCGGTCCGGCTCATATAGCAAGAAGGCGGAAATGCGTAACGTTGCATCCCCAAGCCGCACAGTATCACCAACCACAAGCCCCAGCGCCCGCCCCAGCGCTTCATCAATCACAATGTTATTATCTGATAAGGCCTTCTCCAGACTGAGGCCATCGGATAATTCTGCCTGCCCTACGAGCGGCCAGGCATTATCAACCGCCTTTAATTCAACGAGTTTGCGCCGACCATCCAGCGTATTCAGCATTGCGCGCATCTGAATGACATCGCTACTCTGCCCAAGGGATGATAATTCTGTGCGCAGAGCGGTATCTGGCGGCGTATGCTGGCTAGATAACTCAAAATCGCCACCAAGTAAGCTGCGGGCATTTTCAGTAATTCCCGCGCGCATTGAGGCAGCAATAGACCCAACAGCGCCGATGGCTGCCACGCCCAACATTAGGGCAGCAAGAAAGACCCTGAACCTAGCAACAGAGCCGCGCATCTCGGGCCGTGCAAACTGCCACGCAAGATGCCAGCTTACCGGTGCGCCACTAATGTGGTCAGGCTTCATCGTGCCGCACCTGTGTTTTTGGACGCCTTATCAGTTGGGCTGTTCATCATATCATCTTTTATGCGGCCATCTTCGATACGCAAAATACGCGTGCATCTGCGCGCTAATGCTTCATCATGGGTAATCAGCACAAGACTTGCCGATACCTGTTTTGCTGCTGCAAAGAGCTGGTCGATAACGCGTTGACCTGTTGCACTATCAAGATTGCCGGTTGGCTCATCAGCAAGCAGAATGGTCGGGCGCGGGGCAATCGCGCGCGCAATGGCAACACGTTGTTGCTCACCGCCGGAAAGTTGATCTGGCAGATGCGTGAGGCGGTGCCCTAGCCCAACAGATCGGAGCGCTTCTGCGGCCCGCGCTTCGGCATCTTTATGTCCTGCCAGTTCCAACGGGACGCAGACATTCTGCACAGCTGTCATTGAGGGGATAAGCCGGAAGGCCTGAAAAATGATACCAACATTATCACGCCGCAAGCCAGCAAGACTGTCTTCATCCATATGGGTGATATCATGTCCTGCTAAGTCTGCTGTGCCGGAAGTTAATTGCTCGAGCCCAGACATCACCATAAGCAGGCTTGTCTTGCCAGCGCCGCTTGGACCAAGCACAGCTATTGTTTGACCTTGTGGCACCCGAAGCGTGATATTACTCAGAATATCAACGCGCCCCTGAGCGCCATCAAATGACAGGCTTGCCTCTGACAGAGCAATGACGTCCTGCACCGAAGATTTATCGTCAGCAGCGTTATGCTGTGTCATTTTTTTGGGTCGTGAGACGGTCATCGTAATAAAAAACCCTGCCTACAGGGGATGAAATGCCCTGCATAGATGTTACATTAAGGGCTAATAAAGCAATCACGCCCATTTATGATATGGAGTGTGAAGAGGATAATGCCAAGGTGCAAAAAGCGTATAATAACAATATAACCTATAATAGCCATATAGATGGCCGGCGCACGGGAATATGGATGGCGTTGCGTGCCTTGTTTGCGGCTCTCTTTTTTCTATCTGGGGCGAATGCTATCGCACAACCGGTAAAGATAATGGTGTTTGGCGATAGCCTTGTTGCAGGGTTTGGCTTGCCACCTGGGGCGGCTTTCCCTGATATTCTCGCGCAAAATCTCATCCAGCAAGGGTATCAGAATGAGATGATAAATGCTGGCGTATCAGGTGATACCACCGCTGGCGGGGTAACGCGAATAGACTGGGCGCTTGCTGACAGACCAGACGCTGTTGTGCTGGTTCTGGGCGGTAATGATATGCTGCGCGGTTTGCGGCCTGCGGCGAGCGAGCAGAATTTACGGATAATCCTTAGCCGGCTTGCTGATGAGGGTGTACCGGTTTTATTATGCGGTATGCTGGCGCCTGAAAATCTGGGAGCAGATTATGCAGCAGAATTTAACCCGCTTTACCCCCGGCTTGCAGCCGAGTTCACCACATTTTTTATGCCATTCTTCTTGCAGGATGTTGCCTTGGTGCCAGCTCTTAATCAGCCAGATGGGCTGCATCCCAATAGTTCTGGCATTGATGTTATTATTCAGAATTTGATGCCAGAGCTTCTGGCTCTTCTCGCGTCTGTTGGCGAGAAGAAAGGCTGATAATGATATCTCAGAATATTGTTCGATTATTGGGATATGGCGGCGCCGTCCCGTTTTTAGGTGGCGCGATATTGCTCACATCTGATAGCCAGCTACCAGGCATAGAGACACGCACGGCCCTACTATATTATGGGGCTGTTATTCTAAGCTTTCTAGGCGGACTTCAGTGGGGCCGGATAGCCTCCAGCACGCATCACTCACGCTCCTCAGATACAGCATTTCTTGTCTGGTCTGTTGTGCCGCCGCTGATAGCATGGGCAGCTCTTCTTGCCGGAGAGGTAGCCGGCGTTATCGTTATGATTGGCTGTTTTTGCAGCGCCTATATTATCGATAGGCGACTATGTGTGGCTGGTGAGTGGCAGGAATGGATGGGGGAGCTTCGCCGAAACCTTACAGTGGCGGCCTGTGTGAGCCTTGCACTACTTCTGGTTTAACCAAAAGCAGGCAAGCCTTTATTTCACAAGGAGGCTGAAGACCCGGCCAAATGGGCCCGCTAGACGGATATCACCTTCATTCACTGCGAATACAATACATTCACCATCAGCATCGGCGACAGGTTTATGTACCTCGCCTGCTTCCTGAACAGCAATATCACCCGGCCCAAAGGTGCCGCTTTCATCTGAGAATCCGCCCGCTAACACCAAAGTGATTTCAGAACCGGTGTGGCTATGTGATGGCACCGCTCTGCTCGGCTGGATACGATAAATGGTTGCACGCATGTCAGACTGGCTGAATTTTACATCATGGCGGGCAATGCCAATCCCAGCACTGCGCCAGCTTTTGGTGCAAGATAAATCAGGAATATAGTCTGAGATCGGACGCGGCAGGAAGCTATTTTCTGAATGAGTTACCTTTTGCAGCGGCTCTTCATCTTCAGCAATGGCGCTCATTACTTTATCTAATGCATCTTCTGACAAAGATACCGGCTCACATTCTTCAAGAAGAATACCGCCAAGTTGCATGAGCATCTGCATTGTCTTGGCACTTTCTGGGTTCATTGCCAGATGTGTTTCAATGAGAATCTCAAGAGGCTGCGAGAGTGCGCCAGCTGCATAATCGACCAGCAGCGCGTCAAGCACTTGATTGTTAAGCGAAACCTGATCGTTCATTACGGTGTTATTCCTTCATCTTTATCTATTTGCGCACGCATTCGATTGAGCGCGAGCCTTATCCGAGATTTAACAGTGCCAAGCGCAACACCGCTCTCTTCTGCTATCTCTCTGTGACTCTTCTCTTCGTAGTACGCAGAAAAGATCATTTTGGCTTGCTCTTCTGGCAAGTTTTTCAAAGCGTGGCGAATTTTCTTCTCTTGTTGCATGCGCGCGACCTGAATTTCGCCTGTTTCGATGCTTTCAGGCATCACGGCTGGATCGGTCATATCAGGCAAGGGGCGGTTTTCGCGCCGAAGTCTGTCGATGCGTTTATTGCGGGCGATTGTGAAAATCCAAGTGCTTGCCGCTGATTGTCGTGGGTCATAGGTTTCAGCGCGCCGCCAGACCATAATCATAGCTTCTTGAGCAATTTCTTCTGCCAGCGACATGTCGGTGCCAAATCGCAGCAAGAATGACTTCACCCGCGGGGCAAAATAGTCAAAAAGTTCTGCAAAAGCGGATTTGTCACGGTCGCGTCCAACGCGAACGAGCAATTCATCCCATGTCGACAATTTCTTAGAATTGTCGTTCATCAAGCTGGTTCCCATCGTTTGATCTACCGTTTCTTGTGGCTTGAAAACAAGCTGAAAGTGATTAGATTCACTGACTACATCGACTTTTAACTCAGAAATTATCATTTCAGAACCGAATAAAGTGTTTTATTTAACTGCTGTATCGTGCGTTAGATCGTTTTTTGCCTCTTAAATGCCACTTTATCGCATTAAACATGCTATGATGCTCTTGCGTGTTTCACTTAGTTTTGCGATTTTAGCACGCAAGAACTACTCATCTTTTCACCCTTCGGCAAAGTCGGACGCATGTTCGCTAGAGAAGAAACTATGAACGCCCAACGTTTTTCCCCCGTCCTAACTTATTTATTTCCTATCTTTTTAGTGCTGTTGGCCTGCTTTTCGTTTGAGGTTCGTGCTGAGCCAAAAAAGCTGGAAGATTTTAAAGACTGGTCTGTCTACAAAAAAGACACTGATGCAGGCCGTGTTTGTTTCATGTCGAGTGTCCCCAAAAAGCTCCGAGGTGATTATAATCGGGCTAATCGCGGTGATACCCGAATATTTATCTCACACGGCCCGGGAAAGTCAGAGCGCGATGTCGTCTCTGTAATTGCCGGTTACCGTTATTTGAACCAGAGCACAGTCACATTTGAGATTGATAAACGAAAGACGCCGCTCTTCACGCTTGAGAATAGAGCCTGGTCTCAGGGACCAGAAGATGACCAGAAGCTCATTGTTGCAATGAAGCGTGGCGCCAAGCTCATCATCACCGGAACATCAAGCCGCAATAATAAGACGGTTGATGAATATTCTCTGAGTGGCTTCACCAAGGCAAAGGCATTTCTGGATCGCGCTTGTCCATGAGCGAGCTAAGCGACGGGCCTGGGGCTGAAACCATCGTTAGTGAAAATGCCCCCACTGAATTGCTACGCCGTTCATTGCTAAGCTTTGAGCCTGACGCCCTTGAAGCTGAAATGATAGCTCTTGGTTTGCCAAAATTCAGAGCGCGCCAGCTTTGGGGCTGGGTTTGGCGCCATGGTGTTACTGATTTTTCAGACATGACTGATTTGGGCAAGCCCTTGCAGGCGCTTTTGTCCGAGCGGTTTCATGTTGATAGGCCAGCAGTTTCGCGCCGGCAGGATTCATCTGACGGAACAATTAAGTGGCTCATAAAGCTTAGTGATGGTCAGGAAGCAGAGACTGTCTATATTCCCGATGATGGCAGAGGCACATTATGCATCTCTAGCCAGATTGGTTGTACCCTTACCTGTTCGTTCTGCCATACCGGCACCCAGCGCCTTGTGCGTAATCTTAGCGTAGATGAAATTTGTGGCCAGATATTGCTGGCAATGGATGAATTGGGAGACTGGCCTGCGACAAGGCCGGGGCGGCGCCTCACGAATATTGTGCTGATGGGGATGGGTGAGCCTCTTTATAATTACGATTATGTTGCGTCTGCGATGCGCATTATCATGAGCAATGAAGGCGTTGGGGTTTCCAAGCGGCGCATTACCTTATCTACATCTGGCATTGTGCCTGAAATTACACGTTGTGGTAATGATCTCGGGGTTAACCTTGCTATTTCATTGCATGCGGTGCGCGATGAGCTTCGGAATACACTTGTGCCAATCAACCGGAAATATAATCTGAAAACGCTGATTGATACGGTGCGTGCTTATCCAGGCCTGTCCAATGCCCGCCGTGTGACATGGGAATATGTCATGATAGATGGAGTGAATGATAGTGAAGCTGATGCGCGCGCTTTGGTGCGTTTGATTAGCGGCATTCCGTCGAAAATCAATCTGATACCCTTTAATCCATGGCCCGGCACAGACTATAAATGCTCAAACGATGAGACCATTGATAAATTTGCGAAAATTGTAATGAAGGCGGGCTATGCCTCGCCTGTTCGCACGCCTCGAGGCCGGGATATTCTAGCGGCCTGCGGTCAATTAAAATCTGATTCTGTGCGGTTGCGGGCCTCCCAGATGGCAGCGGTTCGCGACGCTGAAGTGGTTCACTCCTAGAGCACCAGATATTGGTTTCACGCAGGTTCCTGCAAAAACTGTATTTAAGCAGACCCATTTGCCTTGAAACTGTCAAGATTGATGCTTACATTCAAGTCTACGGAAAGAATAGCGACAGAGCTTTAGACGTGAAGAGCTGTCATAACAATAAAATTTCAGGAGTTTTACCATGCTAGATAATCGCTTCGCGTCACCTGCTGCCGCTCAGAGTGCTGCTGTTGATGCAGGTCTGCGCAGCTATATGCTTGGCGTCTATAACCATATGACAACGGCACTTGGCATAACCGGTTTTGCTGCTTTTGGTATGAAATTAGCTGTGATGGCTAACCCGGCCCTTGGTCAGGTTCTGTTCACAGCGCCGATGATTTATGTCTTGATGTTTGCACCATTTGGCATGGTTATGTGGCTGAGTATGCGTATTAATACAATGTCAGCAACTAAGGCACGGTCCTTGTTCTACATCTATGCAGTGATGATGGGTGTGTCTTTGACCACTGTTTTGTTTGCCTATACAGGGGCTAGTGTTGCCCGCGCCTTCTTCATTACAGCAGGCGCTTTTGCGGCATTGTCTATTTATGGCTACACAACAAAGCGTGACCTGACGGCTCTTGGCGCATTTCTGATTGTCGGCCTTGTCGGGCTTATTCTTGCCTCTGTCGTCAATATGTTTGTTGCTTCATCGCAGTTTGAATTTTTGATTTCTATTGTTGGTGTTCTGTTGTTTGCAGGCCTTACCGCCTACGACACACAGAAAATTAAATCGATGTATTCAGCACGTGATGACAAGACAACAGCGGCGCGTAAATCTATTTTTGGTGCGTTAACGCTTTACCTTGATTTCATCAATATGTTCTTGATGATGCTGCGTCTCTTCGGAAATCGCGAATAGTCTTTTAGACATCATACATAAAACGTTATTTTTGCCCGGACAGCTATCTGTCTGGGCATTTTTTATGCTATCTTTAAGAAGGCGTGTTATGAAACTTGGTTTCATATTCTTTTCATTAGCTTACAGGATGTAGATCATAATGGCTGAAACAGCCTTCTTCCTCTCAGACTATCTCGGCCAGCAAGAATTTGAAGGCCATATTTCAAGCGAGGGATGCCGCGCTATTCTCAGCCTTGCCTCTGCGTCAGTGAAAATTGCTGCATTATCCCGCCAGAACGGTCTGGGGGAGCATTTGGGTGCCGTGCTTGGCGGTGAAAATGCTGACGGCGATGAGCAGAAGGCCCTTGATGTTGCAGCTGATGAGCTTATCGAAGAGGCTCTTCGCACGGCTTCTGTTGCTGCCTATCTCTCAGAAGAGCGCGAAGGCGCTGTCATGCTTTCTGATAAGGGCACACTTCTGGTAGCATGCGATCCGCTTGATGGGTCATCTAACATTGATACTAATTTGACGGTTGGTACAATTTTCTCGCTCCTGCCTTTTGATGGCAGCACGCTACTAATGCCCGGCGATATGCAGATAGCATCCGGATTTTTTGCCTATGGTCCGCAAACCACATTGCTGCTGACTGTTGGGAATGGGGTGGAAGCGTTCTGTCTTGATGGCACGGGCGATTATCGCCGAATGGACTGGCAGGTTGCCATCCCGCGCACCACGTCTGAATTTGCCATTAATGCGTCGAACAGCCGCCACTGGCAGACGGCTGTAAGCGATTATATTTCCGATTTGCTGGCGGGAAAAACAGGTCCACGCGGCAAAAATTTCAATATGCGCTGGGCAGGCTCGCTGGTAGCTGACGCCTTCCGTATTTTCCGTCGTGGTGGTATTTTCTTATATCCGTCTGACCAGCGTGATGGATATGAACAGGGCCGACTAAGGCTAGTTTATGAGGCACATCCTATCGCGTTTCTGGTAGAGCAGGCGGGCGGTGTTGCTTATGATGGACAAATCCGTATTCTTGAGATAACGCCAGATGAGCTGCATCAGCGCGTGCCGCTCATCTTTGGTTCATCCGATGAAGTTGACCTGCTATGCAAGGGCGCGTAAATCAAAAGAGGGCACTGTTCCTGCCCGCTTAAATGCCTGACTGAATTATGATTAAAAGGATGCTGAAATGCTTGTTACTTTACGCCAACTTCTGGACCACGCAGCTGAACAGAGTTACGGCGTGCCAGCCTTCAACATCAATAATATGGAACAGGGGCTTGCCATTCTAAAGGCTGCAGACAAGCATGATGCGCCGGTTATTATTCAGGCAAGCCGCGGCGCGCGCTCCTATGCAGGTGACCTTATTCTTCAGTCCCTTATCAAGGGACTAGATGCAATGTTCCCTCATATTCCTATCTGCATGCATCAGGATCATGGAAATTCAGCGGCGACCTGCATGACAGCTATCCAATATGGATTTACCTCGGTGATGATGGATGGCTCTTTAGAAGCCGATGGCAAGACACCTGCTTCATATGATTATAACGCATCTATTACCCGTGATGTGACCGTCATGGCGCATCATGGCGGTGTATCAGTTGAGGGCGAGCTCGGCGTACTTGGCAGCCTTGAGACAGGAATGGGTGACAAAGAAGATGGTCACGGCGCTGAAGGAAAGCTATCCGAAGATCAGCTGTTAACAGACCCGCTACAGGCGGTTGAGTTTGTCAAAGATACAAAGGTAGATGCGCTTGCTATTGCGATGGGTACAAGTCATGGCGCTTATAAATTTTCGCGGAAACCTGATGGCGATATTTTGGCTATGCATGTCATCGAAGAAATTCACCGGCGTCTTCCAAACACCCATCTTGTGATGCATGGCTCATCATCTGTGCCACAGGCGTTACAGGAAATCTTTAATGAATTTGGTGGTGAAATGCCTCAGACCTATGGTGTTCCTATCGAAGAGATCGAACGCGGTATCAAAAATGGTGTACGCAAAGTAAATATTGATACTGATTGCCGGCTTGCAATGGCAGGGGCTATCCGCAAAGTTGCGTCTGAAAATAAGGGTGAGTTTGATGTGCGCAAATTCATGAAGCCTGCACAAGAAGCTATGGAAGCTGTCTGTGCCGATCGGTTCCAGCGTTTTGGGACAGCAGGAAACGCCCATAAAATCGCGCCTATTTCTCTGAGTGATATGGCGGCCCGTTATGCATCTGGCAGTCTTGACCCTGTTATCAGCTAGGCTGTTATCTTAAATTTTTTCCTCGGCATCCAAAGTTGCCCGCAAGCCAGACCGGTAGTCGGGGTAGCGTAAATCTATGCCCAGTTCTGGCTCTCTTACAACTGAGCGTACCCGCCTGCGAGAGATATAAAATGTGCGTGCCATCGGGGTTAAATCAGCCTCTTCAAACGGCACGGGAACAGGCGGCGTCACGCCAATAAGCTCTGCTGCATAACAGATAACATCAGCCTGAGCGGCAGGTTCATTATCGCATAAATTAATAATCCGGCGGCGGCGTGGTTTTTCCATTGCCGCTATGATAATGCGGCTAATGTCATCTTGATGAATACGGTTAAAGAAATGACCGGGCTTATCAATGATACGACTGCGACCGTCGCGTAAGGCGGCAAAAGGGCTGCGGTTCGGGCCATAAATACCGGCAACCCGGAAAATTTCAGCACCCGTTACCTCATCCCATTCCTGTTCTGCCTTCCAGCGTGCGATACCGCGCGCGGTTGCAGGTTCGGGTATTGTTGTCTCATCAACCCAGCCCTCAGCCTGATCAGGATAGATGGATGTTGCTGATACATAGCCTGTCCAGCCGGCAAACCCCTCAATGGCCTGCTTGTGGCGGGCCAGCACCGGGTCCCGTCCTGAAATAGCTGTAATCGTTGAAACTAGCGCTGATGCACCGGCTAGATGGTGGGCAAGGTCCGGCACATCTTCATCATCACTGAAAGGCAGGATAGTCCAGCCGCGCTGTTCATAATCAGATAAATTTTCTGGGGTTCGTGTGGTGCCAATAATCTGCCAGCCCTGCCGACTAAGCTGTTCTGCCAGATGAAGCCCGACATAGCCAAGCCCGAAAATAAAGATGGTGTTAGATGAACCTGTCATTTAGTTTTATCCTGTATGGGCGTCTTGGTGCCCCGTCAAAATCACAACCTGCCTCAGAGAGCATAAACAGGCATGACAGGAGCATCAACAGCGTGACGTCAGTCCCGTCCTCATTATTTTTGCATGGCGGTAATCTAGATGAAGCCGCGCGCTATTATGGTCATCATCTTGAAGATATGACAGACCTGTCAACAGGGATAAGTCCGCTTTCCTATCCGCTTGCCTCTGATCAGTTTAAGAGTGCCGACTGGCAAGCCCTGCCCCGCAAGACAGAAGAAGATAATTTGATTGCAGCAGCGCGCCGGGCCTATAATGTCGTTCAGACAGCCGAACTATGCCTTGGGTCTGGAAGCCAGTCCTTATTGCAGGCCGCAGCCCGTCTGATGGAGAGCGCCTGCACAGTTTGGATTCCTGCGCCAACTTATTCTGAGCATGGCCGTGTCTGGCAACAGGCGGGGCATAAGGTCGTTACATCTGCTGACATGCCTTGCGATGCCAGATGCGCTGTAATTGTAAACCCCAACAACCCTGATGGCAGGGTTTATGAGAGGGAGATATTACTGCAACTGGCAGATGAGCTATCTCAAAAGGGCGGCTTTCTGCTGCTAGATGAAGCGTTTATTGACTGTAACCCGGCACTCTCTCTTATGGCATCTGCTGATGTGAAGGGGCTGGTTATCCTGCGCTCGCTTGGTAAGTTTTTTGGGCTTGCGGGCTTGCGGGTTGGGTTTGCTGCTGGCCACAAGGATATTATCACGTCTCTGCGCCACCAGATAGGTCCCTGGCCGCTTGCAACGCCAAGCATCACGGCGGCGACATATGCTCTTAATGATGAAAAATGGGCGCATATGCACCGGCGTGAGCTGGCTGTTTTGCTGGACCGTATGCAACAGATATTGGCTGCTAGCCAGATAAAAATCATTGGCCGGACAGGGCTATTCATCACGGTTTCCGATCCGGATGCACGGGCGCTTCATGCTGTTCTGGCAGGGCAGGCAATCTGGGTGCGCGCTTTTGAGTATGAGCCGGAATGGCTGCGTTTTGGCCTAACAGCAGATGAGACTGTTTTTCGCAAAGTGACTGCCTGTCTTATCAAATGGCGCAGACAGACAAAAGACTGACGGATTGCTGTTGACATTTGGGGCGAATTTGATGACTTGTTAATGTTAAGACATTGCATTGGTGGCTGTGGCGCTCAAGCGTCATGCCTTAATGAGGGAATGAGGTGAGGATGAAACAAGACATCCAAAACCTGAGCCGTCCCCGCGACTGTAAGTAATGTGTTTCTGCACCAGAAGTGCCACTGGCGATGCGTATTGCAAGCTGGGAAGGCGGGGCGGAGGCAAAACATTGCGAGCCAGGAGACCTGCCAGAGCGTGTTTCGATGATTTTTACAGCCGGGGATCGCTGTGAAAAGAAATAACAGGCCTAAAATGGTCTGTCTTTTCTTGTTTGCTTCACCCCTTCACGCTGAGTTATGGCGCAACGATACCGAAAGGCAAGGAAGCAGATGACATTTCCCACAAAGCTTATCTCAACAGGATTCATGAGCATTTCACTGGCAAGCCTTTATGCAGCCCCAGCGCTCGCCCATCACCCTATTGGCGGGATGGCACCTCAAACAATCTGGCATGGATTTCTGTCTGGTATTGCCCACCCCATTATCGGGTTTGACCATCTTGCCTTTATTCTTGCTTTTGGCCTAATGACAGCTTTTGTAAAGCATCAGTTTGGCGCAGCGTTGTTATTTGTTGCTGCTATGACATGCGGCACATTACTGTTGCTTACAGGCGGCACATTACCACTGGCTGAGCTTGTCATTTCTTCCTCTATTGTGCTGACAGGAATTCTGGTGATGCGGGGTGTTCGTGTCTCCTATCCGGTCATTGGCGCTATTGCGGTATCGGCTGGCCTATTTCACGGGTTTGCGTTTGGCGCGGCAGTGATTGGCTCTGAGACAACTCCAATTCTGGGTTATCTTGCTGGTTTGGGATTTGTTCAGCTTGGTCTTATCTGTGGTATGGGGTTTGTTGCCCGTACACTCTGGAAGGCAACAGATGCGCTGGCTCTGAAGCCGCGCCTGTCTGGTGCTCTGGTCGCAGGCGTAGGGCTGGTCTTTTTGCTTGAGCATATTGAAGGCATGGTCCTTTAGGGCCATCTGACTTTTTTTCTCATCACTTCATCACTAAAATAGCCCGGCTATACGGCTCGTGTAGCAGGGCAGGTTCAGGGTTATCCATGTCTCTTGCACAACCAATTTCTGCAACGGTTATCACAGGCTTTCTCGGCGCTGGTAAAACAACATTGATCAAACGCTTGCTCAGTGAGACTACTGGCAAACGTCTGGCTCTGATTATCAATGAATTCGGGGATGTTGGCATTGATGCCAGCATGATTTCTGACCTTGGCGCTGAAGATGATGGGTGCGGTGTTCCCTCATGCCGTGATGAAGATATTATTGAGCTGGCAAATGGATGTATCTGTTGCACCGTGGCTGATGATTTCCTGCCAACAATGCAACAGCTTCTGGCCCAAGATCCGCCACCTGATCATATCGTGATTGAAACATCTGGCCTTGCGCTACCACAGCCTCTGGTTCAGGCCTTTAATTGGCCGGACATCCGTGCCTCTGTTCGCCTTGATGGGGTGATTACCCTAGTTGATGGGCCAGCAATTCAGGCTGGTGGATTTGTTCAGGATATGGCCGCGCTTGATGCACAGAGACAAGCAGATGAAGAACTGGATCATGAAAGCCCAATCGAAGAGCTATTTTCTGACCAGCTGGAAGCTGCCAATCTGATCCTTCTTTCCAAATCAGATTTGCTTGATGCGGAGGCTATTGCGTCGGTCAGTCAGACAATCAGTCAATCATTATCTCACAAGACACCTATTGTGCCTGTTTCAGCCCATACAGCCTCACTCCCGGCGCTCCTCGGGCTTGGGCTAGAAGATGAAGCCTTTGCCCGCTCCGCTCATTCTCATCATCATCATGATGACCATGACCATCATCATCACGAGCATGGTCATGATGCGTTTGAGAGCCGGATCCTGATTTTGCCAGCACTCGAAGACGGGCCTGCCTTTGTTGGCAAGCTGTCAGATGTTGCCGAAGAATTTGGCGTATTGCGTGCCAAAGGTAGACTTGCTGTTACAGGTAAAATGCTGCCGCTTATCGTTCAGGCGGTCGGTCGCCGTGTTGATAGCTATTTCGGCAAGGCAGGGCCAAAAGATGGCAATGATGGTACGAGCGCGCTGGTTGTCATTGGCCCCTCCGGCATGGATTTTGAGGGCATTGCCAGCGCACTTGGCGGTAGCTGGCAGTCGGCATAAGCTTATGCATCTTCTGAATATTGAGCAATCTGGCGCGCTTTATGATAGCGCAGAGGCTGTTGATCTTGATATTCCTGCAGGTGATATTATTTGCCTGAGCTCTGCTGATACAGATATTGCCCTGCTTGCTTATGCTGCCCGCCGATATGCGGATGCAGTCCCCATAGATGGGGTTTTGTCATCTGCCAGCCCGTCTAATAGGCCAACGATACGATTGGCAAATTACCTGTCGCTATCACATCCCTATTCAGTAGACCTGTTTGCTGAAAAAACCTGTTCTACGGCGAAAATTATTGTCATTCGGTTGCTTGGTGGCAGCAGTTACTGGCGCTATGGTGTTGAACGGTTTCACCAGCTTGCCAGCATAGCTGGCATGAAACTCATTCTGGTTTCAGGAGACGGCAAACCAGACCCAGAGCTCGACCAACTGTCATCAGTTAGCCCTGACGTCTGCAAGGCTGTTGCCGGTTATTTTGAGGCAGGCGGCGCGCTGAATGCTGATAGGCTAATCGGGTTTCTGGCTGACCTTCTCAGCAATGACGAGCAGGACGCAATGAGCGCCCGGCTACCACATCACCCTGTTATGCAGGCAGGCCTATACCTTCCGCATTCCGATAGCGCTGCAGTGCCAAGCCTTGATGAGGTATTAGCTAAGGCGGGTGATACAACCCGCCCCGTTGCCGCTATTGTGTTTTACCGCGCGCTCTATCAGTCCGGTGACACTGCTCCGATAGATAGTCTAGCAGCATCGCTTGCCGCCCAGAATATGACGGTTATCTGTTTGTTTGTTGCCTCATTGAAACAGCCAGAATCAGCAGAAATCTGCGCTGATATTCTCAGCCGTGCTGGCACTGATATCATTTTAAATACTACAAGCTTTGCTGTTTCAGACCCTGATACAGCTACGATAGCGCAGGAGAGTAATGACCGGTCTCCGGGGCCTTTTGGGGCCTGTGATGCGCCGGTCTTTCAGGTTGTGCTGTCATCCATGCGGAGCGATGACTGGCAGGCGTCTATGGCGGGCCTTAGTGCGCGCGATCTTGCGATGCATGTTGCCCTGCCGGAACTTGATGGGCGGGTGTTAACGCGGGCACTGGCGTTCAAAAAAACGCCGGAACGTGATGCTCTGACAGGCGCAATGCTTACCGGCTATGATGTATGTGGTGATAGGGCAGATTATATTGCGAGCCTATCGGCAAACTGGGCGCGCTTGCGAAGAACGCCATCAGCTAAGACATCTGTTGCGCTCATTCTGGCAAATTATCCCAATAAAGATGGGCGTATTGCCAATGGTGTTGGGCTTGATACACCAGAAAGTGCACTTCATATCCTGCAATGCCTTCGCGCAGACGGCTATCATATAGAGGGCCTGCCGGACAGCTCGGCGCAGTTAATCGAGGCGCTAAAAGCCGGGCCAACAAATGCAGGCTGGCAGGGCCGTATTGCAACCCACCACCTTAGCCTATCAGATTATCAGCAGCGTTTTACAGCCCTGCCAGAAGAGGTAAGGGAGGCAATTTTAGCCCGCTGGGGCGCGCCAGAAAAGGACCCCATGTCAGATGGCAGCCGCTTTTATCTGCCACTATTGTCTTATGGCAACGCTTTTGTTGGCGTCCAGCCAGCACGTGGCTATCAGATAGATCCCAAAGCAAGCTATCATTCTCCTGACCTTGTGCCGCCGCATCATTATCTCGCTTTTTATTTTTACTTGCGAGAGCAGGTTAATATCGATGCTGTGATGCATGTCGGAAAGCATGGCAATCTTGAATGGCTGCCGGGCAAGGCGCTTGCCTTATCGCAGGCTTGTCTGCCCGAAGCTATTCTGGGCCCTATCCCGCACCTCTACCCCTTTATTGTAAATGATCCTGGTGAGGGCGCGCAGGCTAAACGCCGGACATCAGCTGTTATTCTTGACCATCTGACGCCGCCCCTTATGCAAGCTGGCGCGCTTGAAAGTCTGGCGGCACTGGAAAGTCTGATGGATGAGTATTATGAAGCAGCTGGCATGGATGCAACGCGCGCCAAGGCTCTGATGGATGATATTTTGGCACAGTCAGATCAGATGGGTCTGACAAAAGATTGCGCGTTTGAGAGCACTGACAGCCCGGCAGAAAAATTGATGAAGCTGGATAATTATCTGTGTGATTTAAAAGAACTTCAAATCCGTGACGGCTTGCATATTTATGGCAAGCTACCAGATGCTGGCCAGACTGATGCACTTATTGCTGCTATCATGCGCAGTCCGCGCGGGCTGAGTGACGCAGCAGACGCCTCTTTGGTGCGGGTGCTAGCAGATGAGCTTGGTCTTCTGCACGGCTTTGACCCACTTGCCGCTGAAAAAGCAGAACCATGGGAGGGGGCGCGCCCTAATATTCTGCGTGATATTAGTGATAATGTCTGGCGCACGAATGGTGATACGGTTGAGCGGCTGGATGCCCTTGCGCTCCAGCTTGTCAGTGCGCCGGAAAACACGCCTCAGATTGGCCCGCAGCTAACAGCGTTGCTGGCAGGCACTGGGGCTGCTGTTCGGCGCGGGATTACGCTCTCTGCTGAGATGGAAAAACGCTCTTTATTAAGAGCGCTGGACGGCAAGTATATTCCCGCTGGACCGTCTGGCGCGCCGACACGCGGACGCCCAGAAATTCTGCCAACAGGGCGTAATTTTTATTCACTGGATAGTCGCGCCCTGCCAACACCAACTGCATGGCGTATTGGCTGGGCATCGGCCACTGCGTTGCTGGAACGGTTTGTTATGGATGAGGGCTGCTGGCCGCGCTCGCTCGCATTATCTGCGTGGGGTACGGCCAATATGCGGACGGGCGGTGATGACATTGCACAGGCGCTAGCGTTGCTGGGGGTGCAGCCAGTCTGGGATTCGCATAGTCGGCGCGTCACAGGGTTTGACGTCATGCCGCTTTCTGTTCTCGACCGTCCACGTGTTGATGTCACATTGCGCTGTTCAGGATTTTTTAGAGATGCATTTCCGGCTCAGATTCAGCTTCTTGATAGAGCCATGCGCGCTGTTGCTGGCTTGGATGAGCCAGAAGATATGAACCCGCTTGCTGCGTCAGTAACAGCAACGAAGAACGCGCTGATGGCAAAAGGTATGAGCGAGGCAGAGGCTGAAAACCGTGCCTCCATCCGTATTTTCTCTGCCAAACCCGGTGCTTATGGTGCGGGTCTTCAAACCCTAATTGATGAAGGTGTGTGGGAGAAGACTTCTGATTTTGCAGACGCTTTTATGGCGTGGTCTTCTTATGGCTATGGTGAGGGGCGCGAGGGAATCCAAGCAGGTGATATGCTGACTGAGAGGCTTGGTGCCACTGACGGTGTAATTCATAACCAAGATAATCGTGAACATGATATTCTAGATAGCGATGATTATTACCAGTTCATCGGCGGTCTGAGCGCATCGATTGAAACGATAAAGGGGCATGCTGTTCCGATTTATCATAATGACCATAGTAATACTGAACGCCCGATTATCAGGGCTCTCTCCGAAGAATTGGGGCGGGTTGTGCGGGGCCGCGCCAGCAACCCAAAATGGATAGAAGGTGTGATGCGGCATGGTTATAAAGGGGCCTTTGAGATATCAGCAACGCTTGATTATCTATTTGCGTTTGCTGCAACAACAGGTCAGGTTGAAGAGCATCACTTCTCACAGCTTTATGAGGCATGGGTTGATGATAAGACAGTCTCTGCGTTTCTTCAGAAGGCTAATCCTGATGCATGGCAGGACATTCTTGCCCGCTTTTCAGATGCGATTGACCGAGGGCTGTGGCATCCTCGCCGAAATGATATCCCTGACAGGCTGGGCCGATAAGAGTTGGCCTGTTCCAGAATGAGCCGCGCGCTAATAAGAGAGGTAAGAAAATGAGTGACACCGCAGCAGATAGCAGCCGTCATAATGAAAAAATGGCGAAGAAAAAAGCAGCACGCGATAAAATTATGGCAACCAAGACAGATGAAAAAGGTCTTGTGATCGTCCATACCGGCAAGGGTAAGGGGAAATCCAGTTCTGCCTTTGGGATGATTTTCCGCTGTATTTCGCATCAGATGCGCTGTGCTGTCGTGCAATTTATCAAGGGCGGCATGCATACAGGTGAACGTGTTCTGATAGAGGAACATTTTTCAGATATTTGCCAATTTCATACTATGGGTGAGGGCTTCACCTGGGAAACTCAGGATAAGGACAGAGACATTGCTGCAGCCCAGAAGGCATGGGAAATGGCAAAATCGCTCATCCGTGATGCGGATAATAAAATGGTCTTACTGGATGAAATCAATATTGCCTTGCGGTACGGCTATATTGAAATTGACGAGGTCATTCAGTTTTTAAAGACAGAAAAGCCAGCGATGACTCATGTCGTTCTGACCGGAAGAAATGCAGCAGACGAGTTGCTTGAGATGGCTGACCTTGCGACTGAAATGACATTGCTGTCTCATCCCTTCCGTTCAGGGATTAAAGCCCAGCAGGGTGTTGAATTTTAATGACAGCGTCTGTGATGTTGCAAGGCGCAGGCTCGAACGTCGGCAAGTCATTGCTGGTAGCAGGTCTCTGCCGTCATTTTGCCCGTCAGGGAATAACTGTCCGCCCTTTCAAGCCTCAGAATATGTCCAATAATGCAGCTGTGACGCAAAATGGCGGCGAAATAGGCCGTGCACAAGCCCTGCAGGCGCGCGCCTGTTTTGCAGCCCCCCATACAGATATGAACCCTGTTCTGCTGAAACCCCAGACTGAGACGGGCGCGCAGATTATTGTCAATGGCGCGGTGTTTGGCACCATGAAAGCGCGGGAATATGGCAGTCGGAAAGCTGACCTTCTGCCAGCTGTAACAGCCGCTTATGACCGGCTATCAGCGGGATGCGATCTCGTCATTATCGAAGGGGCAGGAAGTCCGGCTGAAATTAATCTGCGGCAGGGTGATATTGCCAATATGGGATTTGCTGAAGCGCGTGATATCCCTGTTATCATGATAGGGGATATTGACCGTGGCGGCGTGATTGCCTCTCTGGTTGGGACAGGTGTTGTGCTTGATGTAGCAGACCAAGCTCGCATTAAGGGCTTTGTTGTGAATAAATTCAGAGGCGATACAAGCCTGTTTCATGATGGCATGAAAATGATTGCCGATGCGACAGGCTGGCAGGCGCTGGGGATTCTCCCCTGGTTTGAGGCAGCCCGCTATTTGCCAGCAGAAGATATTTTAGACCTATCTGGCAAGGCAGATACAAAAGTGCATGCAGGCGCAGTGAAGGTTGCTGTTCCGGTGTTAAAACGGATTGCAAATTTTGACGATTTAGACCCTTTGGTATCAGACCCTAATATTGCTGTAACCCTGTTGGAGCAGGGTGAGCCTGTGCCGGCTGATACAGATCTTGTCCTCCTTTGTGGCTCGAAAGCAACAATTGCTGATATGGCTTATTTGCATAGGATGGGCTGGGCTGCTGATATTGCCGCCCATGTCAGGCGCGGCGGCCATGTAATGGGACTATGTGGCGGCTATCAGATGCTGGGGAAGACGATTTCGGACCCGCACGGAATTGAAGGGCCAGCCGGCTCCATAGAGGGGCTTGGCCTACTGGATATCTCAACTATTCTGGAAGGCGATAAAACAGTTCGTCTCTGTACAGGCCATGATGTAGCAGGCAAGCTTCCCCTTCAGGGCTATGAAATTCATATGGGCGTGACAACAGGCGCAGATTGCGCCCGCCCTTTGGTCTGTATCGATAAAGATGCGGGGCGCGCTGTTGGTGATGGGGCTGTGAGTGCAAACGGTCTGGTTGCAGGCACCTATATGCATGGCTTATTTGCCAATGATGCATGGCGGCAGGCTTATTTTGCCTCATTTGGAAAACAGCTCGATAGCCATGTGTTTGATGATGTTATCGAGCAGGGGTTGAATGACCTTGCCGACCATCTGGCCGTGCATATGGATATGACCGAATTTTCCCGTATTGCCGGTCTTTAACCAGCAAAATAACCAGTAAGGTAGGCAAGCCCAAAACAGAGAATAGCACTCAGGATAAGGGCGGTTATTAATAGCCGCAGGGCGTGTGTAATATCGTTGGCGCTTGCATTATCGCGCCCCTCATGATTGAGCATGACGCCGTCAATCTGTCGCCCTTGATAGATGCGGGGGCCGCCTAATCTTAGCCCAAGGCATAACGCCATAGCCATTTCAGGCCAGCCGGCATTCGGCGATAAGTGACGCGGCGCATCAGCCTGCAGTAAGTCAATTCTGGCTGACCTGCCGCAGATCATAAGAAGAGCTGCTGTCAGGCGGGCTGGCACAAGATTTAACACATCATCACTAAGTGCCGCCGCCCAGCCAAAGGCGTAATAACGGCTGTTTTTATAACCAATCATGCTATCGGCAGTATTGATCATTTTATAGATAAATATCCCGGGCAATCCCAAAACAAGATACCAGAAAGCAGGGGCTATCACGCCATCAGAGAGATTCTCAGCTGTTGTTTCAATAGCCGCGCGCGA
>ERZ887830.209-NODE-209-length-38936-cov-19.293511_pt1 | contig 38936 bp, 25 predicted proteins | sample MGYA00521101_ERZ887830 | MGnify/ENA primary metagenome ERZ887830 (study PRJEB32303, sample SAMEA104408592) | aquatic metagenome | biome: Marine water; feature: Pelagic; material: water | place: Baltic Sea | collected 2014-06-05T16:38:00 | depth 1,762 m ... | reverse complement strand
ACACGTAATTCTTTGATAGAAATACCGGAATCTGCTTCCATTGCCTTTAAAACATCCATAGTTTGATAAGCGATAGATTCTAAAGCCGCTCTAGCAATATGAGCATCTGTACTTCCTCTGGTTAATCCAAATATAGTACCTTGTGCATGTTGATTCCAATACGGCGCTCCTAATCCTGCAAAGGCAGGTACAAAATAAACACCCTCAGAACTTTCTACTGAACTTGCCAGTTTTTCAACCTCCGCTGAAGTTCTTATAATTTTAAGACTGTCTCGCAACCATTGTACAACAGCTCCAGCGATAAAAATACTGCCTTCTAAAGCATAATTAGTTTTTCCATTTATTTTCCATGCAACCGTTGTTAGTAAATTATTTTTTGAAACAATAGGTTTTTCGCCAATATTCATTAACATAAAACAACCAGTTCCATAGGTGTTTTTCACCATACCTGGTTTGGTGCACATTTGTCCGAATAATGCAGCCTGTTGATCGCCAGCAATTCCAGCAATGGGGATCTTCGCATCATAAAATGTTGATTTGGTATATCCATATACTTCACTTGATTCTTTTACTTGTGGCAACATACTTTTTGGTATTGTAAAAAGCTCAAGCAATTCATCATCCCAATCCATTGTGTTTAGATTAAACAACAATGTTCTTGAAGCGTTAGAAACATCTGTTACATGTTGTTCGCCTTTAGTAAAATTCCAAATCAACCAAGTATCAATGGTTCCCATAATGAGTTCACCTGCTTCAGCTCTTTTTCTTACACCTTCAACATGATCTAAAATCCATTTTACTTTAGTTCCCGAAAAATAAGAATCTATAACCAATCCTGTTTTTTCTCTTATCAATGCGCTTTTTCCTTGTTTTTTAAGCACATCACAATAATCAGCAGTTCTTTTATCTTGCCAAACAATGGCATTATAAACTGGCTTCCCTGTTTTTCTATCCCAAACAACTACCGTTTCACGCTGATTTGTAATACCAATAGCTGCAATATTTTCCGCATTTAACCCTTTTATCGCAATGGATTCGGCTGCTACTCCGTTTTGAGTAGACCAAATTTCATTAGGGTCATGTTCAACCCAACCTGGTTTTGGAAAATACTGTGTAAACTCTTTTTGAGCAACAGATACAATGTTCCCTTTTTTGTCAAAAATAATAGCCCGAGAACTCGTTGTTCCTTGATCTAGAGCAAGAATATATTTTTCCATATTATATGATGGATTTTGAGTAATTAAATTTACAATACATAATGATTTGCTATTGTGGTAAATTCTTTAATTTGCTGTTGTTGCCATAATTTATCTTTACCTAACTCTTTTGCTAATATTGATGCTACTATTGGGGCAACTTCGATAGCTGCTTTAGCATCTAAAAACAAAGCTCGAACACGCCTTGCTAGAATATCATCAATTGTTCTTGCCATTTCATTTCTAATAGCCCAAACAATTTCAGCTTTTGTATATGGCAATAGGAAGTGTAATTTTTCTCCTAATTCTGGTGTTTCTATTATTAATTTTTGAATACTATCTTGATCACTTCCATATATATTTAAATGATGCGTATTATGAGGTGCTTCTTTAGAACCATGTATTTGAAGCAATGCAGTTTTACAAGAAACATTAGGTAACTTCCCTATTAAAATAGCTTTATTTATAGTATCCTCCGCCATACGTCTATATGTAGTCCATTTCCCTCCAGTAATAGTAATTAATTTAGCATTTGAAACAATAATTTTATGGCTTCTAGAAATTTCCTTTGACTTTTTTGAATTTTCTTTTGATGCTGCCAGAGGTCTTAACCCAGCATATATACTTAAAACATCTTCTTTACATACCTTTTTGTTAAGATATTTGTTTGCTGTTGAAATGATAAAATTCACTTCCTCATCTAATGCAGTAGGTTCTAAACTATAACTATTTAGCAATGTATCGGTAGTACCAACAATTACTCTATTATGCCAAGGTACTAAAAATAAAACTCTTCCATCATTAGTTTTAGGAATCATAATAGCATCATTTCCAGGTAAAAAGGATTTGTCTAAAACCAAATGAATCCCTTGACTAGGTCTAACTGTATTTTTTGCTTCAACATTGTCCATTTGCATAATTTTGTCAGTAAAAATACCTGTAGCATTAATAATAACTTTAGCCTTTAAATTATAGGACATGTTGGTTTCACTGTCATTTGCAACTACTCCATTTACAATACCATCATTATTTTTTAACAATTGTTTTACTTTAAAATGATTTAAAATAACGGCGCCATATTCAATGGAGGTTTGGGCAATATTTATAGCTAATCTTGCGTCGTCAAATTGTCCATCATGATATACTACTCCGCCCTTAAGATGTTGTTTTTTAATGGTTTTTAATCTTGAAATAGTGTCTTTTTTATTGATGCGAATCGATTTACCAAAACTTAATTTTCCGGCTAATAAATCATACACTTTAAGTCCGAATGCATAAAAAAAGTTGTCCCACCAGCCGTAATTGGGAATAATAAATGATTGAATGCTCACTAAATGTGAAGCATTTTTTAATAACAACCCTCTTTCATACAAAGCTTCTTTCACTAGATCTATATTTCCTTGAGCTAAATATCGAACACCACCGTGAAGCAGTTTTGTACTTTTGCTTGAGGTTCCTTTAGAAAAATCTACTTGCTCTAACAAAAGTGTTTTATAGCCTCTTGTCACAGAGTCTAAAGCAACGCCTAAACCAGAAGCACCACCACCAATAACGATGACATCCCATTCAGAGTTTTCTTCAATTTGTTTTACTAATGTTTCTCTTTTAAACAAAATCTATATTTTGAATTATAATTAACACTTATCTAATTAAATCTTATGCATAAAGCAAACTTCATCTTAAATAAGTAGTTTTTTAATCTTTTTATTTTTTTAACTAAAATTAAACTGTAATAAACCCTCCTTTTCCAAATAAAGAATGGCACTATCAAAGTTTTCAAATATTTTATCTGCAAGCGTTAATTTTTTATGCATTTCCTTCATTTCTTGAATTGCAAAACACCTTAAACCTGACAATTTTGCCGACTCAATGCCGTTCTTCGTATCCTCAAAAACTAAAAAATCATTTGAGTTAAAGTTTGTAATTTTTTTCATTTTTAAGTATTTAATTGTTTTAGGTATTAACATTATTCAGTTCATTAGAATGCAACAGCTTAATCTTATAAACTTTTGGAAATTCTATTTTCTTTCATAACTGGAAACTTTTCCATTTTCTTCTTTAGTTGATTCCTTCCTAAAGACCTGTAAGAAAGGCTTTCATTATGATAATTAGTTCCCTTTTTTGTAGTCCTCTAAAAATTTTGCTAAACCACTATCAGTTAAAGGATGATTAAGCAATCCTTTAATTGCGGATAGAGGTCCAGTCATCACATCGCTACCTATTTTAGCACAATTAATAACATGCATGGTGGTACGCACTGAAGCCGATAAAATTTGAGTTTCAAAACCGTAGTTGTCATAAATTTGACGAATTTCTGCAATAAGATGTAACCCATCGGTAGAAATATCATCCAATCTTCCTAGAAAAGGTGACACATAAGTTGCTCCTGCTTTAGCTGCTAATAATGCTTGTCCAGAAGAAAAAACCAAAGTTATATTGGTTCTAATACCTTTATCTGAAAAGTATTTACATGCTTTAATACCATCGGCAATAATTGGTAATTTTACTACAATTTGTGGGTGTAAAGCAGCTAATTCCTCACCTTCTTTTACCATATTCTCAAAATTGGTGGAATTAACCTCAGCACTTACATCCCCTTCTACGATATCACATATTTTTTTGTAGTGCGCTAAAATATTCGCTTCCCCTCTAATACCCTCTTTAGCCATTAATGATGGATTGGTAGTAACCCCATCTAAAACACCTAAAGCTTGTGCTTCGGCAATATCATTGAGGTTTGCTGTGTCAATAAAAAATTTCATAATTTTTGTTTTAAATTATTTTAATTATTTTAATATTCAAGTTGATGCTATTCAAAAATTCTATTATGATTTTATCAGTTGCTAGGTTTGGAGATATTTGAATATCTAAGTCTGCATATTTAGTGTTTGTTGCCTAAAGTGATGAACAATTAAGATTTGTTAAATATTTTGAAGATGTTGAATTTTGGTCAAAAGAGTCAACGCTAAGTATTCCACAATAACAATTATTACCCTCTAAAAATAACTTTAACCATGCGTAAGCAACATTACCAAGAACTCCTTTGCGTCTTAAAGGTTTTAATGGTTTGTTATGACCTCCTCCTAAAACCTCAAAAAGCATCTTATTGGTCGAACTCGGTGTGTAATTATAATGTATATCTGCATGTTTCGATACTGGTGCTGTTGCATCAACCTCACCGCTAATAATTAAAACAGGAGAATTGTGATTAAGATCAGAGGCAGACAATGTGTATTTATATAACCAAGGCGTGATGGCAAGTACAGCTTTAATTCTAGGATCCATCTTAGCCGCTAATTGGGCACCACCACCACCCATAGACCAGCCACCAACTGCAATATTGTTGGTGTCAATCTTTTGATAAAGAGGTGAAGACTGTCTGCTGTTTTCTTGACGTATCGTTTCCATACCATCAATAAGTGCATTTGCTCTTACTGATGGGAAATCAGTCAAAGAATTCGTCCCTATGGTCATACTTATGAAGCCTCGAGAAGCTAAATACCTTGCCCAACGCTTAACAGATTCTTGCTCTGCTTTATACCCCGGAACGAGCACGATACTTTTATAGTTAGTATTTTCATTCACAGGAAAAAACAAGGTGGCACCATCATAATTAGGTCCATTTCGAAGGCCATTTGATTCTACTATGGAGTCAAATGCAAATGGAGTGAAATTAGACACACTTTCAACTGTGACAGCATCACATTGACTCCAGGCATTTTGTATACATACAAATATCAAAAAGGTTAATTTAAACTTCAAATATTTTATGTTTAATTTTTTCATCATCTTACTGTTTAATTTTTTCATCATCTTACTGTTTAATTATTTTCTCTACAAGATACTCCCCGTTATTTGAAATTAATCTTATGAATTACATGCCTACTGCCAAATTACTTGTATCCTCTGAGGTAATATTAGTATTGGTAACAGTCCTATGTACCAAAACTCCATTTGGATTAAATATTTTGGTTTTTCTTTAAGATTCTTATTTAATAATAACGTTTGGTGTTATAAACCTTTTCAAGAGGGTCAGCGTTTACTTCAGGTATATATTTTGACAACTCATCTTTAACACTCTGATATTTTGGGTTATTTGCTAAGTTTGTAAATTCCATTGGATCCAAATCGTGGTTGTAAAGTTCCTCCTGTTTATCTCCATAATTTATATAACGCCATTTTTTATTACGCACAGTATGGCGATTAAAACCCATAGTAGTTAATGACGGAATGTCCCATTCTGTATTCACATTTTTCAAAAGAGGAACTAAACTATTTCCTTCATTTTCAGTATTAATTGGAAGACCCGCTAATTCGGAAAGTGTTGGATATAAGTCTAATAAATTAACAGGACTTAGGCAACGTGAGTTAGGTTGTGTAAGGCCAGGTACTTTAATAATTAATGGTGTTTTACAGGCTTCCTCCCACAATGTGTATTTTTTATAGCGCATTTTATCCCCTAAATGCCATCCATGATCTCCTAATAATACCACAATGGTATTATCTGCATATTTACTCTTTGCCAATGCATCAAGGATAACTCCTACACAAGCATCTGCATAGTTTATGCTGGCCAAATATGCCTGTACAGCAGCCTGTTGTTTATTATATTTTTTAGCAGCATAATAATTTTTTGAGGGTTTGGCAGCATAGCTTGGTATATCGTCATGGTCATTTTCTTTTATTTCAGGAATAATCATTTCCTCCTCATTAAATTTATCGAAAAACTCTTGCGGAACGTTCCATCTTAAATGAGGCCGGTAAATGCCAGCTGCCAAAAAGAAAGGCTTATCGTAATCTTTCTGAAGTTGATCTGCCGCCCACTTAGCATTTAAGTAGTCAGAAGTTTCCTCAAACAGAGCATCTGTAGGTCCCCAGTCAAAATTATCATCAGCCTCACCTTCTGGGATTCCATTAGCCATAAAACCAGGTTCTTTTTTTACCTTCCCATAATTGCCTACTTCTTTTACCCACTTGTCCCATGAAATTGTATCTGCCTGTTGACCGTTTGGCTTATGAAATATTTTTCCACGAGCTGTTGTAAAATAGCCGTGATTTGAAAACCATTGTGGCAAAGTCGGTGCGTTTTTTAAAATAGGTGAATCACGTAATTCCATTCCATTTCCATAAACACCGGTTGTTGACGGACGATATCCAGTCAATAATGCTGCCCTCGAAGGACCACATAATGAAGATGCAGCATAGGTTTTATCAAAAACGACTCCCTGTTGGGCTAGTTTATCCATATTTGGGGTTAGGGTTTGAGTATGTCCTCCTGCAAATCCTGTCCAATCGTTTAAGTCATCTATAGCAATGAAGAGGACATTGTAAGGTTGTTTTTTCGTCTCTTGTTTCGAAGATATTTTCGATTTGCAAGATATCATTAACACAATTAATGTTAAAAGTAAAAGGTTTGTTTTCATATTAATATATTTAAATTTTATAAATGTAATGTGATATTATTCTGTAATACCTAAATATTATTCATTCTTAGTTCTGTATTTTTTCATATCGGACATAAATATTGTGTATGGATGGTTATAAAAATCTATAAAATTTGGAACTGCTGGATGGCCTGGATATGGAATATGAAAGTGATTTTCATCCGCATTTCGCCAAACCATTGCATAGCTAATTTGACGTGTTTTATCATTGTACATGATAAGCTTTAACAACTTCTCGGTAAACCAATTATCCTCAGGCATTGTGGCCTTAGCATCTATGGTAAACGCTCCTGTTTCCGTCAATGCAGCAGGTTTTTTTTTCTCATTGGCTATAGATACTAAGGTTTCTAACATTTTTACGAATCTTGGCATATTTGTGGCACCTTGGCGTAAATCGTAATAATTGTCCTGTCCTAAAACATCTACATACCCATCACCTGGATACCCATAAAGATATTCCTCCCTACTATCATTTTTAGCAGGAGAATAGGCGTACAAGAGGTTATCTACCCCTTTTTCATCAGACAAATAATTTACTGTAAATTGCCATAATGAGATATAATCCTCTTTAGAACAGTTTCCCTTGCCCCACCAAAACCAAGCACCTGTATGTTCGTGCCATGGCCTGAAAATGATTGGTATTTTTTTACCATCGTCATCTATGAGTGAATTGAAAAAAGAGGCTATATTGTCTAATTGAGTTAAAAATTCTTGATGTTTTTCACCACTAGGCAAAATGGATGCAACCACATCTTTTGTCTTATCATGACGTCTCTCCCAATAGCAATTGCCGCCAAATGGATTATCAGCGTGCCACTCCATTGTATTAAACCCTCCCATATCGTGAAATAGTTTAATTTTATAACGAGCATCTTCAAATCCTTCTCCCTGCGCTATATTACAATCTGTAACGCTGGCCCCCCATCCTGCAAAAGCCGGATAGTCTCCTGTCACTTTCTCAATGTCGCAACTATCGTTATTATTCTGCCATCCAACACCATAGCCAGTGGCATGCTGCATTCCAAAGAAGATGCCATTTCCTTTAATTGAAAGCAATGTATCGTAAAGTTTCTGTGTAAGATCACTTCTTTTTCTTACAATAGTACTATCGCCAATACTATCATAATCTGCCCCAAACGCTATGGTTGAAATAAAAAGCATAATATATGTTAACAAACTGTTTTTCATTTTCTTTTATGGTTTCTAATGTTATGCTTGTTAAATATGGTCTCTAGTTCCTTAATCTTTTTAGGATATTTTTCGGCAAGGTTTGTAGTTTCCCCAATATCATCTTTAAGATTTACTAAAAAATAAGGCGATTTTTGTTTAATCGTATTTTTATAAAAAGGGTCTTTTATAACTGGGTTAATCAATAACTTCCAATCGCCTTTACGAACAGCTTTTTGTTTTTGGTATTGCCAAGTGTACTCATCATGCATCGATTTAATATTTTCATTTTTTAAAATAGGAACCAAGCTCTTTCCGTCTAAATCATCTTTATTCAATTCAATTCCACATAAATCGGCAAGTGTTGGCATCCAGTCGGCTGTTACTGCCATCTGATGGCGTGTTTGATTTGGCTGGATGTTTTTAGTCCATGATATGGCAGCCGGCACTCTGATACCACCTTCAAAAAGGCTTCCTTTGTGTCCTCTGTATGGGCCTGAACTTCCACCTCCACCATGTGCTCTTTGAGTATTGGCATACCCGTTATCGCTTTGAAATACGATTATAGTATTTTCTTTTAATCCAAGAGATTCAAGTTTAGCTATTAAATTGCCTATGTTATCATCCATTGTGGACAGAAAAGCGGCATATAGGTTTCGTGGATATTCCACGCCTTTCTCGTTGTAATAATCTAACCAATCTTTACTTCCCTGATAGGGATAGTGCGGTACATTAAGTGCGTAGTACATAAAAAAAGGATGGTTTTTATTTTGCACTATAAAGTCTTTTGCTTCTTCCAACATCATATCGGGGAAAAATTCACCATCACTATATATTTCCTCACCATTCAAATAGAGATCATGATAATTGGCTCCATCTTGCCAGTAGGAAGAGTGAGAGAAATTATCAATACACCCACCAAGATTCCCAAATGAGTAATCAAAGCCTTGTGCGTTAGGTTGCTTATCTTCAGAGTGCCCAAGATGCCACTTGCCAAGATGCCCTGCAGTATATCCGGCATCCTTAAACATCTCAGCCATAGTGTATTCTTCATTCGATAAGCCATCGTTGAGTTTTGACCTCGTAATAACCTCTGTTATTTTTACGTGTTGCGGTGTTTTTCCTGTGAGCAACGAAGCACGTGTTGGAGAACAAACCGGAGCGGCATAGAATTGAGTGAATTTAACTCCACTATTGACAATTTTATCTATATTAGGTGTAAGCAAATCATTGGCTCCATAACAATTCAAGTCAATGCTGCCCTGATCATCAGTTAGTATTACAATGACATTAGGTTTTTCTGAATTCTGGGCAATGCATAATCCCGACAATAGTAAACCTGTAATAATCAATGAAATAAGATTTTTCAATTGCTTACTTAGTGTTCTTTTTATCGAAACTATTTTTTTGATCATTTTTTTGATTGTTAGTATTTAAAAAATATTTTTTTCTTACTGCTTTTTATAATTAGGGTTTTGTCTTATACCTTTTGCTCCTACATTAGTTTTCCATTTGCGGAGTTTGCTTAAAAGTTCATTAGTTTTTAGTGGTTCGGTATCAGCAAGATTATGTTTCTCTTCTAAATCGTCCGCTAGATTATAAAGTTCGATGTGTCCATCCTCAAGATATTCTAATAATTTCCAGTTACCATCACGAATCGAACTAACTGGCTTTACTGCGTAATAATAATGTGGAAAATGCCAGTACAAAGCTCTGTTTTCAAGAGATTTCGCCTCTTCACCTTTTAGTAAAGGCAAGAAGCTTTCCCCCTCAATATTATCTAAATCGTTAGGTATGCCAGCAATTTCCATCACCGTGGGTAAATAATCGATTGTACTAATAGGGACATCAATTTGTTGTCCCTTACCTGGATTCTTGGGATAAAAAATCATAGTTGGAATACGAATTCCTCCCTCATATAAAGAGCCTTTTCCTTCCCTTAGCGGAAAGTTATCGGTAACAACCTTATCTTTATACTTCTGAATGACTCCTCCATTATCTGATGTAAACACTACTATTGTATTTTCTGAAATACCTAGTTCATCCAACTTATGGAGCAAGCGACCAACATTGTCGTCCACATTTTTTACCATAGCTGCATAGGTTTCATTCTGATGATGGTACTCTGATGATAGTTTATTTTTAAAGTAAGTAATGTCTTCGGCTTTAGCCTCGATTGGAACATGTACATTATAATAAGATAAATTCAGAAAAAACGGTCGAGAACCAGCATCTTCAATCATTTTCATCGCTTCATCCGTCAACCTGTCGGTCAGGTATTCACCTTCTCTATTTGTAAAATATTTCCCATCTGCATCCATCCCTAAATCGCCCACAAAGCGAAATTCGTCATAAACAATACCCGTATAAGGATAGAAGAAAGAGGGTGGAGCACCTCGTTGGCTAGAGGCTACACTTACATCAAAACCCTGTGTATTAGGAAAATGCATATAATCTCCGATATGCCATTTACCAACATGTGCTGTCAGGTAATCTTTACTTTTTAGTTTCTCTGCGATTGATATTTCTTCAAGGGGAAGGTTTTCTAGAGTTAGCGGTTCTAAGTATTTAGAACCTCTCAATCTCCTTTCTTCAGCGTTTCCTGTTGCCGCTTCGCTCCATACAGTATAGTTTAACTTTGCTGGTGTTTTACCAGTCATTATTGATGCTCGTGTTGGCGAGCATACAGAACCTGCTGCGTAACTATTAGTAAAAACCATACTCTTCTCTGCAAGCTTGTCAATATTAGGCGTTTCGTTTAAATCTGCGCCATAGCAACCTAAATCTGACCAACCTAAATCATCAGTTACTATGAAAATAATATTGGGTTTAGACTCATTTTGTGCGATGACTTGGGTTTGGCTGTAACTTGATAGGACTATACTCACTAACAAGAGATTTAATATTGTATTTTTCATGTTTTAAAACGAATTAATATAGTTTCTTTTCTGTATTTAATTTTTACCTCTTTTTGTATTAGCTTTTTCTTCTCTAATATTTTTATACTTATCTAGCGCCTTAATTAATTTATTATAGGATTGTTTAGCATCTCTATTCATGGTTACCAAAGCGAGCGGAGTCTTCTCAAAGAAATCCTCTTTGATATTATAAAACTCACCTGTACTATATAACTTGTATTTAGTGTTTCTGGCAAACTCTTTCAATTCTTTTCCACGTGGATCGTACCAACTGTATATCCATTTTCTAGGTTTCCCTTTTTTACCAAGAAGCTGAGGCAGGAAGCTAACACCGTCAATCGTAGTTTGAGAGGAAATATCAATATTGGCAGCATCGCACATTGTTGGTAAAAAATCACTAAAATCAATCAAGTCTGAACATGTTCTATTCTTTTCAATTTTCCCATCCCAACGCGCAATTAAGGGTACATGCGTTCCATTATCTGTTGTTTTCCCTTTTCCTCCTGGATAATCTGTTCCTTTAAACATTGAAATAATGGGTTTGTCAGTTCCATTATCCCCAGCAAAAATGATTAGTGTATTTTCACTGATACCTAATGCTTCAATTTTTGAGACGATTTTACCAACTAATTTATCCATATACGATATCATATCAGGAAAATATTTGGGTTCGCCTTTGTAGGTTAACGACCCTAGATTTTGTGAGTCCCAGTCTTTAGAATCAGGAGTTGGAACAAATGGACAATGCGAGAGAATCATTGGATAGTATGCAAAAAATGGTTGGTCTTTGTTTTGCTCAATAAAGTCGCAAATAAAATCACTTACTATATCTGGTCCATATTCACCATTATTAAAGTGTTTTACTTCACCATTAAATTCCAAAATTGGGTTTGAGAATCTGGTGTCATGACCAGCAGTATCCTTTCTTGAATATGATTGCTGCCAAAGACAAGACTCCTCAAAACCAAAATGTTGTGGCGAATCCTTTTCTTCCCCTAACTGCCATTTACCCGCTATAGCCGTTTTGTAACCTGCATTTTTAAAAAGATTTCCAAAACTTATCTGACTTCTATCAAGTTCACCAAAAACAGTATAATTTCTAACATTATACTGGCCTGTCATAAGCTGTACTCGTGATGGCGTACATACTGGTTGCGAATGACAATTCTCAAACCGAGCACCTTTATTAGCAAGCAAATCTATATTTGGTGTATGATATGATGTACCCCCATTTGCAGTAACACACTCGAATCCCAAATCATCAGCTAATATGAGTACTATATTTGGCTGATTTATCTGCGCATTTAGGCTAATAGTCAGCATTAAAACTAATGCCATACCACTTATGTGCTTACCAATATTATTGTTTCTCGTTTTTCTCATTTTAATTCGTTACTGGTATTATAATATATTGAATCCTATTTTAATACTATAAAAATATAAACAGCTATTTTTCTTTTTTCTGCCATGGAATTGCACCTGCTTTCCTAATGTGTTGTGATAATTGATAGCGGAGATTGTGAAACTCTTTAGGATTATCATCAAGCGGAATTGTTTCAAGTGGATCCTCTACTATATTGAAGAGTTGGAATTCTTCAAAAGGACTATTCTGAACCAATTTATAATCCCCTTTTCTTACAGCATAATAACACAATCCGCTATATTTATAACCGGCTCTTCTTACAAAATAAATGGTTCGATCATCTTTTTTAATTGTCTTATCACCTATGTCTGGCATTAGATTAATAGCATCAACTTCGTGATTGATTTCTATCCCTGCTAAATATGTTAATGTTGCATAAAAATCCATCGTCACCCCTATCACATTAGATGTAGAGTTTGATTCTATTCTATTATTCCATACCATACACGTAGGGACTTTTATTCCTCCTTCGTACATGTCTATTTTACCGCCACGCAAATTCCCATTTGATGCCTCACTTGGCAAATGCCCTCCATTATCAGATGAAAAAACAATAATGGTATTCTCATATTGTCCCGACGCTTTTAGTGCTTTTATTACTCTCCCAATTCCATCATCGAGATGCTCCACTAAAGCTACATTTTTAGCACGCTTATCACTTATATCTTTCTCTCTGTTTTTTACTTTTTCGTACCATTCTTTTGGAGGCTGAATGGGGTAATGAGGTGCATTATATGCCAGAAGCATAAAGAAAGGAGAGTCCGTGTTTTTTTGAACGTTTATATAATCAATAGCCCAATCGGAAAACACATCAGTTGCGTGTCCTTTGGCATTAACTACGCTGTCGTTCTTCCGCATATAGTTGTTCCCATGTTGTAGGTGATTATAATAATCATGCATCATACCTCCCAAAAAACCGTGAAAGAATTTAAAACCCCTTTCGTTTGGTGTATTAGGACCTTCAAGCCCAAGGTGCCATTTGCCAATAAGAGCGGTTTCATAGCCTGCTTTGTTCAGTATATCGGGCAATGTTATGGCATCTTCACATAAATACCCCCAACTTTGATCCTTAACTCCTCGAATAACTCCCGGCACACCGACCAAATCAGGATACCTCCCTGTGATTAGTGATGCTCTAGTAGGGGAACAGACTGTGCTATTGGAATAGAAATTATTAAATGTTACTCCGGATTTAAAAAGCTGGTCAATGTTTGGTGTTTTTATATCTGTACCTCCATTAACAGATAAATCTCCATAGCCCAAATCGTCAACTAATATGAAAACTATATTTGGCTGAATTACCTGTGCATTTAGTCCAATAGTCAGTATTGAAAATAATACTACTATGCTTATGTTCTTACCAATAATATTGTTTATCAGTTTTCTCATTTTAATTTATTTAACTCAATTTTTCAGAAATCATTCTATCATTTTCTTTACCCTATAATTGCTTCATAACAGAGTCACTATCTCAAATCTTTTAACCAGCTTTTATATTTTGAATAATCAATTCGAGCTTGATAAGCAATATTATGGTTTATCTAATCACTGTTTGCTTTTCATTAAATCTTGTTCTTCAGCTGACAATTTTTTAAAGATCTTGGCAGGTGGAATGTTTTTATTAAACCATGTGGCTACTTCATAAGGCAATACCGCTTTACCTTTCCAGGGTATAATATCATTCTGAACATCTACCTTCCGTTTATTAACAAGTTGCTTCATCATTTCAAAGGTTTCTTTATTTTTATCAACCAAATCTTTTGTTTCATTAGGGTCATCAATAAGATTATAGAGTTCATATTTTTCTATTTTACGAGTCTTTAAATAACTTTGAAATGATGTTCCGGGCGTATAATCTTCAAAATAGGCATACACTTTCCAGTCTCCATTGCGAATAGCCATGTGTTTTACAGCCATCCAAACAGGTGGGTCTTCACGATTCAGCTTTTCTCCCTCAATTACAGGAAGCATACTTACGCCATCAAGTTGATCTTGGCTCATAGGCTCCATCCCAAAAAGGTCGTAAAAAGTAGGTACAAAATCAAAAGAGGCCAATGGTTCATTTATGGTTTTACCTCCTTCAAGTTTTCCTTTCCAATACATAGCAGTAGGAACCTTGTAGCCTCCTTCATATAATGAACCTTTTCTTCCTCTTAGACCATTAGTAGAACGACCATCCATATTTTTTGGACCATTATCAGAGGTAAAGGTTATCCATGAATTATTATCCAACTTTTTTTCATTCAAATAATTCATCATTCTACCAATTTGAAAATCCATATGATTTATGTTGGCATAGTACTCACCCGCATCTTCTCCATATTTTTCATATTTCTTTGTAAAAGATTCAGGTTGAGCCAGAGTACGGTGCGGTTCATGAAACCATAATACTAATAAAAATGGTTTTGATTTATCCTTTCTACTATTTAACCATTCCATGGCATTATCGACAACAATCTGAGAACTATACCCTTTTATTTCTCCTTCTGCTTTACCATTTCTATAAAAATTTGTCGGATTTTTATGGGATGGTTTTGCATTATTGTGTGTTGCTAACCAATAATCAAAGCCTTGATCGTTAGGAGAAGGCTGCGACTTATCCTCCATATCACCTATTAGTCCCCATTTACCAAAAAAACCGGTATCATACCCCTGTTTTTTGCAAATCTCGGCAAGTGTTACCTGCTCATCCCTCAGATGAACACATGATTTACCGGGAATATAAGTATAAACACCATTACGAAAGGGTGTGCGACCTGCCATCATTCCTGCTCTACTGGGTGAACATGTGGGATGCCCAGCATAAAATTGAGTAAATTTAACTCCATCGCTAGCTAATTGATCAATGTTTGGGGTCTCGATTATTTTATTGCCGAAACACCCCACATCTCCATACCCTAAATCATCTGCCATCATAATAATGATGTTAGGTTTCTCCTGTGCTGTGGTTTTATTACAACCAAGACAGACAGTACATATACTTATGATAAAAAGGAGTTTGCTGATTTTAAATTTTGTTTTCATATTTTCATATTTTATTCTGTAACAATTAAACTTTAACTTTATTAAGAAATTTTAAAAGCCAATAGATCTGAATCACTGTTTGCTTTTCATTAAATCTTGTTCTTCGGGACTCAATTTAGAAAATTCACTATATGGCGGTACATTCGGATTGTAATACTTAACTACGGCATATGGCAAGACCCATTGCCCATTCCAAGGAACAATCTCTTTTTGTACACTTCTAACCCTCTCTTCGATAAGAAGCTTCATTTCATTCAATTTATCGATATTTGCTTTAGAAAGATTTTGCTTCTCATAAGGATCTTTTTTGAGGTTAAATAATTCATAACTTACTATTTTTCTATTTATCAGGTAATAATTGTATGAAGTGCCCGGCACAAAGTCTTTAAATTTTCCAATAATTTTCCATTCATTATTTATAAGCGTCGTCTTCCATCTTCCCACCCAAATAGGGAGTGTTTTACGTTCTACCTTTTTCCCCTCAAGGGCTGGTAACATACTTGCTCCATCCAAAGGTTCATTATTCATTGGTTCCATTCCAAATAAATCATAGAATGTAGGCACAAAATCGAAGAATGTCAGTTGATCATCAATCACTTTTGCTCCTTCAATTTTACCTTTCCAATACATAACTGTTGGTTCCCTGAGACCACCTTCATATAATCTTGCTTTATAGCCTCTCAATCCATTTGTAGAGCGTCCTTCTCTATTTAATGGGCCATTGTCTGATGTAAAGGTAATCCACGAATTATCCTCCAGATTTTCCTTTTTCATGTAATTCATAAATCTTCCTATCTGATGATCCATGTGATCAATATTGGCATAATACTCTCCTGCAACTTCCCCATACTTGGCGTACTTTTGCGTAAACTTATCAGGTTGTGCTAATTCTGTGTGAGGTTCGTGAAACCACAATACTAATAAAAATGGTTTTGTTTTATCTTTCCGAGAATCCAACCATTGCATTGCTTTATCAACTACTATTTGTGAACTATACCCTTTCATTTCACCCATAGCTTTTCCATTGAAATAGAAGTTTGTCGGATTTTTATGAGAAGGTATTGCATTATTGTTTGTTGCCAACCAAGAATCAAAACCTTGCTGACTAGGAGTGGGCTGAGTTTTATCATCCATATTTCCATTCAAGCCCCACTTGCCAAAGAAACCAGTATCATATCCCTGTTCCTTACAAATTTCAGCAAGTGTCACCTCTTTATCTTTAAGATGTACCACAGAGTTATCAGCAATAAATGTATATATTCCATTTCTATAAGGGGTACGGCCAGCCATCATGCCTGCTCTACTTGGCGAACAAGTATAGTGACCTGAATAAAATTGAGTAAATTTAGCTCCTTTGGAAGCCAGTTGGTCAATGTTTGGGGTCTCGATTATTTTATTGCCGAAACACCCCACATCTCCATACCCTAAATCATCTGCCATCATAATAATGATGTTAGGTTTCTCCTGACCTATGATTTTATTACAGCCAAGACAGACAGTACATATACTTATTATAAAAAGGAGTTTACGAATTTTAAATTTTCTTTTCATGCTTTCATATTTATTGTTTTGTTAATTTCAGACATACTGAAAGTAAGGACCTTAATGATTTTTCCTTGTATATGATTTTTTTACTGGCTCAGCATTTACTTCTGGTAGGTATGTTGCCAACTCATCTTTCACGGTCTGGTATTTTGGGTCATTTGCAAGATTGGTCCATTCCATAGGATCAACATCATGGTCGTACAATTGCTCCTGTCCATCCTCATATCGTATGTAACGCCATTTTCTACTGCGTAAGCTATGGCGATTTAAACCCACCGTAGTCAATGATGGAATATCCCAATCTGTATTTACATCTTTCAAAAGAGGAACAATACTATTTCCTTCATTTTCAGGATTACTTGGAATTCCGCACAATTCAGAAAGGGTAGGATATAGATCTAATAAATTAACAGGACTTGAGCAACGTGAACCTGCTTGTGTAAGTCCAGGTACTTTAATAATCAATGGCATTTTAGAGGCTTCTTCCCATAATGTAGCCTTTTTATAACGCAACTTTTCTCCCAAATGCCAGCCATGATCTCCCCATAAAACCACAATGGTATTATCGGCATATTTACTTTTTGCCAGTGCATCAAGTACAGCTCCTACACAAGCATCGGCATAATTAATAGAAGCCAAATACGCTTGAACAGCAGCCTGCTGCTTCTTATATTTCTTAGCTGCATAATAGTTTTTTTGTGGTTTTGGAGCTGAGCTTGGTATATCATCGAAGTCGTTTTCATTTATTTCGGGAATAATCATTTCCTCTTCCTTAAATTTGTCGAAAAACTCTTGTGGAACGTACCATCTTAAATGAGGTTTATAAATACCCATTGCCAAAAAGAAAGGTTTGTCGTAGTCTTTTTGAAGTTGATCCGCAGCCCATTTGGCATTTAGGTAATCACGAGTCTCTTCAAATACCCCATCAGTTGGTCCCCAATCAAAATTAACATCAGCCTCACCATTCGGGATTCCATTGACCATAAAACCAGGTTCTTTTTTTACATTCCCATACTTCCCGATTTCTTTTACCCATTTGTCCCATGAAATCGTGTCAGCCTGTGGGCCTTTTGCTGTATGAAATATCTTCCCACGGGCCGTTGTGAAAAATCCGTGCTTTGAAAACCACTGCGGAATAGTTAGAGCATCTTTTAAAACCGGAGAATCACGTAATTCACTTTCATTTCCGTAAACCCCTGATGTTGAAGGGCGAAAACCCGTCATTAATGCGGCTCGCGAAGGGTTGCATAATGGAGCTGCACAATTGGCATTTTCAAAAACAACTCCCTGCTGTGCAAGCTTGTCCATATTGGGCGTTTGTGTTTGCGGATGTCCTCCAGCAAATCCTGTCCAGTCGTTTAAGTCATCTACAGAAATGAAGAGGACGTTGTAAGGTTGTTTTTTCTGCTCTTTTATTATAGTTTTTTTCGATTTGCAAGATGTAATGAATACAACTACTGCTAAAGCTAAAAAAATAATTTGCACCTTATTAAAACTGTTCATTTGTTTATTATTTATTTTAGATTTCATAGTTTAACTATTTTAATTTTCATGTAAGGTCTTTTTTTTATCACATTTAGAAAGTTCAAAAGGTAATAACAGGAATAAAATAAAGACAACTCTACCCGTTTATTCTATTCGGAAACAATTACAGTCCATAATTTTCGATAAAGTCCTTTGCAAACCCTTGTCCAATCTTTTTCATACTCTCATAATTGTAATGTCCAATTGGAGGACCGTATGTTTTTAAGTAATCGGGTGATTTTGGATCGAGGTTTTGAGGGATAAATGACACATTATTCATTGAAGAGGCTACACTTTTCATTCCCTCTACCACTTTACCTCTTCCTACTTGAAAAATTTGAAATGGTAAATTTGGAATATCTAAATCTGTACGTACTGCTTTTATCAAATCATGAAGATTTGTGCCGTATTCATTGGCAGGGGTTTCACCATATTTTTTCACACCACTATCGGCTTCTCCTTGCACCCAGAGCATGCCACAAATTTCATATTCTTCTTTGTTATATACTGATAACACCTCTTTTGTGTAATTTATAAAATCGGTATATAATTTTGGTTTTTTCTCCTCTGACATGACTTTGGCTTTCTCTTCTGTCCAATTCGGGTTCCAACAGCCATAAAGCGACGTTCCACCTACCGAACGTTTAATTAATAGCATTTTGTCTTTAGGATATTTTTTTGCTAACTCAATACCAAAAAAGAGTTCAGGTCCAAAAATAAGTTCTAAGTTAAACTTCTGTGCATGGAATGGTTTGGGAGTTGTGATTTTTAGAGGTGTTATATTTTCCCTGTTATATGCGAAAAGAATATTTTCTTGTGCTTTTTTTAATAAAGAGAGGTCTTTATCTGTTAATTTACTGCCATCTCCTCTACCATCCATATTAGATTGTCCAGCTAATAAAAACACTTTTATTTTCTCGTTTTGTGCCTGACATACCATGGTGATTGACAAGACGAATGTTACTATAAATACTTGTAGTTTCATGTTGTTTTTTTTAGGTACCCTCTGAAATTTACTATTATATCGGCTATTATTATTATTATTATACATTGACATACTTTCGTGTTTCATTTTGAAATAACTAATCCTTCTTGTTTTTTTTCTTCTTCGTTTTTTTCTTATCTGTTTTTTTCTTCTGAGGGGCTTCAGATTTCTTAATATAATTCTCCATAGCAATAGCATTCAACTCCTTAACTACATTTGCATATTCAGGGTTAGCTATTAAATCATTAAGCTCTTTGGGGTCTTTGTTCAAATTAAACAATTGCGCTTTACTATCCTCATACCAGCAATACTTCCAATTACCTTTGCGCACCATAAATGCACCTGCTCCTCTTCGATAATTCTCTGAAATAGCTACCCTATTTTTTCCTTTATTTTTTCCTTTCATTAGGCTCACCATACTACTTCCACCCAGATTTTGAGGAATAGAGATATTGCACATCTCAGCCAGTGTTGGAAATATATCCATATTCATCACAGGAGCAGTAATGGTTTTATTGGTTGGTAGAGCTTTTGGGTATGACCAAATAAAGGGAACTCCGACAGATCCTTCGTAAAAACTATTTTTATACCACAAGCCATGTTCTCCAATAAGATCTCCATGGTCAGAAGTATAAAGGATAATGGTATTTTCTCTTAACCCTTGCTTGTCTAACTCATCCAATACGAGCCCGATCATTTCATCTACATAGGTTACCATGCCGTAATAGATTTCACGTGCTTTCTGGATTTGCTCCTCTGTCATCTCACTCAATTTATATTGTTCACGTTCTTTTTGAGAAGTTGTGGACAAATTGGCTATCATACCCTTTGTAACTTCTGGATTTTTGAGTTTCCCTTTGTACAAATCATAAAACTCTTGTTGCACCTCATATGGGAAATGAGGTCGAACAAATGACACCCCTAAGAAGAATGGATTTTCGCTCTTTTTCTGTTGTTTTAAGAATTTCACAGCATATTCGGCAGTAACATAATCCTTGCTGTTTTTTTTGTCGAAAGTGCTTATCGTTGCATCTTGTGGCGAACGACCTAACTTTTTATGAAAAACTTTCTCCTCTTTAGTACGTGTTTTTGCTTCAATATTCCTTTCTTCATTTAGTCTTCCAAAACCTAGCTCATATCCAGGCGTAAGCCAGTGCTCTTTACCTACCCATTCGGTGTTATAACCTGCCTGAGAAAAGGCATCAGCCATAGTGTAAGTGCTGGCAGCTAGTATGTTGCTATTGCCAAACACTTTTAAGTGTGATGCCATTCTACCAGTAAGCAACGATACCCTGGAAGGCACACAGACAGGATTTTGACAATAGGCACTTGTGAATTTTATACCTTCTCCTGCAATTGCATCAAGGTTAGGTGTTTTTATTATTTCATCGCCATAAGATCCTAATACTTGAGGTGAGTGTTCGTCTGTCATCAACAATAATACATTAGGGCGCTCTGTTTTTTTAGATTTTTGAGCGAATGAGATAGTTGACACGCATAGAAGTGTCATAAATAGTATTCTTTTCATTTTTTTTATTTTAAATCTTCTAGCCAAGTTTTATATTTCTCATAGTCCATCGGAGCTGTAAAAGCTACATAGTGGTTATTATAAGTTTGACCATCAACTTTATATTCGATTAGCCAAAGTTCATTACTATTTACTTTAGGCAATTCGCCTACTTTCAATTTTCCGTTAGGCTCTACCTCTACAACTTTTGACAAGAGTTTTCTACCTGAGTCTTTATCTATAATGGTGATTTCTACTTTCTGTTTGTTTCTTGTATCATTAACTACTACCACAGGATGCCCAATGTTTCCTTCGCGAATATCACTAACCATAACACAAACATCGGTCTGTACATTCTTAATATAATCATACGCCAATTTTTTACCTCCATAGTAATCTACAATAGCATCGGACACTATAGGCCATCCATCACGCAGGTTCCACCAAAGAATACCATTACGCTGACCTTTGTTCATACGCCAGAATTCTATAAAATATTTTTTAGCTTCGGCCTGTACAATTTGAGAAGCGGTAACAAAATCTTCCAATTCCATCGGGCATTCACCGAATACCTCGCGTATTTGATTAACCATTAAAAAGTTACGTTCTTTATTCGTTTGTGAATTAGGATGAGATCTTGTGGCTTTGCATTGCCACTCGTCATTCCAGACTAGCTTTTCTGCCTTTTTTACTTCACCATCAACCGTAACAACATCGTCTGTTTCAGCCTTTGCTCCATTTACCCATGGATATACATTGTCTGGAGTCATCATTTTTTTGAGGCTTTCTACATTTGGCGCACCATGATATCCTATTTCACTAACAAATCGTGCATTATTTTCAGTATAGAATAATGCTTTATAAAAACCCCGTGGACCCCAAAGGTGCATTTCAGGAGATAAATCCTTACTGATTTTGTTATGAACCTTGAATACTTCTTCACTAATAAATGGAGAACTAGGTAAGTATGGTGTTTTAGGATCCCATTCACGAACAGAAAGTGGCAACACCTGACGGCTTATTACATCGGTATTTGGATCAATATGAGGCTGATCATCACCCCATTGGAGCGAGACATCATTTTCGTTATTACCTGCCCACAAAACAATAGAAGCATGGTTTCTTAATCTTCTTAATACTTTATCGGCTTCATTTTTTACTTTCTGCTTGAACTCCTCATCTTGAGGGTAGGTAGTACAACCAAAAGTAAAATCATGCCAAACCATAATGCCATTTTCATCACAAAGATCATAAAAACGATCGCTCTCATACACGTTACCGCCCCACATACGAATCATGTTACAATTCAAATCGGTGAGCATGCCAACAGCTTCATCAACATGTTGAATATCGCGGCTGTGCAAGGCATCGAGTGGCACCCAATTGGTTCCTTTTATAAAGATGTATTCGCCATTTACTTCAAAATGGAAATCACCAGGTTCTTCTTCAGTATTTATTGGAGTTAAGATTAACTCCGCTGTTCGTATTCCTATTTTTTGTTTATTCTCACATAGGATATTACCATTGGCATCTCTAACCTTTATGCTTGCATTGTACAGCGCTTGTTCGCCAAATCCCCTGGGCCACCAAAGATCTACATCTTCCATTCCCCAAATACGCTCACGCCCAATTGTAGTAATTACTGGAACCTCCGCACTATATGCTATTCTTCCGTTTCGTTCTAACTCAAACGAAATGGTTAGATCGTCAATATTGAGTCTATCGGTATTAAACTGCCAATCTATATAGAGGTTCGCTTTTTTAGCATCAGGATAAACAGATTTTGTTACCCAGTAAACCGAACTGAAATAAGTTTTAGGAATTATTTCCAGCTTCACATCTTTCCAGATTCCTGCACTCATCAAACGAGGCATGATATCCCAACCAAACATGTGAGGTGCTTTACGGATGGCTGAGGCTTCACCTAACTGATCATACCTAACCCCGAAATTATTTCGCAATTGATTACGAGCCTCTAGTTCTGTAGATTTTATATGAACATACAGTTTGTTACGCTTTTGTAATATATCTGTAATGTCATAATGGTGCTCAACAAACATATTGTTTACGGAAGCAATTTTTTGACCATTAAGCCAAATATCCGCGATACAATCAATCCCATCAAAAGCTAATTCTACGCGTTCGCCCGATTTAATTTTTGGTGTATCAAATTCACGAACGTACCACCAAGCATAGGCTTCAAATTTTCTTAAATCATAAACATTATCACCGATCATCGGATCCTTGATAATTCCCTCTCTTTCTAGGTCTATTTCAACATTACCTGGAACCGTTCCTACAATATTTTTAAAATCTGAATTTTCTAATTCGGAAGGCGATTGGGGCGCATTTTTATCCTGCAGACCATAATAAAGTGACCAATCGGACGACTTTGCAGAATTTAATGATATTATGGCTTTGGTAGAAGGTTTATTATTTACTTCCTTTAGTAAATTGTTTTGATTTTGTGTATAGCTATTTACAGTATTCATTAGCAGTATTAAGGTTATAATGTTGTTAAAAGTGTTATTCATAATTTCTGTTTGTTACTTAACTTATTTACTCAATGGTTAATGATTCCAAAACCAGAGTGCCTTTAAATTTCTCTTTTGCATTAATACAAAAAATGATTTCCGTTATTACTTTCATCTTTTCAAATTTATCTTCCCACATCGATACATCAGACGCAAGTGGTATTGTTATCTCTTGAATTTCTCCATTTGTAGATGGAAGCGAGATGCTCGATAATTCACCCCAATTATTCCTACTACTAATGTGATATTGTAATGTTAATGGCTGATTATCTATGGTCTTATATTTTAATTTTAAGACTGAATTTTTGGTTGCTTTTACATTTAGATTACTGACCTGAATCTTTCTAAAGTAATTGGCATCATGCTCCACATCAATATACAATAGTTGGTTTTTTACAGATAATTGATAACCTTCAGTAAGTTTCCATAACTCTGTTACCTCACTACTTTTGAATGTTATTGTTTTTTTTCTATTAACTGTGATTTTTTTATCTGACCAATTGACATGTGGTGGTGCAATAGGATTATTTGAATTATTTTCTACACCTTCAGGTAATGCTGCTTTCCAGCCAGCATTTAATTTTTGGGATAATGCCTTAACAAGGGATTCATTCTCCTTTTTGTAAGCAATATTTATACTCTCAATGGCATCATTCTTGTGATCGTATAGTTCGACAGAATCGATCTTCCCTTGTGAAAGTCTCCACTCTGTATAACGATAATCAGCAGTTCGCATACTATAGCCTTCCAGATTTCTTCCTCTTGGAAATTGGCTAAACGCAGCAGTTTTCCATTTTCTATCCGGATTCTCTAACAAAGGTTTGATACTGGTGCCTTCTGTGTATTCAGGTATGTCTATTTCTGTAAGGTCGCAAAGCGAAGCATATAGATCGACATACTCTACTAATTTGGATGAGCGTTTCCCTTTCTTATGATTTGGAGATGAAACAATAAGAGGAGCACGTGTTGCATTCTCAAAATTAGTCGTTTTCCCCCAATTACCCTGATGTCCCAGATGCCAACCGTGATCGGAAATAAATACGATAATGGTATTATCATATTTGCCTGTCTCTTTAAGGCTTTCAATCAACTTACCTACCTGAGCATCTATAAAAGAAATACAGGCGGCGTAAGCATGAATTAATTTGCGTTGGTTATCGTTCGGTAATACATTATTGGGGGAATTATAATAATTCAAACCGGCATAATGCGTAAGAGAGGTATGCGCAGTCGAATAAGAAGGAGAGTTCTCGGGATGATATTGGTTTGGAGCCAATGGCATTTCGCTTTGCTCGTACAAATCCCAATATTTCTTTGGAGCAACAAACGGTAAATGTGGTTTTTTGAAACCAACCGCTAAGAAAAAAGGCTTGTCGCTATCCTTCTGCTGTGATATAACCTTAACTGCCTCTCTGGCAGTCAATCCATCAACATAAGCTTCATCTGGCACATCAGCACATTCATACGGAGGAGTTTCTCGTCCTCGTCCTTTTTTACCCCCCTTTTTTATATTCTCGGGAAGTGCATAATGACTTCCGGCATTCAAGCCTTTCTTTGGCATATAATGTTTTGTTTTGAGACTATCAGGTGGTCCATGATGTATTTTCCCAAAGGTGTGGGCGTAGTAACCATTTTGTTCAAAATGTTCTGCTAACATCGGGTGATTAGGCCTAAATTCATTCATAAAATAATTGCTATACGGATAATCTACACCCGTAGTATTAGGGCGAACTCCACTCAGGAAACTGGCCCTAGAAGCAGAACAAACAGCCTGTTGTACATAAGCATTATTAAATAGCACCCCATTCTTTGCCAACTTATCAATATTGGGAGAATGAATATAATCAGCACCATAACAATTGAGTTCTGTACGCATATCATCTGCGATTATGAGCAATACATTGAGCTTCTCATTAGGCTTCTCTTGTGCACAGGAGAGCGCTGTAAAAGCTATAAAAAACAAAAAAAATCTAGTTCTCATCAAATTCATTTCCTTAATGTTTTAGTTATTATTAATTTCTGTAAGTTTGTTTTGAAACTCTATTTTCATAGTCTCAAGCTGTTGCTTATAAGCTTGATTTTTATATAAATTAAACTCTTCACCCGGATCATTTTTTAGGTCATACAATTCATTCATTTCATCGGTTTCCAATCCAACATAATTGACATATTTCCAATCCTTTGTTCTCACTGCTTGCCATGAAGGTGTATTTCGTGCTACTTTTTCGTGAAAATACTCAGCGTAAAAAGATGTTCTCCATTCTGCCTCTTCAGACTTAAATAACGGCAAAAATGATTTTCCATGTACTGGAATCATTGGCTCAACACCTACAACATCATATACCGTTGGTGCCCAATCAATATTTGATACCATTTTATCTATTTTACTTCCTGCTTCAATCATTTTTGGATATCGGATAAAAAATGGTACGCGCAACACATTATCGTATGCCCAACGCTTGGTATGGAATCTATTATGCTCGCCCATAAGCATTCCATTATCGCTGGTATAAACAATAATTGTATTATCTAACTGGCCATTTTCTTCAAGTACTTTAAATATTTCCCCAACACCTTCATCAACACTCAACAAGCAACGCATTTGGTCGGCTACTATGCTCGTTCTATCGTTGCCCCTTCCTCGTCTTGGTTCTCCCGGCTCAGGAACAATGTTTTGATATTCATAAGGCGGTCTCCATTGCACATTCCTTTGAAATACAGGCTTGCTCTTAATATTGCCCTTACTAACAAGCGGTGCCTCATACTCATAATCTGCATAATATGCGCTATGTCTCTCTGCTGGTATTATGGGAGCGTGAACCGCTTTGTGTGAGAGAATCATTGCAAAGGGTTTATTTTTGCCATTCTTTTTTAAAAAATTCACAGCTTGTTCATTCAAATAATCGGTCATATTACCATCTATTTGTTTAATAGTCCCTTCATCATTTACTACGCCATTAACAAAAATCCCCTGTCCTTTGAAACTTAACCAACGGTCAAACCCTGGACGACGAGAATCATCAAGTCCCATGTGCCATTTCCCGATATATGCTGTTTTATAGCCATTCTCGCGCAATTGTCGTGGCCATGTCATTAGCGTATGGCTGATAACATCTAATCCTATACGATCGTTGTTTATAACGGCATGTTTTTGCGCATACTGCCCAGTAAGAAAACTGGCTCTACTTGGTGAACATAGAGGTGTAGCTACTAAGAATTTTTCAAATGTCGCCCCCTCTTTTGCAATTCTGTCAATATTTGGAGTTTTTGAAACTGGATTTCCTTCAATACTAGTTAATCCAATTTGCTGATCATCGGTTATAATGAAAATAATATTAGGCAAATCAGAAGAACTTTGGCTCACACATGTAAACGAAAAAAAAGAGGTCACAATCATTAAAAATGATAGGCATTTTAGACTAATTATATTTGTACTTTTCATATTCATTCTTAAATAATAAATTTTCATGCGTTATCTCTTAGACTATTCATTGTTGCGGATTTGCCTTTTAGATTCTTGATTCCCTTCTATTCCCATCATTTCTGAAGAGAACGAAGCCGCAGGAAGCCCTTCTTTATTAAACAAATTAGGGATTGCTGTATCTGTCCACCCAAAACGCACATGTACTGGTTGCTTTACCTTTGAACTTCTTACCACAACTTGTTCTCCATCTATTTTGGCTTCCGCTGGATAATATTTACCATCTTCTCCTGCTATTTCAAAGAATGTTAAAGTTGTATCTGGACAAAATAAGCCACTGCCTACATTATCAAAATTAACTCTTATTCTATTACCTTCTGTTATAATGCTCTTGTATAAAGGACCAGAATAGACAACATCTTTTTTTCCATAAGTCTTATTCAATGCCCATAATGCTAATCGCTTACCTACATCTTGCTTATTAGCTGGATGAATTGTTTCCAAACTTCCAATATCTGAAGTCACTACCATACCAGTATTGGGTAACTTCGTTGTTAATCGTTGTGCTTCCCGCAATATTGGTGCTTTTCCTGAACCATAGTCATGAGGCGCTATTTGCACATAATAAAATGGAAAGTCTTCTTGATTCCATATATCACGCCAAGCTTTTATTAGTAATGGAAAAGATTTGGCATACTCTTCTGCATGCGGTACATTATTTTCGCCTTGATACCAAATAGTACCCTTTATTTTAAAAGGAACCAATGGAGCAATCATAGCATTATAAAGCGTCGTAGGACTCTTTGGACTTAAGGCTAATTTTGGTCTGTTTTCTAAATTAAAATTATCATTAAAAAGTCTAAATGCTAATGGGTTTTCAAAACATCCTAACATTTTGTATTTCCATTTGCCTTTTAACGAAACAACCACATTGTTTTCATCCTTGATGCATAAATTACCTTTATAAATACCACCACCGCCAGACCTATCTAAAACCCTGACAGCAATTGTATTTTTTCCTTCTTTAAGTAATCCTTTAGGGATAATATATTCACGATGTAACAACCAGCCTGTGGTTTTTCCTACCATGACGCCATTAATATAGGTTTCATCAGAATCATCAATAGCACCAAGTAATAGCTTGTATGCTTTATCAGTTTTATTATTCTGTATGATAAACTCTTTCCTGTACCAAATCAAGGCATCTATTTCTCCAAACTGTTTTTCAAAACTTTTTGGTAGTTTATGTTGCTCCCATTTTGAGTGGTCGAAATTTTCTTCATGATAAGATGGCAATACCGAATCTAGTTTAGCACTCATATTCTCATAGGAGTAATTTGTAAAGTCCAGCATTTTCATACTTGAAATCCACTTCGTGTATTGGATTTTATTTTGTTTTTCGTTATCTAGAGTTTTTTGAGTATTCTTAAAACGTTCAATTTTAGAAGCGTATTCAACAGGCATCCAACTCTCTACAGGAGTACCTCCATAAGTGGACTGTATTAATCCTATTGGAACATCAATAGATTTATTCAGATTTTGTGCAAAGAAATATGCAACTGCCGAAAATTGTGCTGCATTCTTTGAATTACAAACTTTCCACTGCCCTTCGCAGTTGCTTAATGGTGAAGTAGCATAGTCTTTGGTAACATTAAAAAGTCTAATGTTGGGGAAATTAGCTTTTTTAATTTCAGATGAAGAGTTTAGTATGGAATCCTTCGGCATATTTCCTCGAAGACGCATAGCCATATTAGACTGACCTGAACATAGCCACACCTCGCCTAACATCACATTTTTAAGCACTATTTTATTTGCTGATGAAATTTCGATTTGAAATGGTCCTCCAGCTACTGTAGTTTCTAGATTAGTAGTAAACTTACCAGACGCGTCTGATTTTGCAGATACGGTTTTATCATTCCATGACGAATAAATATTTATTTCTGAATTAGGCTCTGCCCATCCCCATATAGGTACATTGCTTTGCTGCTGAAGCACCATGTTATCCTGAAATAAGGGTGCTAAAGAAACATCAGACTTTTGAGCATTTGAGATAAAAAATCCAAAGCAAAAAATAAATGTTAATATATTCGATTTTATTTTCATTATAGATGGTCTGATATGAAATTTAGGTAACATAGTAGCTCAAAGGTATTATTCTGATTTACCAAAAAAGTGATATTCCAGTGTTTGACAAAGCACGTGATATACAGGCAAATGCAACTCTTGTATTTGTGGTGTACAGTCGCCTCCAACATTAATTAATACATCGCAATATTTGTTAAACTCGCCGCCATCTCTTCCTACTAGTCCTAAAACTTTCATGCCTTTAGCTTTTGCAACAATCATTGCTGCAACAACGTTTTTTGCATTACCAGACGTTGATATCCCAAGTAAAACATCTTCTTTATTTCCATAGCCAACCACCTGTTGTGCATATATTAGCTGTGCATCTACATCGTTGGCAAAAGCCGAACTCAGTGCATTATGCCCATTTAAGGAAATAGCAGGCAAAGACCCTTCAAGTTTGCTTGCCATATATTTACCCTGTTCTCCAAAGTTGCTTTCAAGTTTTGTTTTTAATTCTTCTGATATAGCTCTTGGTATGGAAAACCGTTTCATTAATTCGCCTACAATGTGATCTGAATCAGCTGCACTTCCACCGTTTCCACAAATTAGTAATTTTCCTTTATTTTCATAAGAGTTTTTTAATAATTCAAAAGCCTTTGAAATATCTTTTTTTGCAGCTCCCAACTCAGGGTTACGAACCACTAAGTCTTCCAACATTTTTTCTACACTCATTTTTTATTATTTTTATCGGGAGTAACCATCTATTGCAACACTTAAGCTTGCAAAGTCTCCAACTTTATCGCCCAATTCTGCTGGAACTATTTTACATACATTCCAAGAACCAGCCAAGGCTTCCTTTTCTATCATTTCACTTGTCAATCCATTAAACAACTCTGGATTTCTTGCATAAACACTACCAATGACAATCCGTTCAGGGTTTAACATATCGATTATGATAGAAAGCCCAATACCTAATTTTTTTGCTGAAATATTGAACAGTTCTAAAGCATCTTTATCTCCTGCATTAGCAAGATTTGCCAATTGTAAAGTTGTAATACCTTGTAATTCATCATACGATTCGCAATAAGATAATTTTCGTCCTTTATTTAATTCTTCTTCAGCCTTTAGCTGCGCTAATTTAGTAATGCCTGAACCACTACAAAACCCTTCGAATGATCCAGCTTTATTATGCCCTATAGGTCCGTCGTCATTAAGTCGAATATGTCCAACTTCTCCAGCGCTATCACTTGTTCCAGTATAAAGCTTTCCATCTAATATAAGTCCTGCTCCCAATCCTGTACCAAAGGTTAAAAAGACCATATTATTAGAACCTTTACCTGCTCCAAATTTCCATTCGGCTAATGCACAAGCATTGGCATCATTTTGTATAAAGGTTGGTGTGTTTGTTTTCTCTTTTATAATATCGACAATTGGAATATTATCCCACCCTGGTAAGTTAGGAGGTGAATGAATAATACCTGTTTTACTATTTAATGGCCCTCCACAGCTAATGCCTATTGCTTTTAGGTTTCGATTTTCGATTTTTTTTTGAATTTCCTTTATACTTTCTAATATTTTAGTAATGGCGTAATCGGGTCCATGATTCGTATGAGTTGCAAACTGTACACGATGCAGAATTTCCATTTGTTCTGTTCCGGCAATAAGCGCGCATTTTGTTCCCCCTATATCGATTCCTATATAATAGTCGTTTAATGACATCTCATTTAATTTTAATTTACAATTCTCATATTAATTTAATTTCGAATACAGGCTTATCGCTAACAGTTATAAAAAAAGCAAAAACCAATACATCAAGACTTCAGACATTACAACATCTAACTAAATCAACTACTTTATAAAGTTTGTTTTCAAATGAGTATTGTATGTGGTATAACTGTTTTACATAGATGGAATCTGTTATACAAGATTGCATTCGAGCTAAATTTATTCTGGATATAACCAATGAAACTGCTTACAATATCAACAAATCCTCAAGGCAATGTATGTCAGAAAAAGTGTCGTTACCGTCTCTATACGAGTCCTAATTTTATTGGTCTCATAATTAATATTTTGAAATAAAAAAAGGTCACCGAAAAAAAATTTCCGGTAACCTTTTTAAAATATTAATGTGCTACCATCATTTTTAAGGTTTGACTTGAATTTCCAGCTTGTAACTTGAGGAAATATAGTCCTGAGTTTATATTTGAGGTATTCCATTTAATGCTGTGTACTCCAGCTGAATACGACTCATTATCAACCAGTGTAGTAATGTGTGCACCCAAGATATTGTATACAGATATATTCACATTTGACCCAGATGGCATATTAAATTGAATAGCTGCTTCATCATTACTTGGATTAGGGTAACTTTTAAGTTCTAAAATATTATTAAGTGCTATATCATCTACAGATAGAGTACTATTATATGCTGCAATAATATCAGATAAACCATCTGTTGGTTCATAACTATCAATCTCAGTAGTCCAGTGCAATGCGCCAACTGTATGGCCATCAATATTAGATACAAAACTAGGGTTTATTGAAAAATCTTCTATTAAATCCGAAAATTTTAAAATACCTTCACCATCTTCTGATTCAATGCCTGGTATTGTAGTTGGGTCAAAATCGCCAAAGTAATAGCTCGTCATGTCTGGAGTTCTCGTTTCCCCAGGAACTTCAAGCCTTAAACGTTGCCAAATGGCAAGTTGCTCAGCTGCAGCTACAGAAATAGCTTCTGTACCTAGTCCTGGATCTTGACCGATAATATTATTCTCTCTACTAATGTTGGCATTTCCATCAAATAATGCATCTTCTCTTGCTCCCATAAACAATACCGGAACATCAACCCTGTGGGGACCGAGTGTACCCGTAGAATTAAGATAAGATTCAGGAGCATCATTAGGAAATGCGGCACTATAAAATCCATTATTGTACTTGTCCAATGTTGCCTCATTGAAATAAATATTATCAGCTACGTAAATTTTTAACTGACTTACATCATTATAAGGCGCTATTACAGATGTTTTGCTACCATCCATTGCATATAATGGAATTCCAGCTGACCCAATATTAATATCAAGCTCGTCAATTCCAACAATTGTAATAGCCTGCCCATCTGGATTTGATAAACTATTATCAGCATTTGTACCTATTGTATTGGCATTGTAGAATAAGTTATTGGTAATATACGCCTCGTAAAAATTAGGGTTTAAATTAATATAGGTACTTGTATTAATAAATGTGTTGTGGTTAATAAGTGCATAAGTTACCATCTGATTTTGCATAAGTAAAGGAATTCCTGCATTGCTTACCGTATTGTTTTCAAATATTAGGCTTTCAATAGGAACCCCCTTCGCATTAATCACATTCCCAGCATATTGTTGCCCCTCTACAAATAAATCTCTAAAATAATTATTCCTCATCTCAATGGTAAGACCTGAGGTCACACTTTGCAACTTAAAACCTCTTTCCGGAAATTCTATCAAACAGTCTTCTACAAATAAACTTCTGTTGGCACCGTTAACTTCAAATAAATGACCTTTCCATTTTCCACCTTCATCATCTCTACCTTGTATATGAAGGTTTTTCAATTCTAGACTACCATTAACTTTATTTTGTCCAGGGCCGTTGCTATTGGTTGTTAAAGGAATAATTACAGGTTTTTTACCGCCTGTTTCACCTACAATTCTAATGGTTCCCGTGTCGTTGTTCACGTTAATAGCCGACAGAACAAAGTGAAAACCTGGCTCCAGCTTATAAACCCTGTTTGGGTGGATACGGACATTACTTCCATCCTTGTCTCCGTTAATGGTGGCTTCTAACAAACCTGCATTGCCAGCTCCTGAGGCAATTACAATTGTGTCTTGTGTTGCTGGTACTTGCGCGTAAACCATCGTTGTAATAATCATCGTCACAATAAAAGCGACATTTTTAAGTAAAGTTTTCATTTTCATGAGATTAAATTTTAGATTAAATAAATAGAAGAAATTAATTTATAGCAGGTCTTCTTTTACTGCTTTTTTTATAACTATTAAATTAGAATCGATATCTTACCCCTAGCTGCCCTCTACTTCCATAATTTTGTTCATTTATTGGAAAGCGCTCACCTGTTGCACCTGTTTGATATATTCTGTATCTCTTGTCAATATGGCCCGTTAAATTTGTTGCATTCAGGTATATATCTAAACCTTTGGCAATTTTTTGCTTAATGCTTACATCTAAGGTCTGGAATATATCGGTATAGTTCTCTGCAAATTGTACGTCATCCAAGCCACCGCCTATTTTATCTTGAAAACGGTAGGATGCCCTAGCACTAAACCCCTTGTGATCCCATCCTAGTATCACATTTGTTACAAAACCCGGTTGAGAATTACCTGCTTCTTGTGTTCTATACTCATAACCAATAATATCTTTAGGTCTAAAGCCCGAACTATCAATACCGATTACCACATTTGCAAAATAAGGAGCTACCCTTTTAGAACGACTTAAAGTTACGTTTACATCTAAAACAATACCTTTTAATACTTTGTTAGATAGCCTTCTAAAGTTTGTTTGATAAGAAAACTCTACTCCATAATATTCTTCCTTTTCAGGATTGTTTATTGGGATTGTTGTTTGGCTAACACCCTGTAAATTATCTACATCATAAAAGTCAGTTCCTGGCAGTGATTCTACAAATCCTTCAGGTGCTGAAACAATTCTATCATTTCGAAGCGGAAAATAACGGCCTAGATTCACTATAGAATTATCTATTTTCTTATAAAAAGGATTGATTGTTAACAAGCCAAATTTGCTATTGTAAACCTGTAATAAAATATCATAATTCCAGGCAGTAGCTGGCTCTAAAAATGGGTTGCCCGATGAAAAATCATTTTTGTTTGGATTTATTACCGTTTTAGGCGATAACTTAATAAAACCAGGGCGGATAACACTTTTGTAAACAGCGCCTCTTAAAGCAACAGATTCATCAATTTGATATTTTGCATTGATAGATGGAAAAAATAGCTTGTTATCACGTTTTACAGAAATAGAATCTGGAACACCCGTAATCCCATTTGAATTTACAGGATTTTGTAATATTGCAAAAGCGTTATATTCGGTATTTACTTTTTCCATACGAATACCAGGAACTAACTGAAGCTTTCCTATATTTATTTCTGCCATTACATACCCAGCTACCTGCTCTTCTCTATTGCTATAGTCATTTGTATAACTTTCATTGCCTCTTGCGTTAAATAAATCTGGATGAGTTGCATAAAGCTGGTTCTGCATGTTTTGCATTAAGCCAATATCTGGGGACCAATTTAAAGTGTACAGACCATTAATTGTTGGTGGATTATAATTTGGATCTACAAAATTTGTGGCAAGAATACCTCGTGCATCTCCAGCAGGCCAATTTACATTAGGAAACACTTCTAGATATCTAAGTCTTGTTGATAAACCTCTTCCAGCAAGGTAATCTGCATAAATCTGCTCCTGGTTACTTTCCCTTTTTAACGCATGGTATTTCCCACCAATAGAGAAAACCCCTGTTACATTCAACTTCTCAAGTTTAAAAGGGATGTCCCAATCTAGATTTATATCGTAGTTTTTATCTGTTAATTTTGAAGTGTTTCTGTCGTCCGACCTGAGTTTGTTATCATCAATATTAGTTCCTCCATATATATCTAGCACTTCTAATGGTTGCCTAAATATTAAATAATTTTGATCAATAAAAGGTGCTGTTGTACTAAGCTCCCGAAAAGGAAATATTTGACCAAAGCCCGTTCTTTTTACCTGGGTATGTGATAGACTTAAGTTTAATGTTGTACCTAAAAAGTTGAATTTATTTTCTAATAAATGTGTGCTATTTACTTTTTCAGTCTCTTCTGCTGAAACTGTAAACCTAAAAGGCATTGTATTCTCTAAAAAGTTATAGTTCTCGTCTCTACCAATAACATCGTCTGTTGTTTTATTAACAAGGTTCAAAAAAGACATCTCATAAAAGCTACTCTTAAAATCCAACACCAAACTCAGCCCCATGCGTTCACGGATAGTTTCTACTTGCTGTAAACCTGCACTTTCAGTTCTTGCTACAAAATTTTGCTCGCCAGTTAAATTACCATTTGAATCTAAAACTTGCTGAATAATTCGGTTTGAATACCCAGCGCTAAAACGTTGAGAGGATAATTGTTTTTGCTCATAAGTCCCTTGAATCTTTGCCCCAAATTTGCCTTTTAAAAAACGTGTAGAACCACCAACAGAGGTTTTAAAATCGCCAATATTTTTAAATAAACTACTATACCCACCTTCTGACATGAAATTAAAACTAGGTTTTTTTCTTGCTGTGGCTAATCTTACATCTACTGTACCACCCGTAGCACCTGCATCCATATCGGCACGCAAGGTTTTAGAAACCTCTACTCCAGCCAGCATTTCACTCTGTATCATACTTAAATCTGCACTTCTATCTTCAACACTTGTAGATGCCATTTTTACGCCACCAATGGTTACATTGCTTTGAGCAGGATCCAATCCTCTAATAACCACCTTATTTGCTTCTCCAGAATTACGTTCCAAGGCTATTCCCGGCAAACGCCCAATAGCTTCTGCGGCATTAGCATCTGGTAACTCTACCATTTTCTCTGCGGAAATAATGTTAGCAATTTTATTAGAAGCCACTTGCTCTCTGATGGCAGCCAATTGTCCCCTAGCCTGAACAGAGACCACTATTTCGTCTAATTGATTTCCAGAGTTCATTTCAACATTAATCACAGATGTTTGATTAGCTTTTACAGTTACTTGCTTTTCAGCTTCTTCATAACCTATATAAGAAAATAATAAAGTATAAGTTCCAGGTGGTATTTCAAGCTTATAGCTTCCATCAACATCAGTAATAACACCTATAGTTTTTCCTTTTACAGTAACGCTAGCAAAAGCTAGCTCGTCTCCGTTTGAAGCATCAATAATTTTGCCGATAATCGTTCCTGTATTTTGCTGTGCAAAACTAAAAAGTGTAGTTACAAAACATAGGATAACTAACATGAAACTAAACTTTTTCTGATAATTCATTCTTATGGATTAATTTAAATACTAACAGGTGTTAGCTAATTTTAAAAATACGTTCGCTTACTCGGTTTAGCAAACTTACATAAAATTATTTGTTTGTGCAAAAAAATAATCTAATTTAACATTCTTATTTATTGAAATGTATTGTTTTGATGATTCTTTATGGTGTAATTGTCTTTAAAAGGTAGATTACTAATAAATTAATATGACCCATTGTTTTTTTTCTTATTCCTGAGCCATATTATGAAGTGATTTCATTGTATTTGGCTCTTGCCGCTTCTAGTGGCCCTTCCACTTTCTCTTTCATGAATTTTTCTGTTAATGGATAGAAATACATAATGGCTATTGAAATTAACGCTCCTACTGCTGCAAAAATGCTAATCATCAATCGAATACCCAGAACCGATTCATCGCTTTGCACTTCATTTGCTATAAAACCAAAAGCAGCAAGTATCCAACCACTTATAGCTCCACCTATAGTCCAACCTAGTTTTTGGGACATTGATGAAGACGAAAAAATGAGGCCAGTAGCTCGACGACCCGTTTTTAATTCAGAATAGTCAGCAACATCTCCATACATAGCCCAAATTAGCGGGAAAGCCATAGCTGAAAAAATACCTATCAAAATATTGATAATGAATATCAACTCTATTTGCTCTGGAGGAAGGAAGAAAAACAGGATAGAAAGTATTGTACATACTAATCCTGAAAGGATAAATGTATTCTTTTTTCCTATTCGAGTAGCTACTGGAATTGCCATAATGACACCTAACAAACTGGTTGCAAAACCACTGCTCATAAAGGCAGCCGATAATGCTCCTTGAGATACCTCCCCAAAAAAAGCAATTGTTTGGTCACCAATAAAATACTTAAAATAATATAAAATTGCACCACCTCTTAACGAGTTGAATATAAGAACTGCAATTGCAGCCCCAAGCATTATAAACCAAGGTTTATTCTTTATTAAATCACCAAGGTCTTCCTTAAAAGTAGAAGACTCTACTTCCTCAGGATCGAGCCTTTCTTTTGTCCCTATAAAAGTAAGCACAAAAAACACTCCAGCTATTATAGCGTAAATGGCAACAGTTTTTTGATATGCTGAGGCTAAATCTCCTGTTGTTTTGAAATATTCCACTAAATAATTAGCAGTAGCTGTTACCATTAAAGCTGCACTAAATCCTCCGATAAATCTAAAAGAAGCTAATGAAGTTCTTTCATCTGTATCCTTGGTCATTACACCAAGCAAGGAGGCATACGGCACATTAACCGCCGTATAAACCATCATCATAAGTGTGTAAGTAACATATGCATAAATCAATTTTCCTGATGGGCCTAAATCTGGTGAGGTAAATGTTAATATGCCAATTATTGTAAAAGGAAGCGCACCAAACAATAAGAAGGGTCTGAATTTTCCCCAACGCGTTTTTGTACGATCACAAATCATTCCCATTATAGGATCATTTGCTGTATCCCATAATCTAGCTACAAGAAACATTGTGCCTGCTGCTGCTGCAGTGATTCCAAATACGTCTGTATAATAGTACAAAAGAAACATAGAAAATAATGTCCAAAAAGTAGATGAAGCAAAATCACCAAAGCCGTATGATATTTTTTCCTTTAAAGTGATTTTGTTTGAAGTTTTCATTGATTAAATAGTTGAGTTTAACATAATAAGTTAAAGCTATAAAATAGCTTACACGATTTAGCAAATTTATTTAAAATTATTTATTTTCGCAAACTTTTTAAAAGATTAATTTAAATTAGCGTCTAGATCTTTTAAGGATAAAATTACTTTATTAAACAATATTGAAGACTACAAAAGATATAAAGGACTTTTAAGGGGAATTCTTTAGATTAAAATCTTTTATGCAATATGACGAATTTTGTCAATTAGTGGTTGTATTCAACTATTTTTTTAGCTAATTTGGAAAGGCTGTTTTAGTCTAAGGACATGATTCTCTTACAATGAAGCTTGCATCTAAAATTATCTGTTCAATATCTATATTGTCCTCACTTTTATCAATCGATTTCATTAAAATTCTCACAGCCTCTTTACACATTTGTTCCAAAGGTTGTTTAATTGCTGTTATAGATGTTTTTGCAACAGCATAAGCAGTTGTATCATCAAAACTAATTACTGCAATATCTTCAGGTATTCTTTTCCCCATATTACTAATTGCCTGTACACCTTGCACTCCAAGCTTATTAGTTGTGAAAATAATAGCATCTGCATTATTCAAGATGACCTCATTAACGGCTTCATTAACATGCGCTGCCACATTGCTATATTTTAATTGCTGTAATAAATATGGATTAACTTCCATTCCATTATCTGCTATAGCATCTATGTACCCATTAGTCCGATCACTCATAGTAATCAGTTCGTTATTTACATTAATTAAGGCTACTTTCTTCCTACCGTTATTGATTAACCGAGTTGTTGCATCATAAGCTGCCTTATGATTATTAATATTAACAGAGTTTGCACTCATATTCTCAAAAACTCTATCCATTATAACAAAAGGAATATTTTGAGAACCTAATACAGTCAAAATTTTATCGCTATTTATAGGTGGTATTAATATTAATCCATCGACCTGACGGTTTTTAAAATTTTCTAATTGAAAATTAAAATTCTTTTTATTCTCATTAGAACTACAAAAAAATACGCTATAGCCCTTTTTTCTGACTTCCTTTTCGATTTCACTCGCAATTTTTGAAAAAAAAGGATTTGCAATGTCTGCCACAATTAATCCTATTGTTTCTGTTTTACCGGTTTTAAGACTTTTGGCTATATGATTTGTTTGATAGTTTCTAGTTTCAACAAGATCAAGGACTTTTTTAGAAAGTTCATCACTAATTCTCATTTCCTTATTCTTACCATTTAAAACGAAAGACACTACAGATCTTGATACACCTAGTTCTTCAGCAATATCTTTACTTGTTATTTTTTTTTTGTATTTAGCCATTAAGAATTTATTTTTAATAATAAAAAGTTACGATATATTAGAGGAAAAATTCCAAAGATCTTAAAATATTTATGCTTTCAATTTTATTAATAAAAATATAAATAAAAAATCTTGTGTCAAAAATAATAAATTTTTAAAAATAACTTTTATTTAAAAATTTAAAAC
>ERZ887830.207-NODE-207-length-39022-cov-93.418226_pt1 | contig 39022 bp, 38 predicted proteins | sample MGYA00521101_ERZ887830 | MGnify/ENA primary metagenome ERZ887830 (study PRJEB32303, sample SAMEA104408592) | aquatic metagenome | biome: Marine water; feature: Pelagic; material: water | place: Baltic Sea | collected 2014-06-05T16:38:00 | depth 1,762 m ... | reverse complement strand
AATACACGTATTATAATACCAGACGTATCCATTGATCAACTGATTGATGGTACTCCGACTGGTAGTACTACCAAATGGATACCCCCAATGGATAGCATACGCGGTAAAAATACACGTATTATAATACCAGACGTATCCATTGATCAACTGATTGATGGTACTCTGACTGGTAGTACTACCAACTGGATATCCTCAGCCGATGAAATCGCATCGAGAGATATAGCAAGACAACTCAGTATCATTCGGGAAAAAAATGGCAGTAGTACACCTCTTGAAAATCCGTTTCTTGGTTAAAGTATAATATAAAAAATAGTTTATATATTTATTTTTTACTATCGTCTATTTGTTCTAGCATTACGACCGCTTGTATTTTGAGCAGGTGCATTTGGTGCACCCCATGCGGCATTCCCAACATTCATGAATTGTGACATTGGTCCACTTGTGGATGGACCGGTATTTCTCATATTTGACCGTGGACCACTTGTGGATGGACCCGTATTTATAAAGTCGGCAAATGGATTTCCATTCCCACTACTTTGTTCCGTAGGGGCAACTCGCGCAGTACGTGAAACATATCCAGATGTTCCTCTACCGGGACGCACGGTATTTGCAGAAGGTGCGGACGGTAAAATACCACCGAACATGGAACCACCAGTTTGACCGGTTGGTTCTGATGCTGCTGTAGGTCGTACGTAAGTTGGACGTGTATTATTACCAGCAGGTGCACCTCCACCGAATATTCCAGACATTACAGATGGTCGTGGAGTTGATGCTGCCGCCGCACTTTGTCTGGGGGACGGTGCACTTGGAGCACTTGGTGCACCCATACCGCCAGTAAATAATCCAGCTGCCCCACTTGCAAGTCCTGGATCCAATCCATTTCGACCAGCAGCATCCGTTGCCTGCCTCTGGCCAGCTTCAGCTGCGACACGTCCGCGTTGATCTGCAGGAACTGCTGCAATATTTGCAACATCACCCTTGAATAGGTTTACCAGTGTGAGCAACCATCCGAAATTGTAACCATATCGACGTCGTAGATATACAGTACAACAGCCAAGGAGTAATACGACCACTGCAATAACAATTGGAATCACTGCAGAAAACTGACTTACATCCAATCCCGGTCCAGGCGGTGGTGGTGGAGCAGGATCAGGCGGTGGAGGTGGGGATGGTGGTGCAGGTGGTAGCAATGGCGGGGATGCTGGTGGTGGCGGTGATGGCGGAGGTGGTGATGGTGGTGATGGTGGAAGTGGTGGTTCTGATGGCGGTGGTGGAGCCGCCGGTGGGTAACATCCGCCAGTAAATGCTTTTAGGACAGGTCGCGGTGCACCTGCTAGTTCGTCATTTCCAACACGACTATTATAAACATAAACGTTCCGAATACGTCCATCATAGAAAGTATTTCCATCAGTTGCATCGCCTTTTCCAAGTACAAGTGAAGGGCGTAATATATTTCTAGGAAGAGTAGCTGGAAGAGCGTCAGTTGTTTTAAATGGTCCGTTGTTAACACTTATAAATACAGCACCAGTTGCATCAAAGTGCTGTACTACAACTTTAACATAATCCTCGACTCCAAGTTGTCCAGTCTCAAGTGGCACGGTTACTCCACTCATCGGTGAATATGTGAGTTCGTTGTTAAAACTGAATGTAATTCTTTCTGACTCGTGATAAGTATTTCCACCAAAGAATATAAAACCTTGTGTATTATCAATTTCATTACGTCTTATTTCAAATGAATACGTAATTGCGATGTCTATATCTGATCCAATATTTTCCAAACCAGACATTCCAAATAGACCATTACCGGTACCATCAAACCCAATTGATTGCACGCCACCTTCATTGCACAATGGAGGGAAACTGGGTAATGGTGGTGAATTGGGCGGCGGGGGAAATGGCGGCGGCAATAACGGCGGTGGCGGAGATGGTGGAGGTTGCAATGGCGGTGGAGAGGGAGGTGGCGAGGGAGGCGGCGATGGAGGCGGACTTGGCGACGGAAATTGTGAACTAAATACTATATTTTGAACACCCCACGATGCAATAGTTGATGGTTTACTTAATCGAGTACTGATACGTAATGTTGCAGATGAACTTGTATGTGGTATGTAAATTTGAGTAGTAATTATAGTTTCCTTATTACCATCTCCCTCATTTCCACATAGTTGTTCGCCATCATTTCCATAGAATATTTGTCTCCATACAACTTCACCATCAACCTGTACAAATGCGTCTGCATTACTTGTCCAACTGTCAATTTGCAAAAAGTCTAGCTGAATATACAAGTGTGAATGAACGGTGAGAGCTTCATATCTACGCTCTATGTATGAATTTGCTCCGAATACACCATATCCACCAAGTACCACATGCGGACCACATAACGTAGTATGCAGTTCTTCGTTACTTGTCCACACCAGTTCTGATCCCGGGAAAGTCGATGCCTGGACAAAATCAAATACCCCAGCCGGAAATGGAAGCGGCGGTGGAGGAGACGGAGGAGGTGGAGCGGGTGGTGGGTTCGGTGACGGCGGTGGCGACGAAGGAGGTGGCAGTGAAGGAGGTGGCGATAATGGTGGAGGTGGAGTCGGTGGCGGTGACGGAGGTGGGGGAGATGGTGGGGGAGATGGCGGCGGCGGAGGAGGAGGACTACATGTATACAATGCATGCATAACGTATGTGCTACTCCCAGTAGTCGCCAATCCAAAGTTTGCATCATCATCTCGTTGAGATGATGATAATATTTTACGATAAATATTTACATTTTCCAAATACAGTAATTGTCCAGGTGACCATTGAACGGATCCAGTATGTACTCCAATATTCACTTGTGTATGCTGTGGTACGTTTAATATAAACTCCGTTCCGAATCTATCACCAAGCAGGAGTCCATCTCGATATACCGATACTCGTTGATTAGTTCCTTGTATTACACAGACATGCCGTCTTATTGTGAAATCCATATCTGTAAATGTCTGTATTCTACCGATCGTATTAAGATTTTCTATTGTGATTATAAGATTATTCTGATCAACAACAATATTGAAACTGTCAACAATTTCTATAACTTGTAAAGACTTTTGTACTTCATTATTTACAACAAAGCATGTAGTGATTCCTCCATTTTGACTATTTATATCACCATATAGGGATGATTGAAATGAAGGCTCACCGGGGCGAAAACCATATGGACCACAGTTTGTAGGCGGTGGAGCTGCAATTGGAGGTGCTTTTGGTGGGGGCGCCCCTGGTGGAGGGGATGGTGGCGGATATGGCGATGGAGGCAATGGCGGTGGAGAAAACGATGCAACGTTTTCACAAACTGTACGAAATGATTGTGAACATACCAACTGATTTTCCCATGTATTCGGAACATCTGCTATCATGTATGTACAATCACCACCAGAGTCTGCAGGAAACCCAGGCGTCCAATTTGCATATTTTCCAGGTGCAATGCTTCCTGTACTCCCACCTTGCCAAAATAAATCATTTTGTGGTTTCCATTCCCAATTGCCAGCTGATACTTGATAGCCAGCTAGCCATATGGGTGATCCAATACCTCGTGCTACAGTTGCTACACTGTTATGTGCTTCAATGCTAAATATTGAAGGAAGTGATCCACCTGGATATGATTCGCACATATCTTTTGCTTCTTGCCAAGTTCTTAATTTATCATCAAAAATCAGTTTACCAAGCGGAGGAGATGGTGGTGGTGGAGGAGCATATGGTGGTGGCGGAGAATTTGGCGGCGGCGGCGGTGGCGGTGAAGGCGGTGGCGGTGAAGGTGGTGAACATGGAGTAGACGATGGAAATATATGACTTGTAGCGTCATATCCACATAATGGATTACTTTCACATGCACCACCCTGCGAAGGGCCTAGTGTCAATTCGAGAAGTGAACATAACCGATATCCCGAATCAACACATGCAGCCTGTGCTAGATATAATGTAGCATCCCGAGAGCCTGTTATACCGATACGGTCATTCAAATCTGGCTTTGAATCGGGACATAACGATATACCAGTACCTCCATTTGTACAACACCGCACACTAAACGTGGCAAATTCTGCAGAATAACACTCTGTTGTAACTTCATCGCATCCTTTTATACCCAACACACCAGTTTGAAGTGGGGCATATGGAGGAGGAGGAGATGGTGGGAATGATGGAGGAGGTGGTGCTGGCGGCGGCGGCGGTGATGGTGGCGGTGGTGATGGAGGTGATGGAGGTGGCGGACTTGGTGGTGGTGGAGATGGAGATCGACTGAGTGGAGTAATTACAACGTTTTGTATACCCCATGCTTCATCTGTAGAATCACCACCAAGCGTTGTTGTAAATAATATACTGATAGCGATACTTGTATGTTCAACTTCGAGCGTAATTGTTTCAAATACTTCTTCATGTTCATCGCTCCCGCAGATATCTGCTCCAGGTACACCAGCATACTCCCTAAACCAAACTCGAGTAGAATCTACATACAACTCGGCCAGCTCTCCGGATTCCCATGAATCAATCTTTAAAAAGTCAAATTGAATTGTAAACCCAATATGATCATCCAAAGATGTATACGTTCGTTGCAATGACATCCCGCCTCCAAGTTTTTCATATCCACCCAGAATTGTATATGGCCCACATATAGTAGTGTCAAGTACAGGTACCCATGTCACTGCATTTTGTGGAAATATATTGACCAAAGGAGTTTGCCAGTATCCAGGGGGTAACGGAATTGGTGGAGCAGACGGAGGTGGAGGTGATGGCGGTGGGGGCGGTGGAAGAGAAGGTGGAGGGGGAAATGGCGATGGTGGTGGCGATGGTGGTGGCGGTGGTGGTGATGGCGGTGGGGTGGGTGGCGGTGGAGACGGTGCGGATGCCTGAACTACCAAAGATTGGATATCAGCTTCCGTAAGGGCACCGTCCCAGTATCCAACTGTATCGATTACTCCTTTAAATACACCTCCAGCAAACTCACCAGTACCACTAGTTCCACCAATTTCAAATCTACGATCACCGCCATTTGTTGTAATGTCAGCGTCGGTGACTAAATCCTCAACACCCGCTATATAAAGTTGGATTCCATTTGCAACAAGTACATGTGCAGTCACTGCACTGTTTCTAAATACAAGATCATACCATCTTCCAGCCAATAGTTCAGTCGTTGAAGTCGCTATATACGTTCCAGATGATTTTAGTGTAACATAGTACTTTCCACCAGAGTATGATAGTCCAAATCTATACTTTGTCGGTACTGCAAATAATACACAATCTGATAATAAAGTATCTGAAATTCTTATTCTTGCATATATGGTGAAATCTATTGTACGACTTAACTCTATATTGTTTTCAATATTACCACCAGTAATATCATATTTTAAATATCCACTATTTCCAAATTCTAACGTTCTTCCGTTGGTTGTTCCAGTGTGGATATATGTTAACGCACCAGTAGAAGATGATGCATATAGGCCATTGCCGTCGTTTTGTAGGCCATTTGCAACATAAAGTGCACCATTTCCAATTGGATTATTATTGCTATCGAATTGAAATGCATATCGTATCTTGGAACTTAATACCCCAACAGGAGGAGGCGGGGGGGGTGGTGATGGCGCCGGTGATGGCGGTGGAGGTAATGGCGGTGGAGGCGAAGGCGAAGGCGGAGGTGGCGCCGGTGATGGCGGCGGGCTAGGCGGAAGTGGTGATGGAGGTGGAGGTGGAGGTGATGGTGGTTTGCTACATACTCCACATGTCACAGGGCAGTGCATTCCATATACATCAGAAGAAGCACACTGATTTGACTGTAAACTAGAACATGTAGGTGGTCCACCGACTATAGATAATGCGACATTGTCATCACGACATGTTTCTGCTGTCATTAGCTGAATTTCATGCCCATTTGCGTTATCAGCGTCGTTAATCTGAATGAATAACTCAGTCGGAAATAGTGCCGCTGTTGTCAATGAAATATAATAATAGTAAGTACCAACAGAATTGTCACCATATGCAACAAATGTTACTCGATCAATAAATGCATCGTCAACACCATACAACCAATATTGAAATTGTTGCGTCGTGCCAACATTGCGTAGTTTTATGCTTACTTTATATGCATCGGAATTTATGGTAAATCCCCAAAAATTTTGCGAACACGTGTTTTTTAATTCAACATAACTACTTGGGGTTGTATCACATAACAGACCATCAGTCGGATTACCACCTGGATTTACAGGAGTTGTGTACCCAATAAAGTTTTGCCGACTCGTTTGTTGAACAAGTATAACATCTGCATTTACTACCGCAATAAATAACAGTGCAATAAATGAAAGCATATATTCTTTACGTATTATAGATAAAAAAACACTGTGTGTAACACAACAATATTTACTCTACTTTTGCGACACGACGAACCCGACAAAACCCATTAATACGTGCATCAGTAATAAACGAATAAATTGTACTAAAATAACTATCAAACTGATAGAGTGAATCATAATATTCCGGGGCCATTTTGCGAAGATCAGGAAGTCTGGTCCATGGAATGGACTTGAAATCATGATGCTCTACATGATAACCCGCGTTCCAAATAAACATATTAAAAGGTCCATAATAAGAACTTGTTTCCTGATCTTCAGGCATTCCTGGGAAATTGTAATGTTCGGTAATAAAATGAGCAGCGAGGGGGTGAATTCCACCAGCAAGGAATGCAGATAACATTAGATAAAGAAATGGGGCGATACCATACATCATAAAGAATCCAATATTAAATGTCATTTGAACGGTCCAATTTGCAAGAAGATACCAAGAAAATGGCATATTTTTGACAAACATTGGTCGGAGAAGATAGGTAATTAGATTGGTCTGTAGCCACATCATTTTTGCAAGTACTCCCTGCCGTGTAAAATTTGCTTCCATGACGGAAGAAATGTCCGGATCACCTCCTTCTCGAGTAAGTTCAAGATGATGGGACGTGTGATAAAACCGAAAACTCTCGTGATAAGCAACGATTGCCGGCGTTTGGATAACGTAGGCAAAAATTCGGTTGTAACGTACTTTTTTGAAGACTGTATTATGTGTAATCTCATGTGTAAAGAGAAAAGACGTTTGCATTAATGTCGCACCCACAAAGTATGCAGACAGTAAATACATAAACCAACTTAGGTTTACGGAATAAATTGCAGTAACAAGTTGAGAAGCAGTCATAAGAACTGCAAGATACTTTGTAATTGGTTCAATGCCCATAAGTGTTTTTACTTCTGGGTGATCTTTTAGAATTTTTTGCTTACGTTCAGCATGCCAATCGGCAACCTTATCCTCATTTACCCAAATATAATCGGAACGAGACATATGCTTTATTAGTTATTGTTGTATACACAAAAATGTTTTACAGATATAAAAAGATATCAAATGTTTTCACTCAACAACATCGTATTCATATTACTTATGATATATTCATCAGTATCATATGCAACTCCAGCTTTGCCTCCACCACCATTGCCACCATCCTTGCCTCCACCATCTCCACCTCCACCACCATTGCCACCATCCTTGCCTCCACCATCTCCACCATCTCCACCTCCACCATCTCCACCATTTCCAATCAACCCACCACCATTGTCGCCATCATCCGATGACGATGCAATTTATTACATCTATGCAATCGATGTAATAATACCAATTATGTTTATAGGAGGTATTCTTGTTGCTCTGTACTTATTCTGTTGGAAAAAGAGAGAACCATCACAGCCGGTCGTACAAACTGTGCCACAAAATGTGGAAATGCCAACGGTATATAATACAATACCACCTCTTGGTATACAACCCGCATCTAATGTAAATATTATAAGTACAACAGACAGTAACGGAATTACACAACCGATTACACCACGAACACCGCTTACTCAATCTACAACAAGAGTCGTAAATTTAGCAGATATGCAACCGACTGATACGAGAAATACAGAGAATCCGTTTATGACGATTGTTTAATGTTCCATCCATAGTGGACATTCTTCATCAAAATCACCATTTTCGTTTGTGCATGTACATGGTGGTCCGGTGCGATAATAATAAAATAATTCACCGCAGTTTACTTTTTTTGGACCAAGTTTGCGATTGTCATCTTCAAATTGCGCAAATAGATTATATCCGAGATTTGCGCCTCCTTTACTTGCAGGAATGCAATGTCCAACTGTGCATGAAGTTTCACTATACGAAAGACCGTAATTATTCATCGCTTTGCGGAATTTCTTATACGAAGACCCACAGAGTGCGGGTGCAATAAGTTGATTAAATGTACGTGCACGTGCAAGTTGAAGATTAGTATATGATGGATTCTTAATCGGTGTAAAACATACGCATACTTTTACAAGGAACGAAATGAGTAAATATGACTTCATTTGATATACACTTTACAATATCTAACGCTTGGGACTATATGGGACATATGGGATTCTATCTTTAAACGATGCGGACTCTCGTGGAATAAACCACGTATCTTCCTTGTTGTGAATTAGTGTTGCGGTACCCTTTGTTTTGATGATACGTGATGTTTCCTTTACCGAAATTGATTCAGGTTTTGGAATACGAACATCAAATCGTCCTGTTCCGATTGCAGACAACTGTCCCATCATAATGGAAGCAGATACCGAACCACTTACATCTTCCGATTCTGCAAAAATTGCAGCATCCTTTAGTACTTCACTTGTTTCTTCAAATGACGAACGAGTAAGTGGACCAGTCTTGATATTATTAAGACCATGCCGGTTCAGTGGCATAACATAACCACGAAGTGTCATCGTACTTGCAGTAAGTTCGATGTGCCGTGGATCAATGTATGATCCATCCGCAGTCAACGTAGAGTGGAGTTCATTAAAAATCACAGTGAGCGCAGCTTCGATTCCAAGCGTGTTTACGACATTATGGATATCGTTTGTCATAACCTTGGTCCAATCCACGCCAGGAATCGCATATGCTCGATGAAGAATGGTAGAACGTGTTTGAATCACATTCACAATTTCGTTTTTATCTCCATTCCATCGTTCGATGCTATCAACAGCAGATGCTTCGATTCCATTAAAGCCGCCCAACTTGATTTCATGACACAAAAGCTTCACAAATCGAAGGACTGTTCCGCGTTCACACATTTCCTTGTTGGAAATAACTTCCGGGAAATGTTTCGATACATCCAAGATACGAATGCGCACCCACCAGTCAATTGTGTTGACCTCCGAGTATGACACATGTACGTCAGTATCAATAATGTTACGGGCAAGTGACTTAATAATTGGTGCAATCTTAGCTGGGGTAAGATTGTAATCGTTTAGGAGGTGCTTGTTTAATTCAAGTACACCCACATGCATCGATGGATCTGACAAATCTGGCGCAAAATACGTATCCATCTTTAGTGCAAACTTTACGTCCTCTGGATACGATTCGTCAATTACGTCGGGTGGTTCAAGTACAACATTCATGTTCTCTGTAACATGTGACAACGTTAGACGTGTTAGTTTTGCGGCGATTGCCTTTAACTCTTCCGGCGTTTTGTCCGAGAACTCAAGCGTTGTCTGTGGGGTGCGAAGCTGCTTTGAATAACCCATAACTTCCTTTAGGCGAGGGATTCCCATTGTTACACCAGCATGACCGGTGCCAGCAGTATGGAAACTGTTGAGTGTCATTTGGGTAGATGGTTCGCCAATACTAAGTGCAGCAGTATTTCCAACCGCATCACCGCCTGCAACAACCGACGACAAACAACGATGTTTTACTTCACATAGAAATGCTTTAACATCCAAGTGTTCTGGAATATTTCCAATGCGCATGCACCATTGAATGTAGAGTGGGACCACATACTTACATACCGGATGTTTCTTTACAATTTCATGAACAACTTCCGATACGGCAGTGAGCAAGGACTCTTCGTCAAACTCATGTGGCACATCGTTATTCCACGTGGCACTTTCAAACATCCGAGAAATATTAATTGGAAGTAAGACCACGTCCATTAGTGGCTTGTTTGACTGAGATAATACTTTTTGTGCATTTTCACACAGCGACATGATTACATCGTATTCAAGAGGTCCTGCATTTCGCTTAATCTCTTCGGGTGTCATCAAAAGTGGTTCAACTTTAATTCGTTCAACTTTGCATGGGTCAAAATTATCGGCATACTTAAACTGCACGACCATTCCCTGTGCGTTACGAATCGTTCCGTCATAATTGCACATATTATCTTCACTTGCCTTTACAAGACAACGCTGGATGTAACCACTGTTTGCAGTTTTTACCGCGGTATCAACGAGACCTTCACGTCCGGACATTGCAGAAAAGAAAAACTCAGTCGGTTGTAGACCAAGCATAAACGAATTTTGAATGTAACCATTTGCGTTTACAGTCGCATGTTCACCATGCTTGAAACATGGCAGAGTGCGTCCAGACGTACCATTTAAAATGCGCGCACCGCCAACAATCTGCTGGCCAACTTGACCACATACTTGAGCAATATTTAGCGGAGACCCCTTTGAACCTGCTGTTACACAGGTGATGATTGAATTATCTGGCGGTGCATTGTTTTTAATGATGGTTGCAGTTTTCATGATGACATCAGAAAGAATACGTGTCGTTGCTCCTTCTGCCATTTCTTTAAGTGACTTTGGTACCTTTGATGTCAGAATCATCTTTGAATTATTAACCGCAGATTTAATGCATTCGACAACTTCGTTATGACTCTGTTCGTTTGTAACACAATCAGATGCACCAATCGAAAATGAATTCTTATATAGGAGCCACTGATTTACAACGCGCTGTACATCACTCAAAAATTCAACAGCCTTCTTTGGACCGCCATGTTCATGGTGAATAATGTCCGAAATTGCACCGGCAGTTGCGCCAAGTGTAGATTTAGATAAACGTCCAAAGAGGATTTGACCATTTTGAATTAGCAGATCTTTGGTATCATATGACGTAATACCCGAAATTGAACCACGTTGGTACATTAGAGTATATGGAAATACGAATGAAATTAACTGAGATCCTGTCCACAATTCTTTTGGTTTGGAAATTGCAGGCGGTGGGAGCATGGTTGTTCCATTGTTTGCAAACTTGACATAAATACGAAACCGAAGCATATCAGCACGTGTAAGAAATACACTTGGATCTGTCATTAGCCATGCACCAACAAGAGAATCCTGAACGATACCAAAACATGGTTTGTTGTTTTGTGCACTAATAATGTTGCGATTAATTGCCATGAGTGTTGATACTTCCGACGTTGCGCATGCAGATTGACAAACATGAATATTCATCTCGTCACCGTCGAAATCTGCATTGTACACCGCACATACAGACAAATTAAGTCGAAACGTCTTTCCCTTGGTGAGAACAACACGGTGGCCATTGAACCCCATGCGATGTAGCGTTGGCTGACGATTGAAAATAACCCAATCCCCATTCTTTAGATGACGTTCAACGATCCACCCAATGCGCAAAACAATGTCTGCGCGATTTTTACACGACTTGAGTGAGATCAAATCACCTTCGGTGTTAATCACAGACTGTGCCCCAATGAGTTCAGTTGGACCATTTAGAATACGCGTACGAAGATCGGCAATATTACTTGGTGTCACCTTTTCTGGAACAGTTAGAATCATCGCAAGTTCATATGGTACACCAAGTTGATCGACATCAATTGTCGAATCAGGTGTAATTACAGACCGACCGCTAAAATTTACGCGCTTACCCATTAAACAATTACGAAATCGCCCGTTTTTTCCACGAATCCGATCAATGATATACTTGCCATTCGCACTATTTCGATTGTTGTTTGCCATGGACGCCGGCATACCACCTCGAATTGCGGCGGGATTTACGAGACCAAATACATCTGCCTGGAGCCGATTCCATCGATCAATTAGATCCGGTGTCAGTGCATCGACATTTAAAAGACGATCAACAACCGTATATGTAATGGTATCTGTTTTCTGTGGAAGAACTTTGTTTGCGTCACATAAAAAGGTTGGTAGTCCAGAGTCTTCTTGTTTGTTCATGCATAAACGCAGTTCATTTCCGCGACGGTTAATTTCCTGGAGACGTAGTGTAATGTCATCCTGGCCTTTTGTACGTGATCCCTCTGCAGTAGAAATTGCAGGACGAATAATCGGCGGAGGAACAAGTACACTTGTTGCAATCAAATCACGTGGATGAAGACCTTTTCCAAAGAAATTCGTTGCGTCGGTGTCTTTGATATTGTCTAGAATTGAATATGCAAGTGCGGGTGTAAACTTTTGCATTGCATACTCTTGTTCTTCCTCGGATTCAAAACTCTTATCAACCCATTCTGTCTTTATTCCGAGGGGGCCGCGTACATAACTCGGACGGATTCCCTTGCAGTGCGGGCACTTTTTACGTGTACGTGCAATTGCATACGTATGATTGAAACGTGTCTTGTCGTCCGTATATTTTTCCATCAATGCTACCTTGTCTTCATCCGTAAGACAGATTTCAGAACAAAAAAAGCAAACAGAACGAAGAACCTTGAGGGTATGATCGATATACAGTGCCTGGTATACTGGTAGTGGGAGACGAATTTCACCATTGTGACCTGGGCATTTTTGCATAAGTTCATTGCAAGTTGTACAACGAATCCGACGATCAGAAGATCCCATTGCAAGTGAGTTTACGCCATTGTGAGTAGGGATCCCACGGGTATATAACGCAATTTCATTTACACGAGTCACCGCATTTTGACGGATAGCATCAGAACCATATACGGAAAAGTTTACCTTTTTAACAACTTTAGCATTTGTAGATAAACCATGTACGGGGATCATTATACATATACTTTATGTGTCCCGAAATACAAATCTGATTTGTGTATCACTTAAGTGAACTATCGTCCTCATACACAGTGCTACTATCTTCTACTTTAGATTCGTCATCGTCCTCGTCATCAGAATATGCAACATCTTCATCTTCTTCATATTCTGATCCTTCATTATGATCATAATATTCTTCTGGAACGTCATCTTCTTCTTCTTCTTCTTCTGACTCGACATCTTCTACCTTTTCATAAACAAGCGTATTTGAATCACTTACACTATCATCAGTGTGCACAAAAATTTCGCCCAGTAGTTTAATTAACTGCGTTGCTTGTGAAACTGATGTAATTGTTCCTCCGATAAACTGCATGTAAACCGGAGAATTGTATAAATAGTTGTCAAATGGAGGAGGTAGGTCATAAGAAAGTAAAGTCGATTGCTTCACTGGCGTACCCGGTTGATCTAATGTATATAGGCAAATCCTAAATGAAGATGTTGTTGGTTGAATTACAACTTCTTCTCTCTTATAAAGAGTGTCAACGTCTACATTATTGGCAAGATCAATGCCATCATTGGTAATCTTACATACGGACATGCTTGTCTAGTATAATACCAAAATACAATCTGACTAACTGTATGTTTATCTATTCCGAATATAAAGAGATATCATCTTCAATGAAAGAACCGTTTTATGATCGTATCAGATATGATCTGTATAACATCATAGCATATTCGTTAAGTTGGTGGCTTGTCATCTTTTTCGGATGGGCATTCTTTATTACATTAGACATTGCTGGATGTGCAATTACCGATTGTTATAACAACAATGGTTATCTTCCATGGCATTATACAAATATTGCAATCTTGTTTTACTTTGCACTCTTTTGTATATCAATCATACATGGCATTTGCACTGTTTCCACGTCACAAAATCTTACGAAACCAGAAAAAATTATACGCAGATTCTATATTATTATTCTAATACCAATTGCACTCAACCTTATTTTCTGGGGGCCGTTTATTTCCAACATTGCAAAAGGTCAGTATTTGGACAAAGTTGCACCAATTGTACCAAATCATAAACACAATATTACATCATCTGATATCGTTGTCATTGGAAATGGCCCAATTACAATGGAACAGCGCAGTATTATCATGACATTAGATCACACACAAATCCATCGGTTTAATGGTATGAGTACTCTATATCCAGATGAACCAGTCGGGAACTTGTTTGTTCGCAAGATCAAAGATAATTCTGCACCTTCCATTGGAGTTGGTGATTTTCATGGGCTACAGCCACCAAATCAAGTCTCACATCTTCTCGATAAACTATATAACCCATGGAGTCACGAACTATCCAAGCGTAGCCAATGTTATCGAGTAAATGATGCACATACAATTGAAATGTTATTCGCAGATACTACCGATGTGGACTTTTATAATACCACAAGTGGCTGCCCAACAAAAGTCAGTACATTTCCAGAACATGCGGTTCGTACAATGTCCAAATATGGAACAATATATCATCCGGAACGACTATCTTCTGGTGGTATTGTTATGCTGGGATCACTTGATCGGTATAAGAACCACATTCATACATTTGGTATGAATTTTGGAAGTTTATCGAATAGACATCCAGTGCGATATGAACGAGACATCATTCTTAAAAATCAACATCGCATCACAGTACACAAAACACCATACAATACATATCATGATTTTATTACTGTAAAAAATTCATGGTTTCGTCGGGATCCTCGGGTTCGAGGATTTGCATGCGGGGAATGGAATGTATTGTGGTTGGATGAAACTAGATTTAATCCAGCATGGTGGGCATTTAATCTTATCCCAATTCCACCATTCTTTCGTGATTAATTTAATTAGAATTGCCGGATGTTTTAACAATAATTGCTGCTTGTATCACAAATACCACAACAAGTATAGATAAGTGTGTATCAAAACACTTTGACATTTTATATTTACACAATAATTTTTTATATTTTATAATATAAAGACAATGTCCGCCCCAGCACCCGTATATTATAGTGATGAAATTGTGTCATATTCAGACAATCCAACCGTTTTTAAGGGAATTCCACCAGCGGGTGGTATGCGCTCGCGCATTGGTATCGGTGTTGCATATCGCGGAAAAACAATTTCTGCAATTGAAAAACGAGATAACAAACTTATAATACCAGCAGACACTGCACGTCATTTATTAACAGATCCATACTTGGGTAGACCACTTAGACAAAACAGTAAAGAGTTAAACCTTGTATTGCCACCCGGTACAAGGGGAAGACCGTCTGGGTTTTATTCGTTTGTAAATGCCGCTACAATGTTTAAAAGATTAACCGTTAATGGCAGTCAACACGATGACCCATTTATCCATGGGCTCAGAATGAACGGCGACATACAGCTAGGCGCTAATCCACGTTATATGACTCCAACAGATGTTGCAAGGGAATTTAATGTAGCAAACCAAGTAGTTCAGGCAGGTTTAGCGAAAGCTGCTGCTGGATTTACTGAACTAGTAATACAAACAAAAAATCCAGATGTTAGCATCAAAGGTAATAAAAGTATTATGTTTAATCTACCAAATCCATTTGATACAACAAAAAGCAAGACATTTCCAGTATTTGTGATACCAGCTCATTTAAATGAATATATTTCTACCGTTATGACTCTATGTGAAAAGACAGTCATAAAAAATCTAAAATTAGGATCAGCGAGAAATGGCACAGAGAACAACCTTAGTAAAATGATGAATTATGCCGAATTTAGTAAAGATGATAGATTATTGAATTCCCTTATGTCATATGACGTTAATATGAGGTCCAATGTACCACGTTCAGCATATGCCTACTTACCTACAGTCCAACCACCCGAGGGAGGTGCCTCGCCTGTTCCGTTTGCAGTACCACATGCACCACATGTACCAACGCTTTCGGAAAACAGACAAGTCCCAATTATTCCAACAGTAGTAGTCAATCGGGCAAATGATGGCGGTACCCCTTCTGGAAAACGCCCTCGTTCGTCATCTTATTCCAATGCTGCATCTTCTTCCAATGCTGCATCTTCTTCCAATGCTGCATCTTCTTCCAATGACATATTTTCTGGCGAAACTGCGTTTCAAAGAACGATGACCGACGACGCTACAGCATTTAGACCAGTTTTAAGTGACAGTGACAGTGACAGTGAATAATAAACTATATATACTTAAAAGTCATAACATGATTTATACTCACGAACACCATCTAATGGTACCATATCTAGAAATTTCTTTACTTTTTTCAAATTTTCTTCTTCTACAGACCGTTGCATTGGACAGATCTTGTTTAATTCATTGTAAACTTTATTTTTACTTTTGAAATCAGTTGTTGCAGCAGAAGTCCCATTGATCTTATGTACCTTGTCGTTCCATATTTTACCTTCAGTGTCAACTACTGCATCATATGCAACATCGTGTGAATGACAACACCTAGGTAAATCTGGCCGGAGGTACGCAAGTGCTAATCTAGCAGCAACCAGCTCTCGGCGTTTACGCATAAGATATTCAACTTCATGTTTTAAATATGGACACCATGTCCACCAATTGGTATCGGGAAGAATACTAACCAATGCAAGGCCGTCAATCTTCATGTCGGTATATTTCTGTATGATGTATGCGTAAATACCTAGCTGAAATGAGTATTTACCAACATCAGATTCAGTTACATGGGAAAAGAATTTAATGTTGTTATATCCTTTGATTTCCTGTAACTTTTTTGCGCGTTTCCAGTCAAAAATCCAATACTTGTTCGTACTTTCAGAATAACCTAAGAAATCAATGGAACCTGCGAGATCCTCCTCTGGGCCATAAATTTCAAATTCACAACGATATCCTTTTGCGCAAATTTTTTGCATTTGATCACGTACGAAATGCATTCCAGCATGTACTTCAGGTGATCCATATATGACTTCACCATTAAAGAAGTTTTCCATCATAAGATGACCTTCTGTGCCTAAGTTACGAGCACATGGGTCACTCCAAAGTTGTACAATTTCTTCATCTGTCATAACCCTATCATACGTAAAAATCTTTTCAGTGTCCTTTACATCTTGAATGTCCCCATACCAACCGGAAAATGTTGTTTTGTCGGTTTCCGTGTCATGTACAATGACAGAGTCACTTTCAATTACTGGATTATCTTCAGAAACTTCACGTGCAGCATGAACGTAATTATACCGTGGCCAATGTTTACGTTTCATTCCCATAATAACATCGGTTGCATTAAATTGTTTCAGATATGGCTTCAGAACACCGGAAACGGATCCAGATGATACTCGTCCAAAACACACATACACATGTGGACCTTCATACATAACAATATTGTCATCAAAATATGGAATTGGATTCTTTGTTGTTAGAAACTTGTCACGATGTTGTGGTAGTACATATTCTTCACCAAAAGTAGTTGGGTAGTCACGGAATGGTGTATCTGTTGGTGACGGATATGTATACCGTGCCAACTCAGTTTTTTCATCAAACATATACATAAGTTCCGGTACTTCGGTCGTCATATTAATTGTTTTTTATAAATAGTATATTAAACATCCATTGTTATGAAATGGGTATATTTAATCACGGGGTTTATCGTGTCATATATCCTAACATCAGTTGTACTTAATGGAGCACATCCATTTTCAATACTGTTAACATCTTTACTTGTATTCCTTACACTATGGATTACACTACGGTATGCCGCATTAACTGGAGGTGCATATTCTGCACCAATCCCGTCCCTACCAGGCGAGGAAAACATGATATATCATGCACGCAATGATCTAATAGATGTAAATTATATATTAGCACAACGTTTAAATGAATGCAATGAGGATAAAGTTGCATTAGAAGCAAAAGTTCTACATCACGACAACGTTGCAATCCCCAATTATGCATATGCATTTAATCCTAAATATGAACAAGGAAGCATACGCAAAGGAAAACGCCCAACATATAACACACAAGATCGCAGAGACTATTGGTATGACAAGGCAGTCCAGGCAGGAGAGGTTGTTGGTGCAGTTGGAGGTGCAGGATTTGGTGCCGCAAAGGCGATTGGTGGATATGGATTGGGTATTGCAGAGAATGTCGCAGGCGATGCATGGGATGTTGCAGTTGATGCGGGAAGACAGAAAGCCGGGTTAGCCCCCAAAAACGGAGGAAGAAAGGGAAAGAAGGGTGGTAAAAACGAACACATTGGTAAAGGAATGGGCGGTGCACATAACATGGGTATTAAAAAGGACGGAAACGCAGCACGTCCGGTTGGGCGTCCAAAGAAAACACGACCGCCAGATGACGGCAAACCAAAGAAAAGGGGAAGGCCTGGTCCAAAACCAAAAAATTCCAAGGGGGACGTTATGGTATATGATCCGGATCTAAAGAAGTATGTCAGTCCGTAAAGTAATAATGCCTATTTATTGAAGGAAGTTTACGTTTTTTTGCAAACGGGTACATGTATGCGTTATCATACACTGGGTTCTTAAATGGTAAGCGATAAACTGGATGTTCTATAACATGATTGACGCGTTTTGCGTAATCTATGTTTTTATTAAATATCCATTTCCGTTTTCCATTTATAATTATGACGGGCTCTCTCCTATTGTTCAGGACAGTTTCATAATAACGAATTGCAATTCGTTCTGATCGTTCTGCGTTATGTTTCAACATACGCCGTGCATGTGTTTGTAATACATGCACCTTTTCGCAAAAAATAGGATCAGTTATTAGGTTGACAATTTCAATTGGTAATTGTCTACATAATAACTGCACTGTAACAATCCATGACATATACTTAATTTACTTAACGATCAGAACCAGCCGGACGAGGACCTGCAAGTTGTTCAGTACGTTCTGCACGTTCCTTCATCATTTTTTCAAGTTCCTTTTGATCGAATTTCTTACCACGAGTTTCGGAACGTGACTTGTCACCAGGATCCCAGTCAAACTCGTCATGCTGTTCAACTACAGCATCGGGATCTGCTTCGTGAGAAGCACTAAATTGATGCAAGGAGGATGGATCGACGTTTGCTTCGGCTAAAGGAATTCCAGGTGGTTTCTGTGAGTTGCGATGGGAAACTGGAACGGGTGGTTGTATATCTTTTAGAGTATCGATCGCAGACGAACCATAGTAAATCTTCTTTGTATCCACCGCGACTAGCACCGGCGTACCATCTAACCACTGTGGGACAGGACTACCATTCGCCAGAATGGTATTTAGATTTTCTACACGTACCATTTTTTCAAGATCGGAGTTGTTATTTATAATACGCATGCACTGTTCCGATCCCGGGCACAACTTGCCGTTGTCGTGCTTTGCATGCCCAATATACAAACGATAGCTCATGTTTACTATACCTTAAATATTTTTATATTCTCTATAGTAAATAGCAAACATGGATGCAGTTCCAATTACTCGTTATGATTTCGCAAGTCAGTTTCCACGACACGGAACATTTGCTGCAATCGGTAGACGTGCATGCGGTAAGTCTAGACTTATTTTAGATGTTATGTATAACTTAAGAGACAGATTTGATTTGGGCATTGCATTTACTACAACCACACCAATGGCAGAGGCACTTGCTGAAATTATGCCACGCGGGTGTATCTTTACGGAATTTAATGTTGATCGCATTAAAACGCTTCTTGATGAACAAGAATTAATGATGGCACGGAAAAAACCACGGTCGGTATTTTTACTATTAGATGATTGTGGGTTTGATACAAAATCTATGAATAGTGCCCCGATGAAAGAACTTTTTATGAACGGACGACACAAATATATTACATTTCTATGTGCGCTACAGACACCAATGGCCCTAAAACCCGATATGCGTATGCAAATTGACATTGTTGTTGCATTAAAGGAGAACCAAGTGGCAAATCGGAGACGTTTACACGATGCATTCTTTGGAGTTATCCCCAGCTGGCATGATTTTGAGAGATTATTCATGGCATTTACACAGAATTACGGTGCACTTCTTGTTGATCAAACTGTACAGTCTACTGACCTTACAAAGGTTATTTATCACTACAAGGCCCAGATTGATCTTCCTAAATTTGTATGCATTTCCAGAAAGTATGTCAAGATATGGGAACAGATTAAGAAATCACAACGGGAAGTTATGATGCTAAAGGAAAAGAAGATTGACGAAGAACGGAAACAGAAACTTGTTGAGACAGCAAAACAGCGCGGCGAAAAAATTAGACAAGTTCATACGGCAGTAAATGCTCGTAATGGTGACCCAAATGCAAAAATTGTATTAAGTAGTTTTTAAGTAGTGTTTAGTTTAGATGGGACAATCTTAATTACGGTATCCTTTAGCCGTTCCTGATTTTTTTCAAAATGTTTATAATCACATACGTGACTCATTAAATGTCCGTTGCAATATACATACCCACATTTACACATAGCACCGATTGTTGCCGATAAGGGAAGTTTTTTGTTACAAGTATGGCATCTGCAAGACATATTCATTATTCCCCGTTTATTTATGTGCACTTAAAAATGGGATATAATGTGTAACATTGTTATAACACAATAAAAAATAACATTTTAATAAAAGTACTAATGTAACGTAATTTCACGTTCCGTGATGTCATGAAGCGCTATGCATATCTTTGCAGTCAAAGTCCCCCGAATGGCATTCTTTTCTTCAAGATGAAGAGCAATTAATTCCATCTTGAATTTATAAAGATACTTTTTACTTGCTTCATGACGAGTGGTGTGATCATCATTATAATTACGTTGAATCGCGTCAATCGTCTGTTTATTTTGTATAATATCGTTCAATTGCGCTCTATCAAATTTTTTCGAATACTTCAAAACCAGATCCTGTGCTCTATTGAAAATGATATGGTGTGCCAATGCATACATATCGGCCGTGCGGCTGTCGTCGCTGTCGTTTAGTTCTGCTATGAGATTAGGCAATAGAGAACTCATTATTGACAGTACTTTAAGCTCAGAAACATACGTTTTATCAGTACCACGCGTCCGCAAGAATGGGACTGTCATGTGAAACAATATGGGGTACTTGCAACGCGTCTACCTCTCTTACTACTTCCCATTCATTATTTGTTGGGGGGAGTATAGTAATTGGAGAAGTGACTGTCATTGCAAGTACCCCAACACCTACAATTGGATGCACACATGACGTTAGTAAAAGACTTGCACTGATGAATCCTACATCCTTCACCATGCCCCTGAGTTCATGCAAGTAAGCAATAGAAGCCCGAGTGTTAGTAGCACTAGCTATATATTCGGCCGCCTTTCCACTTACCTGTAAGCCAGGGGCAATTATGTTAATATCTTGTGAAGGTGTAACTAAATATCCATACATACTTGACATTATTCCAGGAAAAGTTATTGCACAACTAACCACCGTTGCCGAAGATAGCACAAAGAACGCGAGGAGAAAGTTTAGAAATGGAGATCGAAAGCACATGTTGTTCTTGATGTTCTTGTTGTTGATATGGCGCAGCACCCACAGGTAGGTTCTCTTGTTTACATTATGTAGGATAAAATAGTTTTTTGGTAACAACATGTACATCCCCTAAGTATCTCATGCGTGCCACCCGTCTGCACTTGTGTAATATTTATGCGATTCCCGTTCGGATCCTCTTGCGCTACTCGACAGTCTTTGTCTCAATGCTTCCAGTTTAATAACGCTCGCGCTTGCTCTCGATGCTTGTTCCGCATTGGGCATCTGAAACTGTTCACCATATGCTTTCGGAATTAGTACGAATTTCTCTGGTTCTATTAGTTTTACAGGACCAGCACCTGGCTCTACGGTGAGATATGGACTAATCTGTTGTATATATAGTTCATTATCTCCACGTTTATCACGGATATTCAAATATCCGCCAAGTAAATATACAGCAAACATTGCAGCAAGTGCGATTAAGATTATAAAGAATATTGACATTTTATATATACATAACAAAATTAGAAAAAGCACATATATACAAAGAATGCAAGTGTAAAAAACGCAAGCGGTACAATTCCACCAAACAGACCAATTAAGTGAAACATACGATACGTACGAATTGGGTAACGATCCGCACCTAGAATCCATAGAATTCCAGACGCAATTCCATATGGATCGTAAGTAAGACTATTCTCGGTACGATAGTGACGCTGTACCGCAAGCGGCATACGTGGCGCAATCATACTCGTCTGAGTGTATACGACGGTGTCGTGTGCACCAACGGAATATGGCATGCGCATAAGTGCCGCACGTGTCTTTTTGGAGTAAATCATGGCGTGCGTGAGTCCACCCGAAATTACACGTAGTGTACCGAGCGGACCAGGACAGCTTAAATGCATAAGAGCACCTAGACTTACGCCATCGGCCTTACCACTTAGCGAAAGTACTTCGACATATGCAAGCTCCAGTGGGGATGCACAAAATTCACAATCATCTTCAAGAATAACAACTGGATTGTCATTCTCCTGCTCCAACATACAAATCATCTTATTGGCATGAAGCAAATCAGCAGTTGTATTGACAATACCTTCCTTTTTTCCCGTTTTATATCCATGATTAATAAGAATTTTGGCTGTTTTTGTTAAACGCGCATTCTTGAGCTGAGTAATTAACCCGGCGCGTCGCTTTGAGTTGGCCATTGTAATTACATAAAGAGAATCAATTGTGTTGAATACCGGGTTGTCTGTAATGTGTACGTTATATAGCTCATATGCATCGTTTTTAAAAGAAACATCAATGTGTTCATAATCAGCGGAAGACATATCGTTAATGTGCATACTTATATACTTGTATATTATACCTTCTTTACACGTTTTGGGGAAACGTAATGTGACACATACAACTGAACAAACAGAACAAAATAAGAAGCATACATCATAAGGCCCATGATAGAGTTTACTAAACTCGTATAACATGGCACGTTGAATGTAACATATAGCATTGCTGCAAGTGTTACAATAAGACCAATCACCATCTGTAAGATCTGAATTGTTGTAATAAACTTGGAGAACTTCTTGGCAAACTTCTTTGTAGCAGGACTATATTGTGTCATTGCAAAATAAAGATACATCAGTGAATGAACAAAATAATTCATAGTTGCGAACCAGATACCACTACCAATGCGAACGGAATATGCATGCCAACAATAAAGAAGAACCGTTAGATGATGATACCAATGAAGGAAAATTACTGGATTCTTACGAATCAGGAGAAAGAATGTATCTACGAGTTCAACCATCTTGGAATAAATAAAGAGCCATACGAAAAAACCAACATTTCCATTTCCATAATACGCCCCAGTATTGCATACCGTGGAATAAAACCCATGGACAAACAAACCATTTTCTTCATCAAAGAGATGATATGGAAGTGTAAAGTATACGCCGATAAATGAAAAGAAAGAAAGAAAGAGATTCCATGCAATAATGTACTTGTTGGCGCGAATTGGCGCGCGACCGCCGTCTTTTGGTCCCATATACTTTTTTGTACCGGCAATCATCAATAAATAGCACAGACAAAATGTAATTGGAATGCACCAATTTGATGAAGTAAAATGAATCATACGCCATCCATCAAAAATATCAATATGCTTCTTAAACTGTGGGATGTCGTATCCAAAATCACATTCACGTGGTAGAGATGGAAATAGCAATTCATTAATCGGAGTATGAATTAGGGTTGACCAATTGTGATAATGGCATGTTGTTGAATGATAAATATCAGACTGATTGTTAAGAATAAGATCCCTATACTTACCAAACATATAAATAAACTTATTTTATAGGTATAAGAGTAGAACTATGCCAGACCTCAGTATCACCAGACAGTCCATTCTATATAAACTTAATATGATTGCATTTGTACTTCATCTTATACTTGCTATCGTAACGGGTACGGTTGGAAATATTCATCTTTCACCGCCCATTTATAATACAAAGGTAACATTTACATATAACAGTAGCGATACTGGATTTTACCTAGATCCATATTATGTTTCATATGGCGGATATCCAATTACTGCATTGACATTAGTATTCTTTGTCATTACTGCATTCTTCCATTTAGCCAACGCAACCTTTTTAAATGATATATACATTTCATCACTTGAACTGTGTTTTACACCAACTCGTTGGATCGAATACTTTATAACGGCGTCCCTCATGTCATGTACAATTGCATATTTGACTGGAGCACGATCGGTTCTTGTCATTGTTGGTGTATGTGGTCTCATTGCGTCAACAATGTTATTTGGTTTCATGTCTGAACTCTACAATCGACCAATGGAAAATGTTGATGCATGGGAACGTACTACGTTTCTTAAGAGATCGATACCACACTTTCTTGGTTATGTACCATACATGTTTGCATGGTTTATGATTCTATATTCCTTCTTTGGTGGCGGTGGAACATGTGCTGCGCCAGCATGGGTGTGGATCATTATCGTGGGGCAATTTATTCAATTTTCACTATTTGTTATACCACAACTTTATCAACTAAAAAACCCACCGTCTAAATTTGTACGTGGCGAATACATCTTTATATTTCTATCGTTCTTTGCAAAAGCAACCCTTGGAATCAATCTACTTGCCGGGGGGATTACACTTGAGAATTTTGACGCGGGTGTAATTGATTCAAATACAACATGTGATGTTGTTGATTTAGCTTGATTACTACAACGTATAACGACACGCACATGCACTTAACCCGCCAATTAAAAATCCTGCAATCACATCAGGTGGATGATGCCAGAAATCGTGAATTCGACTTGCACCCACGAATAAAAATACAAAAGTAGATAGAAGTGTTACAAGAAATAGCAACTTGTCGATAATTATCGGTACGTTATTCTGGGCGCGCAGAACTGTACGAATGTCATTCATCGATAAAATAAGATAGACAAAGACTACAGCAGCACTCGAAGAATGACCCGATGGAAATGATCGCCGGCCTTTTTCAAAATTAACCGTACAAATGCCAAGATCATTGTCCCAACCACAGCCGTCATAAAAATTCGGACGAAATGCTCCGATATAATACTTCCCGAACGCAACAATGAAATCTTGAATCATATATGCAAGTCCATATGCCACTAACGTATGAACAGCAGACTTCCATTTATACAACTCGACATATGCACCAAACCAAGTTACTGCAATAATTACAAAGGTACCAAATGAATTAATTACGGCAAGAAGACTTGTCGTCACGGTTTCTTCAATCAGAGGATGATCATATCTAAAATCTTTAATGAGATGTGTTTCTCCATTAATTGTTATGGTTTGATATGGTACCATCTCTTCATTTATAATAAATGTCAAGGGGATACATGCCATCATAATCACATAAATCATAGGGATAACATATTCACATTGTAAAAACATACGAATAATATTTAGTATCATGAGCTGCAATTATATTTTCTTTGGTATTATATTAAATTATATAATGTCTGTCTTCACTATACCATCCGATACAATTCACTTACCAAGTGCTCCGTCGCAAAAAATAGAATATACGCCCAATTTTGGTATTCGTAAACTATTTGTTATTATTGTTGTTATTGGAATCATTTCTGCACTTGCAGTTGCAGCACTCATGTATCACAAACATGATACCCAAAAATCTGGTATTGTTTTGATGACAGCTGGAGGAATTGGTCTACTTACAATGATAATATCTGCAATTGTAAAAGCGAGATCGTCTACACATGGATAGAATTACAAATCCCGGAACTCAGCTGACATATCATACGTCAGCTGATCGGATAATCTCGATGCATCGGCGATCGCCCGGCGTCGTTTCACTTCGGCATTGATACCAAATACATTAGGAACAACTACTTCTCCATTATTTATCGCTCTGTTTACCTCGTCCATAATTTCGTCTTTGTCAAACCGTGGGTTCTCCAGTTGGGCTTTTCCATTAACAAGTACAATAATTACTGCAACTAATGTTAGTGTGAGTGCAACTGATAACCCAACGATAATATAATCTCTTGTCTCCATATTTTAAACTATTTCGTTATATAAGAATAATATTTTTTTTAATTCAATGCGGTACAATGCAAATATTCTAATTGTCAACAATCTTACAAATCATAATATCCATGTCATAATGCGCTGAAAATTCACGACTACGTACGACTAAATCATACTTGAGATATTCGTCATCTGTAATTGCAATATATTGCTTGGCATGTTCACCTGTACCGACATAATACAGTTCATCTTCATCCAAATCTTCCTTTAGTGGGTACTGTTCCGCGGTGATTGGAGTAAATAACGGATCGTCTAGTGCGAGAAACATGTTATATGCCAGAATCTCCTCCTTTGATGGGGGAAGTAGACCATTATTCTTGTAGAATGGAATAATGTATAGATCAAATAGTAAAAAAATTGCGTAAAAATTAAAAATGTGAGTAAGACCTGTAATTGTCGGTAGATATACGTCCGACATGTCTTTGTGCAACACAGACAGCGAAGATGCTTCGAATAAATCAGGAACAAATGCATATGGACGCATATGCGTTGTATGCGTTGTATGCATATAACGAGTCGATCCGATAAAGCTAGTCGCAATACATACGGTTAAAGCTAGCATAAAGTGTGATGCGACGTTATTTTATACAAAGGATATACGTACAGAAATACAATGCGATCACATCTAAAAAATTATTTTTTTGTTTATATAACACATTGTTATAATTAATTTTGCATATATACAACCCACCGTATCCGATACAGAAGTATCCAACCTGCGAAGCCATCAGTTTGAGTATAGCAATCCAGCAAGACCATTGGTAAATTTAAGAATGTTGTACGAGCGCGCAAAGACGAAGAGCTCGGAGTTCGCGTCGTGCGCGGCACCGAAATCGTCCTGTAGGGTTAGCGCAAGCTCGACGGAATCTAGACGCGAGAAATTGGCCGAACCCGATGGGGTAATTGGGTCCTCTGGCGAGAGCGAGAACGAGTACGAGTAGATGTTGGTGAGGGGCGCAGACGAGTGGAACTGAAGCGCCTGTACCGCACGCCACCATACCGCCGGCTTCTGCGTGACACGCGCCGTGTTGTTAAATAGAAGCTCCGCCGATACGACTGGATCGCGACCACCAATGCCCGAGAAATTAAAATGATCACCCGCGTCCTTGTTCGCCTTACGGCGGAGGAAGTAGTAGAACTCAAGAACTGGGAAGTTGAAGTTGAGGCGCGCGGTGACGTTGTTGGACGAGACCTGCTGGAGGTGCGCCTGGTGCTGAACGATGAGCTGGGTGCCAGCGTTCGCGGTGAGCGCATCACGCTCGGCCGCCTCGAGATGGACGTACGTACACTCAAGGGACGCACGTAGGTGATCGTCCGAAATTGGGACGTTACGCTCGGCGTGGAGGACGACGAGGTTGGAGCGCGACTTGATAATGCACGAGTTGAGCTGCGCCCACTGCACCCAGAGCTGGATGTTGTGGTAGGTCGCCGCAACAAGTGGGAACGCAAGCGATGGGTGCTTGGTGAAGTACCATGGAAGTGGGACGTAGAGGATCTGCTCCTGGCGCGAGGCCTTCATGAGCTCGGTTGGGCGGCGGAGGGTACGGCCAATGGTCTCAGTAAGACGGCGGCCCGCGCGACCCATAAGCTCCTCCATCGCGAAAAGAAGTTCCGACCAAATGGTATCAATAGTGGCACCACCGACCTTAAATTCCGCTCGCTTAATTAGGTGAAAGCCAATCGCCTCAGTCCAATACGCATAATCAAAGTCGGGCATCTCGGTCGACTGCATCTGCGCAGCGACTGGGAGTGGCGCAGCGTTGTACTTGGCAGCCTCGTACGAGTTCTTGGCCTCAGCAATGAGCTGCTCCTTGGTGTTGAGGGACGCCTCGGTGTACGCACCCTCAATGTATGGAAGGACGTGCGATACATCAGCCTGCGCAGCGACGTCGTTGTCGAGCGACGCGAACGACTGCTGAGTTGGCTGAACGGTGTCCGCCTGGTTCTGGACCTTTAGGCCAGGGAGGACAATCTTGAGGTACATCCACGAAAGAAGGTCGCCTTGCCTATTGACGGTAATATGCGACTCAGCCCCAAACTGAACCTGGGTTGTGAATGGCTGATTGATCGACTCGAGCGCGAAAAGCGAGTGCTTCTGGTACGAAGACTTCCAGAAGGTACGTGTAGCGTTTTGTGTGAGCGCGGCGTCCATAGACCCAGTTGCAAGGAGCTGCGTCAGACTGCCAGCACCAGAACTACCACCACCAAATCCAGACATTTTGTATATATAAACTCTTTTCCTTATACTATATGTATAAGAAAAAATATTTTCAGTATAAACATACGTACGTTCTAAGTAAATTCAGATTTTATCATTTGGACAATATCACAAACAAACATTTTGTCATATTCACCTGATGTTATCATACGTTGTTTGTCTAACATCCATTCTTTCACTTCGACCCAAATCTCGCCGGAAAGGGTATCTACTTCGTTTGGTTCCGTATATTCAAATACAAACCCCTTTGTTTGTTTATATTTACGTTTCAAAGTACCTGAAATTCCTGGATTATGTAAGGTAATCTTATATTTCGTCATAACACGTTTAATTGCGTCGTTTATTCCGTTATAGTATTCCCAATCTTCATCATTAATAAATTTACCACGAAATGGCTTGTTTGTTTTCGTACCGCCACGTATACGAGTTTTATTTGTCTGTTGTGAATGCAATTTATTTCCAGCGGGTGTTATCCATTCCAAGTTATATACTGCATTGTTTGTAGTGTCTAAATCTTTATGGTTTACTTCCCATGTACTATCCCAACCAGTGGGTCGAGGTAAAAATGTATCCGCAATTATTACACTTACATGCGGTTGCCATAGTATTCCATTGTCACTTATTAACCTGAATCTTTTGTACTTGGCATTGCTCGGTGGTGTATATGATATATTAGGCGATATTTTATTTCTGAACCGTCCATAGTTACTTACCACGTATTTGCGATAACCAGCAACAGGAATATGCTTCCATAATTCACCATCTAATATATATGGCTCATTCAATTGTTTGGCAGACAGTCTGTTTTCGGGACATGTTCTATTATTTGCTTGTTCGGTTGGATTTGCGTAACGTAAATTATCAATCTTATTTGGATACACATCATCTAATCCAGTTATATGATCAATTGAATTTTGTCCGGGGTCCCGTGGTAAGTTAAATGCAACACCCTGTACCTGATGCACAAAGAACCCCTTCTTTGTTCCGGAATGTTTTGTACCAAACACAGGATATCCGTACCTATCACGAGATGGCGTAGAAACTACACCAAATTTATTACGTACGCGGCCATATGATGATATGTGTATATTGTTATTAATAGATGTAGGTGCCATATTGTATATGCACTTATTACAGAACCAATATCACAAATCTGACACATATTTCATAAAAAATATATCACATAAATAAATGGAAAAACGTAGATTACTTATAGTCATTTTGGCATTGGTCGTGATTAATATAATTTCGATAACAATGAAAAACTACACTGTCGCCATTGTATTCAGTTCATTATGTATCGCATATGTTCTATTGAGTATGCTAACATCAACAGTAATGAATCGTCGCCAAAGGGCGAGAACTAACCCACTTGGTGATGCCGCTGCAAAATTACACCCGAATCCAGGTGATACATCTCGAATCGAACCACGATACAGGGCACCGAATGTAACTCCAGATGATCAAGATGCCCAACCAAGTATGGCTGCGGTTGATACATCTCTGTTTCCACGATACAGGGCACCGAATGTAACTCCAGATTATCAAGATACCCAACCAACAATGAGACCAATTCGACCTTCCATTATCTCGAATCTAAGACCAACCAGTTTTGATGCGAGATGGTCGACTGGTTCGTTTGATGAGGTAGGTGAACATGGAGATTGGGATTTAAACGAGAAAATTCATGGCCTTCATCAGTTTATGAAATCAAATAATATCAGAGGTCGATCCAGTCTTGACTTGACAAAACCATTAGATAAACAAGTCAACTCATTCTTGCGACCTTAATCAATATGTTTCGTTTCGACATGTGGGGAAGTGACACGCCAATGCTATATCTAAATATCACACATGAATTATGTGCATTTGTACCATTTAAGCATACAATGGACATTTATGTAAAATGCCAAGGTGGAACACATTGGGGTTATAATGACGGATACAATCCACCACCAACAGATGATGAGTTTCCCCCAGAGACCCGACGGATTCGTGACTGGGAGTGGTTTATTAAGCTAGACGATGGATATTCACATATGACACAAATCAGTTGTTGTCATCGCACAATCCATGGTAATAAATTCGAAATCACGACAAAAAAGAACTATAGGCGTCAGGGTATATTCAATCCTCATCTTGATGTTAGCTACGATGTTCAGAATCCAGTAGCATATCGCGAGGCACTTAATCACATTATGGAAACGGCTCGCAGCGAAAACCTGCGTCGTACCGAAGAAGTTGATGTTTCTCTAAATGGAACCATCAGTCTCTATCGAATGGATAGATATTCATATTCCCATAAAACAACACTTCGTGTTAATCAGCCTTTTTTTGCACTACTTGATGAAAACGTTCGTCGATTTGTTGAAGAACACCTTGAGGGACGTAATACAGAAACAAATGAAGTAGAAGAAATGGAGTAAGATTGTAATTAAAAAAATAAATATTATAAAAATTAAATATTATAATCCATAGTAACGATCGCACGACATAAATCCATAAAACTTAACATAATTCCAGTCAACCACATAATAATGATAAAATGAACAACAACACTTACGAGATAGTTTGTAAGTATAGTAAATATGCGACGTGGTTGTACTACTCCATCGTCGGTAATTTCAATATAAATTGGCAAATCAACGTCAAACGGTTCTCTGCAATTCGGACAAGTATATATATCTTTTTTAATACACTCATCAATGCATTCTTTGCAGAAATTATCATTATGGAGACATTTTATACGCGCATCGTTAACTGGCGGGTTAGACATACAAATAACACATTCATCGGCGCTTTCGGTCATCATGTATTCAACGGGCCATCTCAGAAGATGCCGGTGCCCCATCACGAGCGGAACCAACCATAAAATTCCCCGAAGGTGTTTGGTTTGCAAATGCAACCGATGGAAGACATTCAATAAAACAACACGCACATAGTGGCGATGGGAGTAAATCTCCCATTGATTCGGTTGGGAGAATCTGGTATGTGTTGCGACAGCAAAGGCATTTATCTGTACCAAAACATGGATTCTTAAAATCACGTGTTAAACCAAGGAGACATATACCAACTCCAACGGTAATACTATTTTCCGTCTTTGTCACTTCAAACGCGTATGGAGCAAGAGACATGTCAATGCAACATTCGTGAGTTAGGCAAATGCACTGTCCCTTCTTGTTACAACAAAGGGTTACGTCATTAATATCAATCGCCCGATAACAGCAAAAGCAGGCGTCACATACGACACCACCTTCGGTTCCCATAACTTCAGTTAGTCTCTTCATATTTCCAGATGGGTCATTTACAATGTTCTTAAGTGTAGTTGCGAGATTGTTGGTAAAGGTATTTTCGGTACTCATTCTTTGATATATACAATCTAAAATTATTCATATGTACAACTATCGGTCACGCCGTCTTAAAATTCGCCGTAATTATAATGAAAAGCGTAAGTATCTCAAGGCAAAACCAATTAAAAAGAAGAGTAGGGTCCCGTTACCCGAACCGACTGAACGCATCAATATCCCCAAGGCCATTCGCGAACAGATTTGGGAGAATTCTTGTATCGTCGTACAAGGATACAAGACATTAAGCATCGTATGCCCGATTTGCAAGAGGGAGTCGGAACGTAAACATTGTCATCTTGCTCACAAAACATCGCTTCACAACGGTGGAAGTAACTCGCAAAACAATCTATTTTATATTTGTAGTCAGTGTAACCAAAGTATGGGTACAATGAATGCGGATGAATATAAGGAATTTTATTATTATTAATCTGAACTAAGTATAAAATATTGTGTAAATAGTAACAAATACGACAATAAGATATATATAATGTACATCGCATTAACCATATGTATTCTTCCATTATCAAACGGGCCAGCCATGTATAATCCACCAAGTATGCCACCGCCACCCACACCGCCACCATCCCCACCATTGCCACCGATTCTTCCGCATTCAACTAGCGACGTTACATTTGCAGTAACTGGCAGTGCGAATTGTGCCCAAGATTTACATTATGGACAGTGTGATAATTTACTATCAAAGAACTCAACTCCGTTCTTTTGCACAAATTTCGCTGATATATCTCACAACGAATGGGATCAAGAATTTTATGTACACGATATACTTCAATACACAATTAACTGGAAGTTTCTAGATGACATTAAGACAATCAAAGAACGATTTTTGAATGCACCATACAATGGTGAAACTGTACGCTGGACAGTTACTCCCGGGCAGAATAACACAGTTTCATTAAATGCATCTGACGTATATGGACCATATACCGCAAAGTGGTATTTCTCAAGTAGGGCGAGGTTTCAACGTACTGATTCATATGGATATGGTTCAAAAAAAGGTGGTGGATACACATACACATACACATATACGTACACGTATACATATACTCCACCTAAACCTAATTATGATTCAATCTTTGAAACAGATGGTAATGATTTTTCATATGATGATGGCATTTGGGGGGCATCTGATAAAAATTTAGACGGCGAAAGCCATACAAACCGGCATTATCTTGAAAATAATGACGTTGCATGGGGGCATGAAAATTCACATTCAGGAGATAGTGAATGCAGTACTTGGTATGCAAATGGAGTAGGTTATGAATCCGATCACATCAAAAGTGTAATGATCGCAAGGGCACTTCAGTTTCCACCGTCGCCGCCTATGCCACCAAACTCACCATTACCGCCAGTATCCCCACCTGATCCACCTCCTCCACCACCACCACCGCCGCCTCCACCACCACCGCCGCCTCCATCACCTCCAATGCCACCATCACCACCAAATGCACCACCAAATGCACCACCAATGACACCTCCAAATGAACCACCACCACTGTCGCCATCAATGCCACCATATCCACCGCTTGCTCCTGGTAATGTACATGTTGAAGTAACTGAATGCTATTGTCAATACATTGACGGATGGCAGTGTGACGAATGCACAATCAATTCACCATTAATTAACAATAAGGGATGCTGTGATAACATTACATCAACTATTACATTCCATTATACCGAACCTCGTTACGTTCCATCACCATCACCGGAACCATATACATATGACGAAGGTGAAATGGAATTTCCAATGCGACGTCTGGATGAAGTTAATCTAGTATGTGATGATCCAGATTGTAGCGACGGAGAAATTACATGTATTGCAAATCAACAAATTAATGAAGGCGATACATTTGTATTTGATTTTGGCACAGATTGTAAAAAAGAAGCAGCTATTGTAACAATTACAACGTCATTTACATTGACCACGTCACCACCATCTCCGCCACCGCCTTCGCCATCTCCACCACCACCGCCATCGCCATCGCCACCACCACCATCGCCACCACCGTCGCCATCTCCACCAGCAACTCCACCATTTTCACCACCAAATGTATATAGTGATCCATGGACTGTATACTTCTTCATCTCAATCGGATCTGTTGTGATCATCATAATTCTAGTCACTGTTATGTACAAGTTCGTGCTTCGTTATGTTGCGGTAACATCCGCACCAGCGCATCCACCATTGGATGTTATTACGAATATTGAACCAAGCGATACAAATAGTCAAACTGTAGATGAAAGTATTGAAATCGTATAAGTCCCCCGATCACATGTCACACAGTACAGTGTTTATCCGACTGCATGTTGTTTACTTTAAATGCATATACTATTTTATATTGTAAAAATAAACAATGAGCATCACCCCATCGACAGTCATTCTTGGAATTCTAATCGCCGCAGTTGCGATTTTGATTGTCATGCTTATAATATTCCTACTTGGTTGGAAAAATGGAGCCGCGCCGTTAATAGCGTCAGCTCTATCGAGCGAATACATGCCCGAAAACTTTGATATGGACCCACCGCCAGTGTTCACCGAAGACACTACAGATCCGAATCCAACGGATGAAGTTCCACATGAAGAACCCGTTCTAGATACAGTTCCCCCTAAAATAGAAAACACACCGCGTCCCGAACCAGACAAACTACTCCCATCTGATAACATTGCATCGTTTAGTGGAGATATTTTAGTTGGTTCCGAACTTAATACTGCATAAAATGTAATTTCATAATTTTCATTTTTTGATTGTTATAATAAAATGATATCTCACGCATCTTGTGATACTGTATTACTAACCGTATGTTTGTTCATCACGCTTCAATATTATTCCGTGAGTGACATCAACCGTCATTTTACCACCACAATTTCGAGTTATCCCAATGTATATCATGGCAAATTTGAATATACAGAAAACGTAAACGTATTCTTTACAACAGGGATGTATCTTATTGGGTTATATGCCATTCTCAAGCTTGATTATGGCGAATTCCTTGCAAATCCATCATCGGTTTACAATGTTATCGAGTTAACACTAGGATTTCTATCTGTATTCTATAACATACAGTGGCTCACTTCGTTTTATTTAATGTTTACCATTGCAACAGCTCATCAAAAACAGATTGTTTACTTTATGGGACCATGGTACATGCGTATTGCACTTAATCATTTATATCGTTTCTTTGTTCTTACGGAATCAATCAAAAGTCTATCAAATCCATACAATGCATATGCTGTTTGGACAATAACATATGTCAATGTTACAATTCGTCTGCTCATGTATTTTGTAACACCATACATTTCACATGCGAGAAACAATGGGCCAAAGATCCTACTGGCGTGGATGGATCCACTTTGTTCTACGTTTTCAACATATCTTGGGTTTTATATCACAATGGCATTTGTCATTTCTCCAAATGCGTTGCTTGTATGTTTAATACCGATTTCCATGTATCATACGATGTATCCCCCAAAACTCACGCGGGCAAATGGATCAATTCCCGTAGACATGTATGAACCAACACATTTTACAAAAGTATATGATCGTATATTCGTTGTCATACTGTCAATTCTTCTCATTTCATCATGGAAATATGGTGGACTTGCCGAGTATGTGAATTACCTGTATCAAAATTTCAAGATGTTTCCGAATCATTTTACTCCGAATACAGACTACATTACGACTGAGATGCATCCGGTTTTCTGTATGAACATCTACGCCGTCACCGTTTACTTTTTAATCAAGACATATTACGTGGAACGCAAAGTCGTCGATCGTGCACATAAAAAATACATTGCACACAATGTTTCAGTCTATGTCATGTTTCATGGAATTGGATCAGCAATTGAATTAACACTTGGTATGGTTGCCATCATATATCCAGAAAAGTACTTTCTTGCGTATTTATCGGCAGGGATTGCTCTACTAAACAATATCCCGACTGGATTTGCACTTACATCAGGTGTTTATGGTGTAAAACACATCACGGTACCCGGATTTGCAATCTTTGGTGTCATTCGCATTCTTGAATGTATCCGTGTATTTGGAGTTCATCCAAGAAACTACCCAAACGCATGGATTCTTCTTCAAGTTGGTACAATTGTCCGTCTTCTTGGATACTTTGTCCTACCATTCTCGTCCATGAATGGATCACGAGGTGATTTGTTTACCGAACCACTCAATTACTCGACAAATATTCTACTATCAGGATACATTGCAGCGTCATATGTCTATCACCCTGCATGGTTAGTTGTATCACTGTTCCTCTATGTAGGATATCAGTATTATCATCCGCACACAATTAGTGCCAAGATGCGTCCGGTGTTACACGAGAAATATCATAAGTTTTATTAAGCGGCGGCATTGTAGTTTCCATATACATATCACCATTTGTGACGTGCATTACACGAACCGGAAATTTATATGCTTGTGTAAACCCAGGTTTGTTTAGAAAAGTAATAATAGTTTCACGACCGTATTTGTGTCTCTTTATTTTTACGTGCGTGTATACCGTGTAATTTTGAATATTAATAATACAATTACTAAGATCAATTGTTGCGCCGTGCGGAAATGCTGGTTTCACTACATTTTCCATTGAGAGTGGTACCCATCTACCACTATCCGTTTGCATTTACTACTATAACATTATTATTTAAACCATCGTAGGGACAGACTGCATTCCTATACTAGATGTCATTGGTCTAGAATAAGAAGAATATCTAGATGATCGAATCATCTGACGTCTTCTGATATATACAATCGCGACTAACAACGCAGTAATAACTGTAACAAATATAGCCGACGTGAACATAATATTAGATACCGCACTATCGTAAATCTTATCCTGTAAAAATTCTTCTTTGTTTTCAATGTATTCGGCAAGTACTTCGTCCGCTGATGCTTTGTCTGGGTCGTATTCAATCTCGGTGACATTTTTTGTCTCTATTGTCTCTTCAATAACAAGCAAACGTTCGTCACCGTCCATTTCATAGTTATTTACTGCGCGCGATGTCGCGGGTGTAATAGGATGAACATACGTGGTCTTATCTGGCATAGTACTTGCAATTGCCAACTCGCGATCAAACTGCTCGGCGAGATGGTTTACATTTTTACTACTTGCAGGCATAGTGTTTACAATAACTAGTATAAAAAATATCAAGTTCAAGTCTATACTACAACAAGTTCAGGAGCTTCCTCATCATCAGAGACTTCGGGCACAATATGAGAAGGGGCACATGTCTTTTCATACTCCTGTGTATCCTCGTCTTTTTTCATCTTGTCAACCATTGATCCTAGTTTAGACAGCATGGCCTTTGGATTATTACTAGATGCGAGTTCTTTAATGAGAGAAGGATCGTCAATTCCCATCGACATCATCATCGATGCCATATCAACGTTACGACCCACACCGGACGGAACGCCGTCCTTGGATTTGGATGGACCGGCACGATTACGTGATGATGTCTTTTCGCGAAGGCGACGACGAAGTTCTTCACGTGATGGAGTCTCTGACATTGTTCTACCTTTACTACTACTAATATATAAATCTGATTTTATGAAATACTAAATTTCAATTTTGGTGCCTTGAATGATGGAACATCTCCAAATGAATTTGGTGTTTTTGGATTTGACCAGTAGCTCTTTTTCTTAAGTGCATCTCCATATTCGGCAGGAGGTTTAAATGACAATACGGCTGTGGATTTCTTGGTCGTGGGATCCGTTAATTTCGCACCCACATCTTTCCGACGTGCGGCGTTATCTGGGTCAAACGCTTTATATGCATTGTCAAGCTCTGTTTTTACTGCATCATTTATCTTTGCCTGAGAAACAGTAACAAGTGATTTACCGTCTTTGGTTAGTTCGGCCATTGCCTTGCCATGTGCAATTTTAAGAACCGCATCTGGGTCAATTTTCATGTTTGGTTTGTTTCCACCCGGATCGGTAATTGAATCCGTATTATTTAGAACAGCAATGCGTTCCCGTAGTTTCATTTCCGATTCCATCGCACGGCCAGTACTTTCTATATCAGCTTTCAATTCATTAAATCCATCTTTATATGATGCTCGCAGAGCCGATTCCGCTTTCTTTAATGCAGCGACGGCCATAAATACATTTTGTACATCTACCTTTGATACAGGTTTACCTGATCTTAACATATCGCCTGCATTTTGAGCACTGTTGATTGTACCCTCAATCAATAAATTACTCGGCCCAGACCTAGGGTTATCCGGACCCATCGTAGCGACCAAATCACTAAACACCATATTTGCTTGGTTTTTCTTCATAACTACCATTTGTTGTGAATATGCATTTGCTTTCGCTTCAACAGTGGCACCCGGCATCTGCGTTTCGATATCGGCGGCGAGACTCTGGCTATCAATTGGTGTTTTCATCTGTTCTAATTTACCATTCAGATACGCCTTTTGATCTGGTGTGAAGTTTGCATATTCTGCACGAACACGTGCGGAAAATCCAACATTTCGCCCTTTGAATTTTGCGTCGGTAAATAATTTATCGATTAAACCGGCCTGCTTCTTTCCCTCAGGTGATCCAAAACGACTACCCATTGTTGTTAAAAACCTGAATAGCGGTGCAATCAATGGAAGTAAGAATAACAACCATGGATTTTTCCCAATAAAATCCATAACACTCGCGGCAGCGCCTACCATTTTGCCAAGGGCATTCATAAGAAATTGGAATCCTTCACTATTGATTACCATCATGACAATAATACCAAGAAGTACAACCCCAGCATAATACATTATATTCCATATGTCATCACCGGCAATTTTAGAGGTATCTTCTCGTTCCATGCGCTGACGCTGCAATTTCTGCGCTTCCGTTTCTTCCGGAACCGGTATGCTTTCTGCGACACCCTCTGCCATTTTATATTTACACGTGAAAAAATATTTTATTTATGGTATTTATATCCTCAACATACTATCGATCTAACCCAGCTAAATTTGGCGTCTGCTAAGTACGTCAGCCGCCCTTGCTATATCAAGACCAATAAGATGACTATCCGCTTCACGCTTCTTACGTGCAAGATTCAATTCCGATGCGGTGGGCTCCGTCAAGAACGGTATCGCAGGCGCCGCCGGCGGTTCAAAAAACGCGGCATCCTGACGAACCAGAGACGGAATAGGTTGTAGATGATCGCTTTCTGGCATAGCAGCACCTGAAGCCGACAGCGGGGCCGTGCCGCGGGTACCCCGTATTAAACTACTTGGCACAAATGAAGTCCGATTACGATACTTGTCAGGTGGATTACCAATCGGTGATGTAATTTTTGCACTGGAGCGGCGAATTAAAATCCAAATTGCACCAACTATCACAAGTGTAACTGCAACCGTGATTCCAATCGTTTGACCGGTATTTGACGACGACGTTGTTGTTGTACTCGACGTTGGTGTCTCTCCTAGAGTTGTAATCTGTCCTTGCAATGCAACAATCGCTGCATTCGCGTCGATTAAATTGGTATCACATGTTGCTCTTGCAGATACGCAACTTCCCTTTTCGGTCGTACACTGTGTTAGGTTTCCAGTGCAGGTACCCTTCTCGGTCGTACACT
>ERZ887830.206-NODE-206-length-39051-cov-39.884860_pt1 | contig 39051 bp, 56 predicted proteins | sample MGYA00521101_ERZ887830 | MGnify/ENA primary metagenome ERZ887830 (study PRJEB32303, sample SAMEA104408592) | aquatic metagenome | biome: Marine water; feature: Pelagic; material: water | place: Baltic Sea | collected 2014-06-05T16:38:00 | depth 1,762 m ... | reverse complement strand
TAGATCCTTTTGAAGTTATTAGCGAGAATCAAAAAAAACTTGAAGCTAGATATGGAGAAAAGTTTGAGGTTGAGCGAAGTGAAGTAAGAAAAGAAGGTGACTTGTAACTTATTTTAAATGAGGCTCTTTAGTTTAGATTCCAATGAAAGAAAAAGATAAATTACCAAAAGAAGACCTGCCATCTGCAGCTGACGATTGTGCTGATGTTAATTCTGCATATGAAAGATACAAAAAAAATTTAGATAAGCCAAAATTTCCTCCAATAGAATATGAAAAGCCACCACATCATTAGATGATTACTTTATTAGCGGTTTTATATGCCCTATATGCTTTTGCTTATATGTATTCCTATAAGTCCGGATATAGCCTGCTCAGATATATGTATAAAAGAAAAAATATTAACGCCTACCTATCTGTAGAATTAATATTTTTAATTCTTACTTCCTTAACTGTATTTACTAAGCAGCCACTAAATTGGATAGTTGCTATTTTGATGTTCATGCACCTTGTTGGAATAGCGTGGCTGGTTGCTAACCCTAAGAACTTTTATGAAATGGTTGAGGAGTCTGTAAAACTTGATGAAAACCTGATTGAGAATACAGTTGCAGGAACTCTTTTAGCATCTTCTGTATTAGTGCTTTTTTCCAAAATTGTTTTCTAAACTAAAGTTCTTTAATTCTCTTTAAAAGGCTTGATGCATCCCAACGACCACCGTCTAGATCTTGAACTTCTTTATAAAAATTATTCACTAATTTTGTTGCTTCAACATTAGCACCTATTCTCATTGCCTGATCTTCAACAATATCTAAATCTTTTCTCATCCAGTCAACTGCAAAACCATGATCATATTCATCTTTGAGCATAGTTGACCATCTATTTTCCATATACCAGGACTGAGCAGCGCCTTTTGTAATAACCTCCATTACATCTTCAGTCTTTAGACCAGCTTTTTCAGAGAAATTCATGCCTTCTGCAAGTGCCTGAAGTAAGCCACCAATACATATCTGATTTACCATCTTTGTTAATTGCCCTGAACCACTATCTCCCATATGTTTTGAAAATTTTGAATAGGCATCTAAGATTTTTTTTACTGCCTTAAAGGATTCTTTACATCCCCCTACCATCACAGAGAGTTTTCCTGCCTCTGCGCCTGCCTGACCACCAGAAATAGGAGCATCTAAAAAATAACACTCTTTTTCTTGAAGGATCTGATTCATTTCTTTGGCAAGAGTTGCAGAGGTTGTTGAGTGGTCGATAATTATCGTGCCAGGGTTCACAGATTCCACTATTCCGTTATTACCACAAATCACATCCCTAACGTCCTCATCTTTGCCCACACAAATCATAATGACATCTGACTGAGATGCTATCTTCGAGGGTGATTCACAAGTTGATCCTGTAAATTCATTTTTCCATTTTGAAGCTTTTTCTTGAGTTCTATTAAAAACACAAACATCAAAATTATTTGAAGCTAAATGACCTGCCATGGGATACCCCATAACACCTAACCCAATAAATCCTTTTTTATTCATAGTTAATTTAAGTCCACTGCAAATTCTTTAAGAATTTCTATGTTGATAATAGAAGATGCTTTTTTATGAGTTCTTCTTAAAAAAACCTTTGGGGCAAACCCGTGCTCATAAGCTTCTTTCCATCGTTCCGCACAAACACACCATGAATCTCCTTCTTTTAGTCCAGGAAAATTAAACTCTGGTTTCGGTGTTGATAAATCATTTCCTCGAGCTTTTGAAAAACTTAAAAAATCATTTGTTATAAGTGAGCAAACTATATGCAATCCCATGTCATGTTTGCCTGTATGGCAAAACCCATCTCTAAAAAAACCTGTTATTGGATTAGAACAACATTCCTCTATGGGCTCATCAAAAATATTAGTCTGATTCATTTTCTTGCTCTTTATATTTTTTGTAGTCCTCCCAATCATGGGGAGTTCCTACATTTAAAATACCTTTTTGTGCCCTGTATAGGCTTTGAGTCCTTAGCTTGCTTTTGTCCTCTTCCTTACCAAATATCTTATTCCAGCCATCTTCAAAATATTTTCTTAAGTTTCTTTTGGCCATTAATGAAATGAGTTGAATGCAATTACAAATAATATACCTGTGGCCAGAGCCCCAAAAATGCATATTGCTAGATCTACAAAAAAGACTTTAAATAACTTCTTCCAAGAGTCTTGGGTTGGGATTGAATTAGTTGATAGCTCTAATTTAAAAATCTCTATTGCTGCGACCTTGAACCAGCTAAATACAACAAGAAATGTAATGACCCCGCAGACGAATAGTGCTGAGCTAGGACTCATACTATATGATCTTCTCTATCTTTTTTAGCAGTCCTTGTGACACCATCTTTGCTTGTATACTCTTGGGTAATCCCTTTAGCGCCTGATCTTCCTTTATTAGAATTATTTAATAGCGTTACGATAGCTATGCCAGATATCAAACCTATTGAATATAAAATTAAGCTATTAACCATTCTTTATCTCCATTAAAGAATTATATCTTACCTTGTAATTCTGAAACTGCTGTATCAAATTCTGACTTAATTCTACCAACTAATTCTGAAACAGATGGAGAGTCTTCGATTAAACCAATTCCTTGACCTGAACCCCATATATCTTTCCAGGCCTTGGCTTCTGTATTTCCACCCGACCCAAAGTTCATTGAAGATTTATCTGCATCAGGAAGGTTGTCAGCATCAAGTCCTGCTTTGTTAATGGATGGTTTTAAATAATTACCTGAAACACCGGTAAATAAGCTTGAAAGCACTATGTCATCTGCAGCACTTTCAATTAGCATCTGTTTGTAACTTTGGTCTGCATTGGCTTCTTGGGTAGCTATAAAACGAGTACCCATATAAGCAAAATCAGCCCCAAGAGCCAAAGCTGAAGCTACTGAATAACCATCACCAATTGCTCCGGAAAGAATAACTGTTCCATCAAACCACTCTTTTACTTCTCTTAATAATGCAAAAGGAGATAAGGCACCTGCATGCCCTCCAGCCCCAGCACATACTAAGATTAAACCATCAACGCCTTGCTCTGCTGCTTTCTTTGCATGCTTAACATTAATAACATCGTGATAAACAAGCCCGCCATAGCTATGAGCTGCTTCAACTAGCTCAGCTGGTGGTCTCAAAGAAGTAATAATGATTGGCACTTCATGTTCAACACAAGTTGCCATATCTTCCATAAGTCTATTATTTGAACCATGACAAATTTGGTTTACAGCAAACGGCGCAACTTTTTTTTCAGGATTTTCTTCTTGATATTCAGCTAGTTCTGTTTTAATTCTTGTAATCCACTCGCCTAAAACATGTTGAGGCCTAGCATTAAGTGCTGGAAAAGACCCAATTATTCCTGCTTTGCATTGTGCAATTACAAGCTCTGGCCCTGAAACCAAGAAAAGTGGCGAGCCTATAACAGGCATAGATAAATGATCTTTTATATGATTTGGAATTGACAATTTAAGTCTCCTTTTTAAAGTTTTTTCTAGATTTTTGCTATTGTGCTATTCTTTCGGATAATCTTCAACTAGATATACTAAGGCTTTCAAGCCTTCATCCAATGCACCGTCATCAACAACGAAATAAGGCGAATGATTGCCAGGCGCTTCCATTACACCAGGAGCATTAACTCCCAACCAAAAATACATTCCAGGAATAACATTTGAGAAAAATGAAAAATCTTCAGCGCCAGTTGAGGGCGTCATCTCATAAACTTTATTATTAGTCGCTCGTTTTAAAGATGGGGTTAATCTTTCAACAAGGTCAGTATTGTTAAATGTAACTGGATAGAATCCACCAACATCAAACTCAACAGTAATTTCTGTTCCTGTCCCAAGTGCAACACCTTTCGCCACCTGTCTTATTTCATCATAAATTTCTTCTCTAAGTTTAGGGTCAAATGTTCTGATAGTTCCCTGAATTTCTGAATCCTCAGGAATAATATTTCCTCTTGTTCCAGATCTTATAATTCCTACAGATATAACAGCTGGATTATTTACGATATTAATACGCCTGCTTACAATCGTATTAAGGTTTTGAATTAATTCGGCGCTAGCCATAATTGGATCAATTGAATCCCAAGGTCTTGAGCCATGAGCCTGAACTCCCTTTATCTTAATTCTATAGGTCCCAGCCGCTGCCATTGCAGGACCAGATGAAATGCCAATATAACCATGAGGACCATTGCCAACATGAAGACCAAAAATAACTTCAGGATTATATCTTTCAAAAATACCCTCTTCGAGCATCATTTTTGCTCCGCCATTCTCTCCTTCAGGAGGCCCTTCTTCAGCGGGTTGAAAAATTAACATTACGTTACCCTTTAACTGTTGTTTATTTTTAGCTAAAAACTCGGCTACTCCCATGAGGATTGCAACATGAGCATCATGGCCACAGGCATGCATTATTCCCACTGTCTGTCCTAGATACTTTGTCTTATCTTTAGATGCAAATGGCAACCCTGTTTTCTCAACAACTGGCAAGGCATCCATATCTGCTCTTAAAGCGATAGTTGGTCCTGGAAGATCGCCCTCGATCAAGCCCACAACACCAGTATAAGCAATCTTAGTTTCTACTTTTATGCCAAGTGAGCGGAGGTGTGCTTCTATCTTTTTAGCAGTCCTATATTCTCTATTACTTAACTCTGGGTTCTGATGAATGTCATGTCGCCACTCAATAACCTTATCCATTAATGGATTAATTTGATTATCAAGATCACTTTTAAGATCTGAAAAAACTGATGTTGAAGCAAGAAGACAAAAGAAAAGCAATAATTTATTCATTTTAAGATTATAATCCCCCCTTTTTTAAAACACTAATACCATGGACATAAATAACCTTCGAAATATAGCAATTATTGCCCACGTTGATCATGGTAAAACTACTCTTGTAGATAAACTTTTAGGCCAATCTGGAACCCTTGATAGAAAAAATATTGGTTCTGAGAGAATAATGGACTCAAACGACCAAGAAAAAGAAAGAGGAATAACCATAACAGCTAAAAATACCTCAATTATTTGGAATGACCATTTAATTAATATTGTGGATACTCCAGGCCATGCTGATTTTGGTGGTGAGGTTGAAAGGGCCTTATCTATGGTTGATTCAGTTCTCTTATTAGTTGATGCTGTTGATGGCCCAATGCCACAAACAAGATTTGTTACTCAAAAAGCTTTTGAAAAAGGCTTGAAGCCTATTGTTGTAATTAATAAGGTTGATAGGCCTGATGCAAGACCTCATTGGGTTCTTGATCAAGTCTTTGACTTATTTGACAGACTGGGCGGAACCGACGAACAGCTAGACTTCCCAGTTATTTATGCATCGGCTATTGAAGGAATTGCAGGACTAGAGCCTGAAAATATGAATGATGACATGACTCCTCTATTGCAAATGATATTAGATAAAGTCCCTGCTCCAGAAGTTAATGTAGATGGGCCTCTGCAGTTACAAATAAGTGCCTTAGATAGCAATAGCTATGTAGGTGTTATTGGAATAGGAAGGATTAAAAGGGGCGTAGTAAAGCCAAATGATCAAGTAATTGTTGTTGATAGAGATGGCAACACTAGAAAAGGAAAAGTGCTTCAAGTCATGGGCTATGAGGGCTTAGACAGAGTAGAAGTTACAGAGGCAGAAGCTGGTTCAATTGTATGCATTACAGGAATAGATAAATTAAATATCTCAGATACTATTTGTGCACCTTCAGATGTTGAGGCACTTCCCGCTCTTTCAGTTGATGAGCCTACCGTTAGCATGACCTTCCAAGTTAATGATTCGCCCTTTGCAGGAAAAGAAGGAAAATTTGTTACTTCAAGAAATATAAAAGAGCGACTAGATAAAGAATTAATATCAAATGTAGCGCTGAAGGTAGTTCAAGGTGAGTCTCCAGATAAGTTTATTGTTTCAGGTAGAGGTGAATTGCATTTATCTGTATTAATCGAAACCATGAGAAGAGAAGGTTTTGAATTAGGTATTTCTAAGCCTCAAGTTATTCAAAAAGAAGTAAATGGTGAAATTCATGAGCCTTTTGAGCAGATAGTTATTGATGTTGAAGAAATGCATCAAGGTTCAATTATGGAAGAACTTGGATCGAGAAAAGCTGAGCTCCAAAGCATGGAATCAGATGGCAAAGGAAGAGTTAAATTAGAGTTTATAGCTCCATCCAGAGGAATTATAGGGTTTAGGTCACACTTTTTAACTATCACTAGCGGATCTGGAATTATGACCAGTGTTTTTGATCATTACGGTCCAGTAAAGGCCGGTGAACTAGCCAAAAGGAATAATGGGGTCATGTATTCTATGACTGCAGGTAAAACTTTAGCTTATGCCTTGTTTAATCTTCAAAATAGAGGAAAGCTGTTCTTAGGTCATGGTAATGAAGTTTATATAGGTCAGATAGTTGGGTTGCATTCAAGGGACAATGATCTTCCAGTAAACCCAACAAAAGCTAAGCAGCTAAATAATATCAGAGCTGCAGGAACTGATGAAAATCTTATCCTTGTTACTCATATAAAACATACTTTGGAGCAGGCTTTGGAATTCATTGAAGATGATGAGCTCGTAGAGGTAACTCCAGAATCTATTCGCATGAGAAAAAAAGGTAGAGTTAGAACTTAAAATATTACCTATCATTTGATCGCCAGGCCTTTCATTGGTCTATAAAAAATATAAACTTAAATATCATTTAATTTATATAAGAGGGAGAAATGAATAATTTAAAAACTTTTTTTGCATGCTTTGCTTTAATAACTTTAGCGGCATGTAATATGGAAAATAGTTCTGGAAATAACCATCAGGACAGAATGGATCTAGCAACTGCGTGGGTTACTGCTGCTAATACTGGTAAAGCTGAAGCCATAGAAATGGTTGAAAAAAATATGGCTGAAGATGGAGTAGTTGCTGGAGATAGATATGTTGGAATGGGCTTCATTTGGAATCCTGACGAGCCTGGGATGACTGTAACCTATATTATTCCTGATAGCCCTGCATCTAAATCCTTGGAAGTGGGTGACTCTTTTGTTGAAGTTGCTGGCGTCCGAGTATCCGATGATAATAGAAATAGACTAGGGTTCAGGGGCAAGCCTGGTGAAGAGATTGATGCTGTTGTCTTAAGAAATGATGAGCTGGTTTCTGTTTCAGTTGCCAGGGGTGCTGTAAGACAAATGTCTTCGAAGTCACAAAGGCTTGAAACCATGACAGAGGCTGATGCTGAGGGATGGGGTCCAGAGGAGTTTAATGTAATTGAAACGTCGGTTACAAATGACGGTGTCGTTTGGGTATTAAGCTGGGCTAGGTTCACAGAAGACGCAACTGGAATAGAAGCAAATGCTTACACGGCAACTAGATTTGTATTCAATGATGAAGGAAAAGTATCAAGGATTGCAAATCTGACTGAAGATAGATTTGTACTAGAGCAGCAAGGCTACTCAATTACAAGATAATCGTTTGGTTTAGATTGGTCTAAAGAAATTTAGATCAATCTAAACATTAAAATCAATTCTTTAAATCTGTTAAAGTTATACTTATGAAATACATCCAACTATTTTTATTCTTTATATTTATCACTCCTCTCTCTTCTGATGAAGGAAGGCTTGGCAGAGAATCGCATGACTATAAATATAACTCATTGGGCTTGAGCCTTATCCAAACAGAAGATACTGGACTAGGTATGAATCTTTCTGTTTCATTGCCTGGATCACTATACATAACTCTTGAAAGAAAGGCAGAAGGTGTTGATATAGAAGCCGAGTCATTTGACAGAGTTATAAATTCAGCAAGAATAGGTGTTCATTCAGGAATTGGAGATTTATTAAGCAGTATTTCAGCAAAAGGCGTTAACCTTAAAATAAAGAATGTATTTGATATCTATGCAGAAATTGGAATTAAGAGCACGTCTATAGAAGGAGACTACAATTCATTTTCAGAAGATGATGCACAAGCAAATGTAATAACAGGCATTAGATTTGGTGATAGTAATGGCTGGGAAGGTAAAATTTTTGTTGACTTTTCTAAAGAATCTGAAGTAATTCAGAAGCCATGTCTTTTTGATGAGGTTTGTCCAGCCGTTATTGAATATGTTCTTGATGAAGAAACTGATCAGAAATATGGAGCAGGAGTCTTATTTAATATTAATAATAGGAGCGCTTTTAAAGTTGAAGTTCTTTCAAGCAAAGTTTTCGATACAAGCTTAAAAATTGGCTACCAATTAAATTTTTAATTAGATAGCGCAACTCATATCGTTTCCACAACATAGCGGTGATTTAATTTTTCCATGTTCATTTGGGCATGTTGATACTTGAACTTGGTTGCCGTCATCAAGATCTAGCATGCCATTCACAAGAGGTGCATTACATTCACCACAAGAGGCATTTACCGACATCCCGCATTTTTCACATTTATAAGTTGCCATATATTATCTCCTTTATTGTTATTTAAATATTAGCTTCTGTATTATCAACAATCATATCATCTTGAGACTCGCGCTTGTCTGAGACTAACATGTAAGCCTCGACATTCATCATTGCTACAAATGGGAAAAGAATTATTGAAGCTAAACTAAACGTAAAAGCATCTGCTATGCTTACTGGAACGTTAATAATTAATACAAATAAAAATATTTTGAACCACCCTGCTTCTGTGACAAGATCCATTGATTTTCCAAAGCTATCAGAAATAGACATCTCACTATTATCAATTTTTAAATAAAGAACAAAGTACCATGCAACAAGAAGGTATATTCCTGGAATAATCAGTAATGCAAACCCAACTATTATTCCTAAAGCTAGAAGCAAAACAAGTATAAAGAATGAGCCCCACTGATTAAAGCCTGCTTTAAAGAAAACGCCCATCTTGACTTCCTCACCTCTTCTTATTCTTAGTAGTGATTCTGTAAAGCCAGCCCATATAGCCGGGACTACTAATAAACCTATGATTGTCACTGACGCCAACACTGTTGCGCAAACCGCTATAAAGCCATTCACCCAAATTAGCACATAATTAGACTTGGCAAAGTTAAATCCACCGTAAAGTGCTTTTTCTAATTCAAAACTCACTGTCTTCTCCTATTTGTTTAACTGTTACTCATTGCGTCAAGAATTTCTAGCAATAAGTTAACCATATCTAGATAAATTGTAAAAGCCAATTCAAATGCAGAGTCCCAGTCATTTGACATATATTCGCCCTTGGCAATTAAATTAAAATCAAAAAGTAAAAATAGTGAAAAAATAAATGCTCCAAAAATAGCTTTTGCCTTAATAGCCTTTCTAGAAAGTCCCCTTATTGCCCTAATAAATTCAAAAATAATGAGCGCTAATAAAGAAAGCAGTAAGAAAGCTGCTAAAAAATTATTATCTGAAAATGAATAAATATCACTATAGCCAACAAAGCCTGTAAGTAGGGTCACAAGGAATACAATTTTTAATGCTTTATAGCCATCGTTCTCGTCCATCTCAAGCATTATCAAGCCAAGAAAAGGTCCAAAAAATATGCTTTGAAGAGTGAATAAGGCCATGCCTACATAAATATTTATACCTGTGGATGCAAAAAAGACAGTAGAAAAAAGTGCTATAGCCCACAATACATAGATAGAATATATCCAATTACCGCCATGTGCGTATGTATAACCATCTTTTAAAAATAGAAGAACCTCATCTCTATTTTTGGCTTCCTGTAAATCATCATAAGCTGAATCCATTTGCTTTGTTTCTGGGTTAAATGCTTCCTCTATAGTTTTAAACATCTTCATCGGGTACTCTAAGGGTGGCTTAAAGTAAGGAATTAGGTTCAGCTGCCTCTTCATATTCATTGATCCCTTAAAGGACATCCCAAAAAAAGTAGAGTCAGTTTTGTATGCTTTTTTAGCACCTCTTATGAAATAAAAGCACCCCCCTAGAACAACAGAAAGTTGGGCAGATAGTATCAGCGTTGTTTTAAATAACAGAGTTGTTTCTAGAAGCATAAGCTATAAGTAAATTAATTAAGTATTAATAATACACAGTTCTAGAATTATTTCCTCTTTAAGTAGGCTACCGAATGATCATCGAAATACCCCTGTCCAACTTTGATATATTTATTTTTAGAATGAAAGTTTAATGATATTTGATTAATAGGGCTTGTATTAACCTCGCAACAAATGGGTAAGTTTTCAAGATTTGCTACTTTGCTTAGGTGTTCATATAAACTAGTCCCTGCTCCCATTCTTCTGTATTCTTTTTTTATAACAACCCTATCTATGTAAAGAAATTTATCTTCGCAATCACTAAAAAATTTATAGTTTGGTGAATGGTATTCAGACCCTTCTCTAAAACAGATTATGAACCCAATAATCTCTTCTTCATTTAAAACAAAAAAATTTAGTGCACTTAATTGTATTAGGCTTCTAAGTTCATTTATTGAAGATAGGCTGCCAACCTCGGGTGTATTTTCTTGATTTAGATTGTAGAGGGTTTCTAATGCGTCCAGCTCAGGAACATCACTAAATAAAGCTAATTCTAAATTAGATCCCTGTATCATAAGTTAAGAATAATTACTGAGTTTCTAGATCTTTAATTGCACTATCAATGCTATCTGCAACATCTTTTATATACAGTGCTTTGGTGAGCGTGTAACTAGGGTGGCCCATTGTCGCTAAGTCTTTGGCTTTTTCCACTGCTGCTACCATTAACTTGTCTGGATCAACAACTTGGTCCATGAGCCCTGCATCTATTGCCTTCTCAAGAGGATACATTTCTGCTCCTAAAATAGATCTATATTTGTGAGATGGTGAAACTCTAAATTTTATTAACTCCAAAATTGGTGTTGGTATAACCATATTGGTTCTCATCTCATTCGCGCCCAATAGGAACTCACCCTTTACTCCAAACCTATAATCACAACAGCATAGCAAGAAAGTTCCTAAAGCTATGCCATGCCCCGAGCAAGCAGCAACTATTGGTCTCGGAAAAGAAAAAATTCGTGACAACAGCTTAAAACCACTTAGTGACATTTTTTTAATTTTAGGTATATCACCCGAACTAATGACTTTTAAATCAAACCCAGCTGAAAACATTCCAGGTCTTCCGGTAATTATTAAAGATCCACTTTCTGTTGGAACTTGATCCAAACAATTATTAATAGCCTTAGTCATTTCTTCTGAAAAAACATTAGCTTTGCCATCGTCTAAAGTTATTATGGAGATATCATCCTGTTGAGTTAGCGTTGCCAAAGAATCTGTCATTTTTTAACCTAAATTATTAATAAAGAAGAGTTTAGCAAAAAAATATATAATTATTGTGACTAATTTGTTATCTATGTTGATATTAAAATATTATAAAACGTTCATAGATAAGACCAAAATATTAAAGAGGATAAACAGATGATAAAAAGATTTTTTAAAGCAATAGGCTTGATAGCAGTTTTTGGGGTAAGTCTGTGCTCTTTATACCTAGCAAATTTATTTTTAATGAAGCCAGCCTCCATTGATCACTATTTAGGTAAAGAGTTGTTGACAGGCATGGCCGACTCCCCTGAGTCTTTGACGTATATAGGAATATTTGATCAATTCAATTGGATTACAAAACATAATTCTAAGCTCTCAATACCAAACCCTGAAGATCTTCAGGCTGACATTAAAGATGTAAAGAAAACTCTTAAGATATTAAATAAATATAAAGATAACTCTTTAACTGATAATCAAAAAATAACTAAAAGTATAGCTATTTTTGATACTGAAAATAATTTAAGGCAATTAGAAGAATTTCCATATCATGATTATCCATTAAACCAAGTTCGTGGCGCACATCATAATGTAATTAGCTTTATGAGTGATATGCATCCTATTAGAAGCCTTTCTGAGGCTAAAGATTTTATAAAAAGAACAAACCTTGTATTGGATGTGCATTTGGGTCAATTAAGCTGGCTAGAGAAACAAGCTGCTGAGGGGATATATGCACCAAAGTTTGTATATGCTCATTTAATAAAACAGCTTAATGAGTTAATAAATTATTCTCTTGAGGAGCACCCTCTTTTTACTCAATTTAATAAAAAAGCTGAATTATTAGATATAAAAGATGGTGAGCTTGCATCTCTTAATGCAGACCTTAAATTATCTATAGAAAACAGTGTTACACCTGGCTTTGTGTTGCTTAGGGATTTCATGATCTCAACAAGAGACAAGGCTAATCCTCATCATGGGATATGGTCTCAACCAGATGGAGACGAATTCTATAAATTACGAATACGCTCATATACAACAACAGATTATAGTCCTCAAAAAATTCATGATTTGGGTTTAAGCGAGGTGGCAAGAATTTCATCTAGAATGAAAGAGATTCTTGTCTCTCTTGGTTACGATGCAAATAAAGCCTCAGGCGCTTTGATGAATGAGTTAAACGAAGACCCTTCAATGCTCTATGCAGATACTACTGATAGAAAGGAGATTGTAGTTCAAGATTATATGAATATGGTTACTGAAGCTACTGAAGGTATTAAAGAGTATTTCCATACCATGCCAAAGGCACCTGTAACTGTCATAGCTGCTCCAGAATATTCAGAAAAAACTGCCCCTGGCGGTTGGTATCAGGCCCCAGCTCTTGATGGTAGTAGGCCAGGTGCTTTTTATGTGAATCTTTATGACATAAAGCAAACGCCTAAATACAGCATGAAAACTCTTGCCTATCATGAGGCAACACCAGGACATCATCATCAGATTGCGCACTCACTAGAAAATGATGAATTAACTTTATATAGAAGGTTCGGCTATAGCACTTCTGCCTTTTCTGAAGGCTGGGCTCTTTATTCTGAGCAATTAGCACTTGAAGCTGGCCTGGCTCCAGATCCATATGACGAGCTTGGAATTTTACAAAGTGAAATATTTAGAGCCGTGAGATTGGTTGTGGATACCGGCATACATTATAAGAAGTGGACAAGAGACGAAGCTATTGCTTATATGAAAGCAAAGACTGGAATGTCTGATACTGAGTGCCGTGTAGAGATAGAAAGATATATAGTCTGGCCCGGCCAAGCTCTTAGCTATAAAGTTGGTATGATCAAAATTCTAGAATTAAGAGAGAAAGCAATAAATGCTCTTGGTGATAAATTTAATATTAAAGATTTTCATTCTGCGGTTTTAGATAATGGAAATCCACCACTATTTATAGTAGAGCAAATGGTTGATGAGATGATTGCTAAAGCTCTAGAAACCAACTAATAGTTTTCTGGGCGCTTTGCGCCGAACTGCATGAAGTACTCTTTTACATAAGAAAGATCTAATTCATTATCCCCCGAAGGGTCAAAGAAGGTATCTAAGAAGATTCTCTTATTATCAAAATCAAAAGAAGCTAAAAATATCTTGCCCTCTACCGCTTTTGCAATTCTTAAGAATCCTGTTTTGAATTTCTCTGTCTTAGCTCGCGTTCCTTCTGGAGACATAGCAATAAGAGATCCGTTTAATTTTTGCATATTTTTGATTGCCATTTCAGTTAGTCCCTTGCCTGGGTTAGTTTTATCAACAGGTATGCCGCCCATATAATTTAAAAACCTACCAAGGATAGGTTGATCAAAAAGACTGTGTTTTCCAAAAAAACTAATTTTTGCATCCAGCCCTAAAATTGCAGCAAATCCAAATACTCCATCCCAATTAGATGTGTGAGGTCCTGCAATTATTATTAGATTTTCGTTTCCTTGAACAGATGGAATTTTTCCCTCTACCTTCCATCTAAAAGATCTAAGAAACAGCCTTGCAGCCCATTGAACAATTTTAGGTCGGCGAGCTCTGTACTTTATTGGGATTTGTTTTCTATCAACAATCTTGTTTAGTTTTTTTGCCATAATTATTTTGCCTTTCTATCTTTTAGATAATAAGGTAAATATATTAGATAGCAAACAACCACCGCAAGAAGCCACATATCTATCATATGAAAAGGCGCAGGCCTCATAAAAGAAGTAACATTTTGACCAATTGGTTTTTCAACTATAAACCAATAATTTGCAGGAGGTCCTAGTAGATAGTTCACTCCATACATTGCAAACAACAAGATGGTTGCATACAGAAGAGCTTTTGCAACATCTTTAAGGTATGGCCTCTGATTATCTATAACCATTGCATAAGAAACACCCAGAATTATTGCAGTATGACCTATTTGGTTTTGTATATAGCCAACTGCAGGAAATCCATATCCAGTATCAGGAGTAAGAATAGACATCCCTGCTCCTGCTATTCCAAAAAAAAATGCAAATATAAAAAAGTCTCTCTTCTTTGTTAACAAATAAATCAAAATTGAGAAAGATGAAAAATCACATAAGTGGAGAGGCAGACCCAACTTCCATTCATCTAAGTAGCCCTCTCTATACAGATCCATGCCTTGATTAATAAGAATTAAACTAATAATAAAATAAGCTAGACTGGAGTGCGTTGAAGCTGGCGAATGCTTAAAAAATTTTGGAATAAATATTATTGATGCAATACATATAAAAACAATGAAGATATGTGAAAAACTTAATAAAATTAGTTCGTTCACAATGTTTCTTGTTTAAGCTAAATATTCACTTATGGGCTCTCTGGTAAAGAACCATAATTTAAATCCTCATAAGGATTCTGTATACCAATAGCATCAGGATGAACAACCGATATATCAATATCACTACCAATATCGCCTGATAGGAAGCCTGCGGCTGTACTTCTTGGTGATATATAAATCGTGGCAAATCTTCCTGCTTTTGCATAGACCAAAGTTACCTCTTCTCCAACCTTAGATGAAATAAGCTGCCATCCAGTTGAAAGAGTCTCTGTACCGTAAAAAATAAGATTCTCTGCAGGGCTAAACCCAGAAGTCATAATAATTCTTCCTGATATTGATTCTCCAGTACCTAAAAGAACTGTCGGAGCTTTAATAATTTCTGCATCTGAAGGCAAAGGTAGGTCTTCAAGAAGGTATGCAATAACTTTTCTTTGGTTTGCTTGATACTCATCAGTAATAAGAGCGCACCCTGAAAAAAGAATTAAAATAAAAAAGATTGAGAATAATTTTTTTGTTTTCATAACATTAATAATACATTATTTTTATAAGTTTTCATTAATCAATTAAAGTTTTTAATGTCAAGTAAACTTGACAAATAAGTACTCGAGGAATATATTTGCTTTAAATAAATTAAAATATTCGTATGGCAAAAATTACACATAAGGGTTCGTGGATTAAAATTAGCTCGCTAAACAAGGGAGATAAGAAAAACTATCTTATATCTGTTGGGTTTTTTCTCATAGGAGCAGTTTTTTGGGGCTTGCATCTCAATACAGTTGATGGAATCTTTGGACCACCTATATTTGAAAATACAGATACCTCTTTATCATTTGCAATTATCAGGGCTATGATTATTATCTGTTGGTTCATTGCAGTTATTTATTCAAAAAGGTTTTTACAAACTCAGGATGAGTTAATGCATAAATATTTCCTTTACACTGGTGCCTCTGGAGGTTTTGGTTTTGTGGCAGTTGGAATGTTGTTTTCTATACTTCAACCATATCTAGGTTTTACGATTGGGTTTTATGGCTATTTCTTAGCATATGCTATTGGGACAGCTTTTGGTGGCTACTTATTTGATAAAAAATACTTGGGCGATGGAGAATAAACTTAAAGAGCTTCGCCTGCAAAGCAAGGTCAGTCAGAGCGCCCTTGCAGATGCTTTGTCTGTTAGTAGGCAAACTATAAACTCTATTGAGAATGGAAAGTTTGACCCATCTTTAACACTTGCTATGAAACTTACACGCTTCTTTAAAGTCTCGCTTGATGAAATCTTTATTTATAAAGATTAATTATATATAAACACTTCCAAACTTATTGTCTATAAAGTCATCCCAAGAAATAGATTCTTGTTTGATGAAGCCAGTTTCTTTAATCTTGCCATCAATATACATCTCTAAAACACTACACACCCCTGATGCTGTTGTTCTTTGAATGGCGCTAAATGTATCGTCTCCATAAATTTTCTTAAGATAAGTCTTCTCTTGAAGAACTCCGTCAATCTCACCAATAACTTTTACAAAAAACACTATTACATCATTAGTTGTTCTTGGGACCTCTTTATCAAAAAGCTTCTCCAAAACATCCTTATTCTTTTTTAGATGAAGGTCGTTAAATAGAAATTTCATGTGGTTGAGATGGCCTGGATATCTGATGGTCTTGTAGGAAAGATTGTCTACCTTATTTTCATAAGTTTCACACATAGTTGCACAGCCACCACTTGTATTAAACGCCTCATAGGCTTCGCCCTCTATTGTTAATTTTTCAGCTCCCTCAAGAGGCATAACTTTAATAGACTTGCCCTCATAAATTGCATCAGCTTCGTTGCAATATTCGTTTATTAAGCCATTCGTGGACCAACTGAGATAATAGCTCATTTCGTTATTAGTGAACCTTGGAAGAGCGCCAACTCTCATCATGACTTCATTTACTTTATCAAATTGATTCATCATGCCAGCAGCACAAATATTAATTGCGCCTGGAGCAAGGCCGCACTGCGGCATCATGACGCTTGATGTATCTATGCTTCTTATAAACTCTGTAGTTTCAACATCTTCTGTTAAGTCAAAATATCCTATTCCCATTTCTGCAGCAACAGTTCCAATGTTCTTATTAATTGCGAACGGTCCCGCTGAAATAACTGCATCAGTTCCTTTTAGAAAATCTCTTACCTGTTCTATATCACGAGCATCAAGCCCTTCGGTAATATCACCATGTTTAATTTCATAATCTTCTTTTAAGAGCTGTTTAATTGCCCAGCCAATATTCCCTTTGCCAATAATTGCTATCTTAGCTTTCATCAAACTCTACTCCTTGGGCAAGAGGAAGTTCCTTACCATAGTTAACTGTTGCGGTTACTCTTCTCATATATGCCTTCCATGCATCTGAGCCCGACTCTCTGCCGCCGCCCGTATCCTTTTCTCCACCAAAAGCCCCACCTATTTCTGCTCCGCTTGTTCCAATGTTTACATTGGCTATTCCACAATCGCTTCCCTCTGAACTTAAAAAGAGCTCAGACTCTCTCATGTCGTTTGTGAAAATTGAGCTACTTAAACCTTGCTTAACATTGTTTTGCATTTCAATTGCATTACTCAGTTCTGTGAATTTCTTTACATATAAAATTGGTGCAAAAGTTTCGTTTAACATCTCGTCCTCAACTTTAGAGACTTCTACTATTGCCGGCATTACATAGAACTCTTCAGAGTCTTCTATTTCTAGTCTTTGCCCTCCATGAACTGTTACCTTTTTATTCTTGAGCGACTCTATGACTCCTTGCATATCGTTATAACTTTGTTCTGAGATTAATGGTCCTAGCTGATGAGAGGAATTAGATGGATCTCCAATTTTAAGAGTAGCGTAATATGCATGTAACTTTTGCATAAACTCATCATAAATATCCTCATGAACAAATGCCCTTCTTAAGCTTGTGCATCTTTGTCCTGTAGTTCCGCATGCAGAAAAAGTAACTCCTTTGACTGTTAGATCTAAATCAGCAGAAGGACAAATAATTGCAGCATTGTTCCCACCAAGCTCTAGTAAGGTTCTACCAAGTCTTGCTGATACTATGGGGGCAAGCTCTTTGCCCATTTGAGTGCTGCCTGTTGCAGATATAAGTGGAATATTTTCATCCTTACAAAGAGCTATCGCTTCTTCATTTCCGCCTTTTAAGACAAGAACAAGATCTTTATGCTCTCCAGCAACTTTGTCCCAGGCATTTTTAAGAGCATCTGCGCAGCCATTTGAGTGAGGGCTTGGTTTCCAGATAATGCTGTTGCCACAAACTGATGCTAGGCAAAAGTTCCATGCAAATACTGCCATAGGAAAATTGAATGCTGTAATACAGCCAACCACCCCAATAGGTTGCCATAACTCTTGAAGCCTATGATCCGGTCTTTCGCTTGGCATAGTAAGTCCATATAACTGTCTACTTAAGCCAGTGGCAAAATCACACATGTCTATTGCTTCTTGGACTTCGCCTTCAGCTTCAGAAACAATTTTTCTTGCTTCTGTTGTAATAACTTTTGCAAGCTCAGCCTTTTGATTTCTTAATTCATTACCAAATTGCCTAATAACCTCTCCTCTTTGAGGGGCTGGAACGAGCCTCCATTTATGAGCAGCTGCTTTTGAGGCCTCAACAACCTCAGTATGACTTTTATACTCCATCTATATTCTCCCTATAAATTTTTATAACCTGGTATATTCCAAACAGACTAAAAATAACGACATATGCCATGTAAAAACTTAAAACCAGAGGGTCTTCAATTGAATCAACAATAGGGTTGCTTGGGGGAAGTCTTTGTAATACCTCTGCTGTTGTTGGAAGCATGCTAAAAAATACAGTCCCAGTTAAGGCAAGTTGTTTTAAATAAACTGTTAAAAACCCAAAAATGTTATGCCTATTTAAGACCAGTGCGAAAAGTACTGCCAAAATAGTTAGAACCGAAAGCCAATGTGCTGTATTAAATGACCCGGTTGCTCCATACAAAAGGAATGATGACGCAGATGTAATGACTGTACTGAGCATATAGAACTTAGCAAGCCTGGTATCCATAAAAATAAACCTATCTCTTAATAATAAATAGAGACCCGTAACAATAGCGGCTATACCAAGAATAGTATGGAACCAACCAATATAAGAAATACCACCAATCATATCTATACTCCCCAATGTATATAAATCTATTTTACTCTATTTAACCTGATAGGTATTTGAGTAAGGATTCAATTTTTTTTGCTCCACCAAAATAAGAAATTTCTGCCTCGTCAAACCCGCTTAAACTCTTGATTAAATTTTGTTTTTGTTCGCCATGCTCATGAATTAAATTCAGAGGCTGGAAGAGAACATTGATTGTAAATAAGGAATAATCTTCATGGAATCGACATAGAGTTTCTTTCTCAGATCTAATAAACCACTCTGAAGGATTTGTTTTTGGCAGCTCTTCTTCACTTAGATAAAATCTATTAGTGTCTCCGTGTATTAACCAATTCTGTCTTGCGAAAGGCCTCATAAGCGGCGACTGTCTAATAAATGTTGAGATCCTATCTCCAATTTTTTCATTTAGTGTAGAGACGGGTCCGTGAATTTCTGTCAGTGGTTTTCCTATCTTAGATTGAACATTCCAGTAGCTGGGTGAACAAACACTGGCTGCTAAAAGCTCTTGGTCTCCATTTGATCTGATTAAACATAAATCATCTTGGATTAATAAACTCATGTCAGCAATAAGATCTGGATACTGCCTTTTTTCTATCTTGAAGTGTTCCTTTAAGATATTCTGAGCTTCTGATGAAGAAGAAGTTACAGCAATAACATCATGATACTTATTATCTAGTAATTGTTTCTTATGCTTGTGAAGGCTTCCTCCTATTTTGCGATTCAGCCAGTTGTCTTCGGATATAGGAGTTAATCCAAGTCTATACTTTTGCTTGCCATCGCCCCATGGAGGATTATCCCAAAAAGATAGATCCTGCCCTTTTATCAATTTATTCTGTTTGATTTTCTGAACTAGGCGATCTAAAAATTGGCCATAACAGCTGAGTTAGTGCTGAGACTTCAGGTAGATTTTCAACGCCAATTTCTTTGGGGTATTTCCTTGTAATCTTGGCAGTACCAAAGATCATATCCCATATAAATAGTAGATTCCCATAATTCCCTTTGTAGTGGGTATTTTCATCTGCGAGATGCTTGCCATGGTGTGCCCAATGGGTTGCTGGTGTTGATATTGTTCTTTCTAAAACCCACATTAAGGGATTTAAAGCTTTTATCTCATATAACTTTTTATCCCATCTAAGGTCTGTATGTGCTCCAAATATAACAAGTTGCTTAACCACGATATACCCAGCATAGACCCAGCCCGCTCCCATATAAACTAGTATGCCAGCAAACCATAGACCAGGCATAAGAAGATAATAAAAGAGACCGTTTCTATAAACTACTCGTATAGATAGATACTCTGGATCATGATGCGGCCTATGTAGGTTGTATAAAACTGGAACTGAGTGGCAAATTCTATGCCACCAATATTGTGTCATATCATCAAAAATAAGAAGCAATGCGATAATAGAGATAACACTCCATTCTGAAATTACTCCCCCCAGGCTCGGTAGATAAAAATCAGTAAGTGTATAGGCTGTGAAAAAAGCCAAAGGTTGAGCAAAGAATAGTATTTGAAAAAAGCTAAAAAATTCTACAATGCCGTCTTTTTTTCTCTGTCCTTTTTTACTAAAAAATTTGGTAAAAACAATCTCTAAAAAAACAAGAGAAAAGAATAAGACAAGGACAATTAAATGATGAGTTTCCATTATCTAAAAGATCTTATGTTTGCCCTGGAGTATTTCTACATACATTTTATGATCACCAATAAAACTCCATAAAGGATATTTAAATGTTGCTGGTTTATTGTGCTCTACAAAAAAATGAGCAACCCAAGCAAACCCATATCCTGATAATAAAGAAGCAAGTAGAAATATAAATTCAAAAGTCATGAAAAACCTTACATAAAAATATATTGCTATTGTTGTCCCAATAAAGTGAAGAAGTTTTGTGTATTTATTATCATGTTCACTTAAATAGTAAGGATAAAAATCTTTAAAATTAGTGTATCTTTCCATAATGTAATCCCCCCGAATTTGTTACTAAGATAACTCCATTTAACCAAAGAAACAAATTTTCTCTTTATGCGGTTTAACTCAAAGTTTATTTTCGAGGCGGCATTCCTTTAACTCTTTGAAGCAAGGTCGTTGTTCCAGCTCTTCTATTTTCTGAAAGAGCTTGGTAATCAGGGTCATTCCACCAATTATCAGCATCCTCCTCTGATGGAAAAGAAAAAAGAATTACTCGCCCTTTAACACTGGGTTCTGGCCCCTCTAAAACCAATGGGCTATCGTCATAAGTAATGAAATCTCCATTATGTTTCTTTAGTAGAGGGAAGAACCCTTTCTCATAAACACGATACTTTTCTGGATCATGTATATCCAAATTCACTATCAAATATACCCTTGTGTCGCTCATTTTTATTTTGGAGCGGCTTCCGGTTGATAGTCGTAATATCCATCAAGTGGAATCATCATATGTACATAAGGTGTTCCCTTAAACATTACATATGGAGCGCCAGTTGTATAATCTGTTGTTTGATTATCCATCGATGAAGGGTCTTTTGGCATAAGCATTAAATGAGCGCCTGATTCAATAAAATGTTTGTGGCCCATATCTTTTTGTCCATCTGTATATGGCTTAAAATTATCCACTCCAAGGTCTCCATGCAACATCCAAATCCAACCATCTGATTCAAGCTCAGGATTAGTGTTTGCTTTGTATGCATTAGCCCAAGCTACTGCATTTTTATCTGAGCATGCTGCTGCAGCTCCGTGAGGTGTTTTAAAACCACCTTTTGGCATCGGCATAAAAGGCTCGCATCTCCATCCGTTTGTTCCTTCTCTTAGAACTTCACCCGATATCCCGACAACTGTTGCATGATCACCAATGAAACTAGGCGCTGCTGATGTATAAGCTTGTATTTCCCATTCTTTAGAGTTGCCCATGTCATGATGTCCATGCTCTCCTTTTTCATGGTGACCAGCTGACACATGCATTGATGCAAAAAAACACAGTGTTAGTATTGATTTGTTTTTCATTTTCTCTCCCATTAAATAAATGACTCATTCGAGTATATATCTCAAAAAATACAAAATAAAGTATGGTAAAAATATCTAAATTCTTAATATTAATTCTTTTGGCACCAATACCTATAAACCATGTCTTTGCTAATCAAGTTATGGGATATAGGAATGATTTGAGAAAATTATAAGTTACCTTAAGGTTATGCCCATAAACTCTGAAACTGTTTTGTCCACTGATCTCTGTATTTTATGCGCTACTTCTGGATCTAGATTCATAATACCTGGATTTCCAGCAGTCGCCTTCCCATAGAGTGTTGCAAATACTACAGCTGCCGCTAGGTAAGTTCCTTCTTTAGAAGGATGTCTTAGATCTTTAGTATACAAATCTATTTCAGGATAACTTTTATTAAAGTCATGAAAAGCTTCGCCTGCAGGAATTAATAACAAGTTGTTTTTATTAGCAGTATCAACAAAAACATTTCTAAGAGGATTGATCATCTCAGGCTTATTTTTATAAGGCCATGACATAAAAAGCATTGGCTCTGCATTCTTCTCTCTAATAATTTCGGAGTACCTTTTTACATAAACTTGAAAGGTATCTTTTGTATCGGGGTGAATTGGACAAAGACTGCAGCCCATAAAAATAACAGCATCGATTTTGGTATTAGAATTAGGGACATATTTATTATTGTTTTTCGTATCAATTCTAAAGCTGCCTATTTGCTCATTCGAAAGATAGCTTTCAATGTCATGCCATGGAAGATCAGCTCCGCTTATTGTTATCGACCTTCTTCTCATGGAGGTTACGTCTGGGTCATTTTTAATAAGATTGCCTAGATGATTATGCAAACTATTGTTGTAATAAAAAAAACTGTTTCCCACAAGCATTAAGGATTCAATTTTTGCATTTACAGGACTCTTAATATCAAGATTGGCGCTAGAGAACACAGAGAAACTAATTAATATCAAGGGTAGTCCAATTGATCTATGAGAAAAAAATTGTTTCAGATTTTTGGATAGAGGTATTTTCATAATTAATTAATGTAGGTGAAGTATTTGTCTATAAATTTATTCTAACGCAGTGATTTCTCTAATAATACTAGATTCTAAAAAGTGTTTGGGTATACATTTTCTATATGGATCTGCTCCAAATGCAGGATTGCCAACTAAAATCAATTTAGATTCGTTAGTTTTAAAGGTCCATGTGGTCCCAGTTTCTATAGACTTAAAAATATATTTTGAGATGACATTAATAGAAGTTAAGTTTTTTTCTCTTGATAGGCTTAGAGATGTTTCTATATTTAAAGATGATTCAAAAATTCTATCTATGTATTGAACATATATTTCTTCATTCATCATCCCACAATCAATATAATCTAAAATATTTTTTGGCTTAAGTTTAAATATTAATTTTCCAAGATCTTCATTTTTTAGTTCTATTTCAAAAACTCTATTATTTTTTTCTATAATCTTTTTCCATATAACTTCAAAATCCAAATCAAGATATATTTTGTTTTCAAAGACAGCTTGGTCTTTAGGGGCGTAATAGACGTTTTCTTTGGGCCTGTCTTGGCATGAAGTTAATAACACGGTACTAATAAAAATTAATACCTTTTGCATTATTGTTGTTGAATACTTTTTGCTATTGCTCTAAACATAGCTACATTTGCAGCTTTTGAGTATTCTTTTTCTGCTGTATATCTATGATTAGATGAGGTTTTAGCTACCACGACATTTGTGAGTGGGTCTATGTAAATATATTGGTTATATACGCCTGCTGCTGTGTAATCTGTATCTGGAAAACCTGGGACCCACCATTGAAGACCATATCCCCATGGACTAGAAGACATATCATGCTCTCCTGGTTTTAAATGTCGGCCATCTGTATTGTAAGAGGCCCTTACCCACTCTGCTGGAACAACCTGTTCACCCATCCAATTTCCATCATTGAGGTAGAGCTGACCAAATTTAGCATAATCTCTTAGCGTTGCATTTAATCCGCCTAAAGCCATTTCAACTCCAAGGTTGTCTGTTATGTAATAGGCGCCCTGCTCCATTCCAATTTTGTTCCATATCTTTTCATATAAATAATCTTGAACGGATACCCCTGTTACTTCTGCAAGCAAAAAGCCAAGAACCTGAGTATCGATGCTGACATAGTGATGGTAAGTTCCTGGAGTTTTTTCCCTTTCTAAAGTTTTTGAAAAATCTCTAAAAGACGAACCTCTAGCCACGGCTCTCCCAAATATATTTATATCTGATTTTGGGTCAGCATAATCTTCATTAAATTTAACGCCTGATGACATTTGAAGAATATCTTTAATGCGCACTCCTTCATAACCTGTTCCATTAAAGTCTGGTATGTACTTGGTTACCGGGTCTTCGATGCTGTCTATTAAACCGTCGCCCACTGCTATTCCAATGAGTGCCGATAAGAAAGATTTTGAAACAGAGAAAGCTATATGTTTTGAGCTAGCCGAGTTGCCGTTCCAGTAATTCTCATAAAGCATATCTCCATTATGTAAAACAATAAGTCCATCAGTTTTAAAATGATCTAAGTCCTCTTGAAAATTTCTTTCTTCTCCTTCAAAAAAATAAGTTTCTGGAAGGTTGTAGGGTTTTTTATTAAATATATAAGGCTCTTCTGATGATGGGATAGGCTCAGATACTGTAAAAATTTTATCGATATTAATAAAATTACTGGCTATGGATTCTTCATCATAAAGATTTGCCAAATTGTAAAGTCGGACAGCCTTGGGACCATAAATAAAACCAACTATGATTATGGCTGTTAATAAAAGAAGTAATAAAATTTTATTCATGACTTAAGTTACCATAAATGAAATGACCAAAGAAATTATTTTTTTTGAAATAAAGCTATGTCTTTTGAAATAGGTTCATATAACCAATTTTTTTGTTCTGCGATTACTTTAAAGGTTTCTTCTGAGTAAAAACATACATGAGTTGGGTCTCTTCTGTAATACCAAGAATCGAAGGCATCATCTGTAGTAAGAGTATTAGTCATAACTCCAAGCCAGCCATTTTTCTTAAGTAGGCTATGTAGAATCTTAAACTCCTTTGCTGGTTCAAAAAAATGTTCTGCGGTTTCTGTACAAGTTATAAAGTCATATTGCTTTAAAAAAACGTCCTCATCTGGAAAGAAAAAAGGATCATATAGATCTACATCGAACCCATCTTTAATTAAAATATCAGCCAAAGCTGGCCCATGCCCGCATCCAAAATCAAGCCCCCTGGAGCCTTGCAGTAATTTATCTTTAAGTGGAGTAGAAAGTCTTGATAGGAAATTTCTATAGCCATCATCCTCTATTATATTTTCGTGCTCTAAGTATCTTTCTTTTTCTATGTCTGAGTTTATATAATGTTTTTTATCAAGGAACTTAGCAAAGCAGCGTAGGCACTTCCAATGTTTTTTGTTATCTGACGTTTGAAAGCTTTCTATAAGCTTGCCTTCACAAACGATGCACTGATTCATGTTTGTTAAGCAGTAATAGATCTATTTATTTCTTTCTTTAATCTGGCCCTAAAAGCATGATCATCAACGGTTATTGTGTGCCTTGGAGTATCAATTTGTTTTACATCTGGATTTGCTAGTTCTTTTTCTATTAGCTCTTTAAATGACTTTTTTGGCGTCCAATTACCGCAGAGATGTTGAGCGGCTAATTTAGACTGAAGCTCTGCACCAGGCCAAATGCATCCCAAAGGCTGGAAAAGACCTATAAAGTATAAATTCTTTATATCAGCTGGAATCATTCTATGAAGAAGAGGCACTTTGCCTTCCTCATAATTAATTAAGCTTTTTTCGAAAAAGTCATGCTTAATTTTAAAACCAGTACATGCAATGATGACGTCAAACTCATCGCTCTTGCCATCCTTAAATATAACCTTGTTGCCTTCGTATCTTTCTATCTCAACATGAGGAGTAACTTTGCCATGCCTTACTGCATAGTAGAGTTCTGAGTTTACTGTTGGGTGAGTTCCAAATAGATTTTGAGCTGGCTTCTGTAACCCAATATCTTCATTTTTTCCTTGGAAGATTTCTAACATCATTTTTGTAAATGGCTCTCTAAGAAAAGCTGGCATCCACCTATTTTTTAATGCATACACATCAACTGGCAGGCCATACATGAACTTAGGAATAAGGTAATAACCTCTTCTCCAACTAATGGAGGTTGATTTAGATACTCGCGCTGTCTCGACCGCAACATCACAAGCAGAGTTGCCGCCACCAATAACCAAAATACGCTTGTCTTGAAATGGTTTGGCTGATTTAAATTCATGAGAGTGGATTAATTCCCCTGTAAATTCTCCAGGATAATCAGGATATCTAGGTTTATGATGATGGCCATTGCAAACAACAAGTGCATCATATTCGCCTGTATTTTTTTGCTCAGAACCCAAGATATTCCACTCAATCTCCCATCTATCTCCATCAATTTTTTTACAGTTAGTTACTTCGGTTCCAAATTTAATTAGTTTTCTAATATCAAAATGATCTGTATATGCATTGAAATAGTTTAATAATTCTTTGTGTGATGGGTAGTCAGATGCTGACTCGGGCAAAGGGAAGTCTTCATAAAAAGAAGTGTATTTAGAGCTTATTATGTGTGTGGTTTCAAAAACACTAGAATGTCCAGAAGGATCATTGAATCTCCAGTTTCCTCCAACTCCCTCGCATCTTTCGAAAGCAGTTACCTCAAAGCCTTGATCTGCAAAATTCTTAATTGCGGTAATTCCAGATGGCCCTGCTCCTATAATTGCAACTTTTTTCATATATTAATTAATTGTTTTTGTCTTTGTCATATAATCTACCATAAAAATAATACTAAATTTAGATAAAAATTTAAACGACCTCCAAGTTATAAATGCCTACAAAAAAAATATTAAATGATGAGAATTCTTTTGATCAAACTCTTGATCAGGTTATTGAATTGCTTGAATCTGAAAGCCAGCAGTTTATTTATTTAACAGGGGCTGCAGGGACAGGTAAAACAACTTTAATCGAAAGAGTTGTTGATGAATGCAGCCTAAGAAAAATTGTTGTTGCTCCAACCGGTGTTGCCGCATTAAATATTGGTGGCAGTACAATCAATTCGGCCTTTAGAATTGGTTTTGATACTTTTCCAGTTATCCAAGAGTCAAATGACCCTCGGTTTAAGAAGCTTTTAAAGAAACTTGAGTTGTTAATTATCGATGAGATCTCTATGGTCAGGGCTCCCATGCTTGATGCCATATCTGAAAGCCTCAAGCTTCATCGAAACTCTGAAGAACCATTTGGTGGAATTCATGTCCTTGCTTGCGGAGACCTATTTCAACTCCCACCAGTTGTTAAGGATCATGAAGTAGACATGATTGATGAAAAGTATGAGTCTGTATATTTCTTTAGCTCTAAAAGTTATAAAGAAATAAAGTCTCCAACCTTCTTCGAACTTACCTACTCATTCAGGCAAAGTGAGGACGAGGGGTTTTATTCTTTACTAAATAACATCAGACTAGGAAATGATTTAGAGGACTCTATAAACAGCATTAATCGAGCCTGTTATAACCCAGAATTTACCAATGAGTCTTCTATGATTATTACCACGCGAAAGTATAGGGCTGAGCAAATCAATGAGGAAATGCTTAACTTGATAGAAGGTCCGGCAACTGCAGCTCAGTCAGAAGAGTATGGTGATATAAATGAAAATGACTTACCTGCTCCAAGAACCTTGCGTATTAAAAAAGATGCAAAGGTTATGTTTATAAAGAACGATAGCGAAGGCAGGTGGGTGAATGGCACTGTCGGCGTTGTTACTAATTGTTCTGATAAGAAAAGAAAGTTTCTTCGAGTTCAAGTTGGAGATGAAATCTTCAAAGTAAAAAGAGAGGAATGGAATAAGATTAAATATGTATATGATGAATACAATGATGAGATGGAGGAAGAGGTCGTTTCATCCTTTAAACAGTTCCCATTGAAACTTGGATGGGCAGTTACTATCCATAAGGCACAGGGATTAACACTTGAGAGTTGTTCAATAGATTTAGGTCAAGGGGCTTTTGCAACAGGACAAACATATGTCGCATTAAGCAGATGTAAAACTCTAAATTCACTAAATTTATTTCAAGAATTACAGGTCAAGGACGCTCTTGTAGACGGCGCAATTAAAGATTTTCATTCTGAAAATTTTAGTTAATTAGTTTTTTAAGGCGTCTTAAATAAACAACGCCTAAAAACATAGTCATAGCAAAGCCAAAGATCTTTCCTCGAGGAGACTGCGCAATAAGTTTTCTATATAAAATGCATTCGATGAAATGAACAAAAAATAAAATTGCTAAAGCTAATATAAAATAATCCATTTATATAACTTTCTTTATTCCATCTATAGATATCAGCATTCCTTGGTGGATAGCATCTGCAAAAATTTCTGGATCAATCTCTGTGGTCCAATTAAGCTGGCAAGTCTCTTCGCTGGCACTAGTAATTTGCATTGTTGCTAGGTGATGCTGAAGAGGTGTTCTTGTTTCTACTGCAGAGTATTGTAGTTTCATATTTTCATTATCTAATAAAAGTATTTTCTCTTTTACAGAACCCATGCCTTCCATTTCAAAAACCCTACAGTCGCCTTCTAGGGTGATCTTCTCAATTGTTGGAACCCAGTCACAGCGTGATATGTCAGACAGGATCGACCATAGATGATTTGCAGAACAGTCAAAAATAGTTATTTCATTTAATGTTTTCATGGATTCAATCTTAACATTTTCGAATAAGTATCATGCTACTATTATTTGATATAAATAAGGGGCGGGGAAATGATTAAACCAACTGCAAGTCAGCCATTGGCTGGAATAGAGGTAATAGAATTATCTAATATGATTACTTGCTCCCTTGCTGCAATGACAATGGCAGCTCAAGGGGCAAAAGTAATTAAGGTTGAGCCGCCTGCGATGGGGGACAAAATGCGCCCTCTTGGTACTCAAAAGAATGGAGTCTCGGGATTCTTTCATAACTGTAATCGAGGTAAAAGGTCTCTAGCTATAGATTTAAAATCAGAGGCGGGGGTCGATGCTGTCAAAAAACTTATCGAAAGAGCTGACGTCCTACTCCATAATTATCGGCCTGGGGTTATGGATCGAATTGGCCTCGGATCAGATGTTCTTAGAAAAATAAACCCAAAATTAATTTATGTAGCTGTGAGTGGTTTCGGAACTGAAGGCCCAATGGCAGACATGCCAGCATTTGATCATGTTATTCAAGGTTTAGCTGGATTTACAGATCTTCAGTCATCTGAAGAGAACTCCTTTGATTTTATTCGGACATTTATATGCGATAAAGTTACTGCTTACACTGTTAGTCAGGCGGCAACAGCTGCTCTTTTAGCAAGAGTAACTACTAATGAAGGGCAGCATATTGATATATCAATGCTGCATGCATGCCTCGCATTTATGTGGCCAGATGGAATGATGCATAGGACATTAAAAGATGATGATAAATTTGAAATGTCCCCTGGGTCAGATTATTTTCAGACAATTAATTATAAGGATGGGGGCGTTGCAGTCGCTCCTCTTTTGGACAGTCACTGGGAAGCGCTACTTCCTATGGTTGGTTACCCAGAATTACTTGGAACTCCCTTGTATGCGTCAATAGCATCACGAATGACTAATATGGACCAAGTTCTAGAGGTTTTAAAAAATCCTCGTGTAGACATAGGCGTTGAAAAAGCTATGGAAATTCTAATAGCAGCTGATGTGCCTTGCTCCCCATGTGTAAAGCGAGACGATATTGAAAGCAGCGAACAAATTAAAGCAATTGGGGCCCTTGAGACTTATGTTACCGAGGCCATGGGTAAGCTAACCGCACCAACACCACCTGTTTTATTTGAAGGAAAATCAACCTCTCAAGCTGAAGCTAGCCCCTTATTAGGCGAGCATAGCAGAGCTATTCTAGAAGAGCTTGGGTGGTCAAAAGATGCTGTAAACAATTTAATTGACTCGGGAGATGTGAAGGTAACATCTATTTAAATGACTTTAGTAAAGTTATAAAGTTTGAGCTCACGGTTGGATTTCTTTTAAAGCTCTTTGGAGCTTCCGATGGCTCATTCCAGTCATGAGACGAATCAGTAAAAAAATTTGAATCTATTTTTAGCCAGCTTGAGTCATCAAGAGTCCCTGCTTTAATGTAAAGTATGTGGGGTACTTCTTTGGCATAACTTAAAATACCAGAACCGCAGTTTTCGCAAAATCCTCTTCTAATGTGTGAACCACTAGATCCCTTTACTTCAAAGTATTTTAACTCTCCATCAAGCCTGACATGTTTTTTAGGCACAATCATTATTGTAGCCTTGCCTGACCCTGTTGCTCTTTGGCAATCTAGACAATGACAATGATGGGCCGAGATTAGTTTAGAGTGCTCAAAAGAGTATGATATTTTTTCACACTGGCATCTTCCCTGCTGCTCATTTCGCATTAATTAATTGCCTCTTAGCTTTCTAATGGCTTTTTAAATAGAAGTGTCATTCTATCGCTCTCTCCTATCTCTAAATACTTTTCTCTATCGAGATCTTTTAGTCTAAGGTTTGGTGGCAAAGTCCAAACTCCCCCTGGATAATTTTTAGTATCTTTTGGATTAGCATTAATTTCAGATTTAGCAACGAGCTCAAAGCCATGTTTCCTGGCAATCTCTATTGCGTGCTCTTCTGTTACATAGCCGCTTTTTTTCATTACATCCATAGAGGTTCCAGGCTTGGCTCTATGCTCAACAACTCCAAATATACCTCCAGGCTTTAAAGCCTTATAAGAATTAGAAAAAATTAAATCCATCTCTGCTCCTAGCCAATTATGGAGATTTCGAAAAGTTAAAACTGCATCAACGCTATTTGGTTTTGCTAAGTTTGAATTTATGGCTGACATTTGAACATTATCAAACATAGAATTTGCACTCATCTTTTTCTCAAAGTTTGCTCTGCTTCTTTTGAAGTAGGCTCTTTCTGAATTAGGATCGAAATGAGCAGCTATAAGGTTGCCAGGTTCATGTAAAAAATTAGCTAGTATCTCTGTATACCAGCCGCCGCCTGGAGATAATTCGATGATTGTCATATCAGACTTTATTTCAAAAAAACTGAGTGTTTCCATAGGATGTCTTGATGAGTCTCTCGCGGCATTTTTTGGATCTCTATCTTCACTGTTTACTGCGCTCTGAAGATCATGAGCGCTTAAATTTGGTATGGATGATATAAGAATCATTAATATAATTTTGTTAAAGATTGTTTTCATTTCGATAGCTCCTTTTTTTATAAATGTTGGATTAATAATGTTGGTACGTTGTGATTGTGAGATTTTATTGTTGCGACTAGGGTCTTCTCTTTTATTCCTTTTTTAATAGCCGTTATCTCCACCCCTTCTTTCTCAAGACGCTTATGCGCTTCTTCAATATTTTCAACCTCCCATGAAAGCCCCCATAATGAATCAAAGGAGTCGCTGCTGTCTTTCTTCTCAATCACCTCGATGGTTGTTTTATTTAGTCTGAAAAATAGCATTCTACTTTTCCAAGCTTCTACAAATTTATCCAATGCAAGCCTGATATTAAAAATGTCCCGATAAATTTTAATAAACCCATCTGCATCATTGGTGTTTATAACAACATGATCTAGTTTATTTATTGATGCATTTGAATATGTTCCAAGGGAGGGCAATGTTCCTTCTGTGTGTTGAATAATAAATGAAAATAATCCTCTTGTGAGTTCAGGAGGCAAAAAGAGATTCTTCCATTTTCGAACCTCGCCGTCTTTAGCATTTATACCCTCTCCATCTGTAGTATCTGATATAAGAAAGTTTCCTTTTTTAAGTGAGTTTGTGGCTTTGTCTATATCTTTTGTTCCAAAAACAACTCCTATTAGGCCCTCGCCCTTTTCTTCTAAATAATGATTAACAAGTGCGGCCCCAAGACCTTCTCCACTAGCTGACAAAAGTTCAAAATAAGTATTTTTAAAATTGAATAGGGAGTTGATCGTTCCTAGCTCTTTGTGCTCTCCGCGCCAAACAGGGGACATTCCAAAGATTTTGGTATAATTTGCTTCTGCTTTATCTAGATCTTCTACTGCAATAATAAGGTGATCTAAAGTATCTATCATTTATCTACCAATATTGTTTAGGCTGTTAACTAAATTGTTATCTTTTAATGCTTCGATGCAATCCAATGAATCTAAGTTGTCTTGAAGCTGTCCTATACTTGACGCACCCAATATTACAGTTGATACATTTTTATTTAATAAACACCAGGCTATAGCAAGCTTGGAAGGGCTTAAATTATGCTCCTCAGCTATCTTGATATAAGAGGCGACTCTTTTCATTCTTTCTTGCCCCCGGTCTGAATCAATCATTCCTTTCTTGAGCCACTCATATCCTTCTAAAGATGCTCTTGACCCTGCTGGCACTCCATTTAAATATTTGCCGGTTAGAGCACCTGACGCCAAAGGTGACCAGGTAGTTGTACCTGTACCATATTGTGTAAATATTGGGTCATACTCAACTTCAAACCTTTGTCTATCTAAAAGGTTGTATTGGGGCTGCTCCATAGTTGGTGGTGTTAAATTATTTTCAGATGCAAATTTATATGCCTCATCTATTTCTTCTGCTGACCACTCAGACGTTCCCCAGTAGAGTATTTTTCCTTGGGTTATTAGGTTATGCATTGCCCAAACTGTTTCTCCAATTGGGGTTTCTGGATCTGCTCTATGACAAAAATAAAGATCTAGATAATCAACCTGAAGTCTTTCTAAGGCCTGGTGGCAAGCTTCGGTGACATGCTTTCTGCTTAATCCCATTTGAGTAGGTGTTGGATTGCCATGAGAGCCAAAAAATACCTTTGACGATACACAGTATGAGTCTCTAGATTTATTTAAGCTCTTTAAGGCCTTGCCCATAACAACCTCAGACATACCTCTTTCATAGCCTTCGGCATTATCAAAAAAATTAACACCTGCATCTAGGCAGGTTCCAAACATTTCTTCTGCAAGCTTGGAGTCAACCTGTTTGTTAAACGTTACCCAAGATCCAAACGAAAGCTCAGATAATTTAAGACCAGAATTTCCTAATTTTCTATATTGCATGTTTATCTCCGATAATGACTATAAAAGGTTTTTTGCCATTAAAACTAAAAGAACTACCGAAACCATCCAAACCAGTGATCTAATTGGCTGTGCTTCATTTCCATCACCTTCAGTGCCCTTGTTCTTTTTTCCAACTCCTGAAATATAAATTATTAAAAACAGAACTCTTGATATCAGCCAGTACATTGCTAATTGTGTATTTGCATCTACATTAAGAACAATTGATAAGATGGCTAATGCCAGAAATATAGAAAAAGATTCACTTAAATTTCTAAAGGCTTTATTGGCTCGAGTTGAATATTCAATTTTTGATTTTAAAAAATTTGGAATCATAAGCTGAAACAAATATAAGTAGACTGACCAAACAATAAAACTAATCATGACTTTTCCCCTTTAAATTTAATTATGTGATTACTCTAACCCGAATTTATAAATAGATAAATGTTTTAAGTTTTTGGAAGATTATCTTGAAGAAAAGACAACATGTTTTCACCCATTACTTTTCGAATTTCTTCCTTACCAAGCCCTAGCTCTAATAATTCATGGGTTATTGCAACTAACTCTGATGTGTCAAACCCTGGAGTAATGGTTCCATCAAAATCTGAGCCTAGAGCAACATGCTCTGCCCCAATTAGACCAATGCCGTAAATAATTGCTTCAGCTACTGACCTAGGGGTGTTATCGCAAACAGCCGCGTCCCAAAAACCAACGCCTATGAGACCTCCTTTTTCAGCTATCTCTATCATCAAGCTATCACTTATATTTCTGGGTGATTTACAGTAACCATTGAAACCTGTGTGACTAATAACAAGTGGTTGATTAGAAATACTAAGAACATCTTTAACAACATTTTCAGATGAATGAGAAACATCAATAATAATATCCAATCGTTGCATCTCATCGATTGCCTGCCTACCAAACTCTGTCAGGCCTGCGCCACTTGTGCCGTGAAGAGAGCCACCTAACTTATTATCAAAAAAATGTTGAAGGCTCATCATGCGAAAACTATTTTCATACAAGCGCTCAATATTATCTAAGTTGCCATCGAGAGCGTGTGATCCCTCAGTGCCAATAAGCCCTCCCACCATTTTTGGATTATTAACCCTTTTAAGTAAAAAAATACCTAGATCATATTGGGATTCAATTAACATAAAGTTTTCAGGATCGCGTTTTTCTAGATCTTTTATTTTATTTGCTTGATACATGGCCCTTTCAAATAAACTAGACCAGGTTTTGATTGGCCATCTCTGGACTATTGCTAAAGCTGTTATATTGTCATTAGCGCCGGTTTCATTGCTGTCATAGTTTTGACCAGAAGGCGACTTAGTAACAGTAGTGAACATTTGAAGAGCCACATTGCCTGCTTGTAATCGAGGAATATCTGCGTGCCCATAGTCATAGGTTTTCTTTAAATCCCGATTCCATAACGCGCTATCAGCATGCCAATCCCCAACTATTAATGTGTTGTGAAGTGCTTGAGCTTCTTCAGAAACAACAAAAGGCGCATGTTCAGAAACAGGATTCATGCTCTTATCAAGCATCTTAGGCAAGAGCATTAAAGCAGAGGCCACTAAAATTACTATAAATAAGAGTGAGTTGAGTAGTATTTTTTTAGTCATTTTTAAATTTTTTAAAGTGCATCCTTAAGAAGTATGCGAAAGGAATAATTTGTACCAGAGACCAAACCATTATTTTTGTTTCACCTTTCAAAATAAAAGAAAGGGCAATAAAACTTACTATTGGGAATAGGCTTAGTTTTTTAAAAAAGGGCTTCAAGAAATCTAAGTAAGCATCAATATCAAACTCACTCCTCTTTTGTGCACCCATGGTGTTATAGCCAGCTAAAAGATATTTAGCATTAGCCTTGTTAATACCAAAGCCTATTGCTGCATAAGTGAAGGCCATAAATATTATCGTAAAATATATTGCCTGCTCTTCAGTCATTGTTCCCTCTGTATATATTAAGTTTATTGTGACTCGACTAAATTAACAAACGTACTAAAACTTAAGGAAGCAAAGATCCAAAAAATTTAATCAAATGCCTCGTCCGCAACCCAGCTTATGGACCAGTTGTGTCCAAGACGGTTGCCTTTATAAGTATCAGGTAGAACAGTGATTGAGCTACCTATAATTGAAATTTCCTGAGGGTTAGGTGAGGTGTTTTTAAATGCGCTATCTAATTGATGCTGAGTTCTCCATTCAAACAAAGCAGTATTTGCTTTAATTTTTTTAATGGGAGAATAATTGCAAGTATTAACTAATAATTTGGAGCCAGCCAAGGGAGAAGCAATTATATGAGTTTCGATAGGAATCTTATTCGTCCATTTTTTCAAGACATCGCTAACCAAGATTCCACCATAACTGTGGCCTATTAATATTACTTTATTAAGTGAAGGGTTTTCTAAAAGGATGTTTGAAATATCTTTAATGAGTTTTTCTGCGGGCTCTGCAAAGCATCCTTGATCAGGCCATCTGTAGAAATACATTTCTTTCTTTGAAGAGTTAATCGACTTTAGGGGATATACCCACTCATATCCCTGGCTTCTACTGCCATGAACAGCAACTAAAATTTCTTCCGATTCAGATAGTCCTGATTCTAGAGCATTTAGCCCATATGGAAGATCAATAAGCTCTTGGCCTAACTTTTGTACGGAAACATCATCAACGAAATCTTTCAGCTGAATATGTGAATTTGATGAATTACTGCAGCTTGCTGCAAGGAAGCCAAAGATAAGAATTAAAAAAGTCTGTTTCATAAAAAAAATTGATATAGCTCATTCTATGTTATCAAAGAAAAATATTAAATAAATTAACAATGTAACCTTTACTTCTCATATTATTGATGATACCTTTGCGTTACGTTTTTAAAGAAATTAAATATTTTAAGGAGTTTTTATGGATGAAGTGACTGGATTGGTGGCCGTCGGAACTGGATGGGTGGCAATATTAATGCCCGTATTTATTACCTGGGTAATCTTGTACTACTCCGCCAAAATGGATAAAGATAAATATGTAGCCATGGTAGAGATTTCAAAAAACTTAGAAGACCCCTCTGATATTGAAGATTTATTAGAAAATTTCAAAGAGAAAAAAAAGCCAACGGATTATAGAAGAAATGGAGTGACTATTTTTTTTGTAGGTCTGGGTTTATTTCTATTTGGAACTGTCTCTGATATCGACATCTTAAAAGGGGTTGGCGTGTTAATAAGCACAATTGGAATAGGTTCTTTTGTCGCTGGATACATATATCCTAATGCGGGATCTGAGATAGACAAAGCAGTTGAAAAATTTGAAGAGAGATAAAAAGTGGCTTACTTTATTAGTTTTTTATTCTTATTTATATGTGGAATAATCCATATTATTTAAAGGGCTACTTAGAAAAAAAATGGGCAAACATCATAAGAATCTTCTGAATGAGCTTGCCAAGCTACGAATGGAAAAGGGGCTAACTCAGCAAGCTTTATCTGAAAGTGCCGAGGTATCAAGGAAAAGTATTAACGCCATTGAGAATGGAATCTATGTTCCATCAACAGTATTAGCTTTAAAAATATCAAAAATTCTTGAATGTACAGTAGAGGACTTATTTAAGTTACCATAGTGATCAATACTTTTAGGGAAATATTATGGAAGGATTAGCAGCAACAGGTTTTGTGTTTGGTATGCTTGGATTGGTTGCTTTTATTCGTTTAGAAAAACTAACAAAAACTCTAAAAGAAAAAGGAATCCTCGAAGAAGACTACAAAGACGAATAAACCAAGCAGATTCAAATAAATCTATCGATTCCCACAAGCTCTATAATCTAATCTTACAGTTCGCGTTTTAGGTAAATTGAATTTGGCCCATTATGAGCAACCATTTCCCAGCCCTCTTGGCCAAGTTTATTTAATTCAATATTCATCATCTCAAGCTTCCAGTCTTTGTCTTTGTGCTCTTCTTTAAATGCTTCGGTTTCAGGATTTGAATACCCCATTGAAGATGAATTGCTGTGATCAACAATTTTATATTCCCATTTAGTATTGCTCATATTTTTTCTCCTTGAAATAATCAATTTAAATTCTAGCATAGCAGAATGATTTAAATTTCTTGTTTTTTAGTCATTAAAATTATAGTGGGACTTATAGTCTTTTAGTATCGGGTATTGCTCTCTTAGTTTTTGGAGCATGCTCATCGTACCCTTGCCTCTATACCAGAAAATATTCCTGTACTCATCAAAACAATTAAGGCCTCTTTTTTTAATCTTCTCTTCCATTAATAAATAATTTTCTAGTAATAGCCTTTCTGATGCTCTTGGATCGGCTATAGGAAAATAAAAATAATGACATAAATCTCCATTTGATTCCTGATCCCAATATTTATCCAATGAATATATTTCTGTATTGGTTAGCGGCCTGCAATCAAAGACAGCATTAACAATTGGAATTTTAGATATTGAACAAATAGTATCTAACTCATCTATATCATCGGAATACAAAAAACCTGACAGAAAGATAATAAAGATGCTTTGATTTAGAAGCCCTTTGTTGACCAGAATTTTATAAGCATTCATTTCTTTTTAAGTCTTTGATGGAGAGTTACTGATCCATACAAAAACCATACAACGACAAAGCCCCACCATAGAGCAAAAAACCAATCATTTTTATCTGTTCCATTCCATTCTATCCATTCAAATACAAAGCCTTCTATAAAGAGATCAAAGGACAATAATGCAAAGAAACCAAAAATCCACATAAGGAAAAAATTTAGATGATTGAGTTTATTCATACTTTCATTTGAGTTTTCTAAGAAGCCAATATCCTAAATAATAATTTATTATTGCTTTTAAGCTGCTAACTATTAAGGCAGGAAATTGATATACAAAATCTAAAAGATCATTCCAAAACCATGAATATATCCAATCATGGAGAAGCCTAATATTGTCTACTAAGAAGTCTTTAGTCGACATGCTAAGAATTGAATACTCTGAAGAAGTTATTATAAAAATTTGCCATGCGATAAAACCTAATTGAATAGGTGTTGTATAAATACAAAGATAGGCGAAGCCTAGGCCTATTTTTTTCACGAATTTATTTTGATCAAGCTTGAGTTAAATCCATTGATCATTTTTAGCCGTGTATTCATTTATAGTATCTCCAGTATTCACAACTCCTTTAGGCTCTATAAGCATGATCTTTGCCTCATGCTCAGCAAATGGTTTGTGCCTTGTTCCTTTAGGAATAACTAGCATTTCACCTTCACTTAATTCGATGGTTTCATTCTCGAATTCTATTCCCATTGTTCCTTCTATAACAATAAAAGTTTCATCCGTTTCTGGATGGCTATGCCATGTAAAATTATCTTTTATTTTTGCAAGCTTAAACTGATAGTCATTCATTTCTTCTATAACTTTTGGTGACCACTTATCAGAGAATTTTTTGAACTTAGATTTAAAATTAATTTTTTTCATACTATGACTTGTCTTGATCAAGATTAACTGCTGCTAGCAACAGTAGGCCTGCAAATATTCCCATGTTTTTATAAAAATTTTGGGTTTCATGTTTCGTATCTACGCCATCATATATGTTCCAAAAATCATGCAAGTTTAAGTTTATCAATAAGATCATTGCTGCAAACCCAATGGCGCAGACTACGACTTGCTTGTTAAGTAAAAGAAGGATGCTTCCACCCACTTGAGCAATGCCGGCAATGGCCAACAAAATAGGAATCATGACCATATTGTGGGTTTCCATTAAGGCTATATGCGTGTCCCATGAAGTAAATTTTGCTATACCAGGTAGTAGAAAATAGATTGCGAGTAAAACTCTAGAAATATGAATTAATATAGATTTCATTATTACTCCCTTGCTAAATACTTAGCTTCATTTAAATTCATTCTTCCCATCGAAGTGCACTACCTTATAAATATCTGGTGGCTCATCTACACATCTGAGGTTAATACTATAAGAGCCTGGATGAGATCGAGGCTGATAAAAACTTTTTGTTCCACATTTTTTGCAAAACAGGTGCTTTGCTTTTTTAGTTCCAAAAGAATATTCAGAGATTAAGTCTTTTCCATCTGTTATTTCAAAATCATCATGCCTGATAAAGAGATGTTCGTAACCATGAATTTTACATATAGAGCAATTACATTCCCAAATTTCAACTGATTGATCTGAAGTAAATTTAAATTTAACTTCGCCGCAATGGCATCCACCAACATACTCTTTCATGATTGAAGAATATCATGACTAGACAATACTGTAATGTTGAAGTATGAATTTATAGCCTTATAAGGGGGTTGTACTCTACTCTTTCAGGAATTTCTTCCGCACCTGGGACCTTTCTTGCAA
>ERZ887830.202-NODE-202-length-39278-cov-48.384111_pt1 | contig 39278 bp, 23 predicted proteins | sample MGYA00521101_ERZ887830 | MGnify/ENA primary metagenome ERZ887830 (study PRJEB32303, sample SAMEA104408592) | aquatic metagenome | biome: Marine water; feature: Pelagic; material: water | place: Baltic Sea | collected 2014-06-05T16:38:00 | depth 1,762 m ... | reverse complement strand
GATTTCGCAATCTGGAACAGTAGGCGCAGCTTCTCGAGTAACCTTGAGAGGAAATTCTTCAATCAGTACTATTGCCAATACTCAGGCGCTTATTGTTGTTGATGGAATTCCCATAAATGAGCAAGGAATTAATTCTGGAGGTAGCTTTTATAATAGTAAAATTACTGGAGGTGGACTTACGGATATCAACCCAAATGATATTGAGTCAATATCTGTACTTAAAGGCGGAAGTGCTTCTGCACTCTATGGTTCACGTGCTGGTAATGGAGTAATATTGATTACTACCAAAAAGGGATCTAAAGAAGATCGTTTGGGTGTTACCATTAATACTAATACCACTTTTGACGACCCTATGTTTTTGCCTGATTTTCAAAATATATATGGTCAGGGAACTTTAGGTGCAGCTTATTCAAACTTGCAAACAAACTATGGACCCCTTTCATGGGGCGCAAAGCTTGATGGCACTAAGAAATTATATTTTACGGGAAAGGAAAAGGCCTATAACGCTCAACCTAATAATGTCAAGGACTTTTTTGAAACTGGCGTGAAAAATATTACTTCTGTTGCGTTAGAAAAGGGTTTTGATTCTGGTTCAGTTCGTTTTTCTTATACAAACAACAATACTGAAACTATATTACCAAATTCAGATTTAAAGAGTCATAATTTTAATTTAAGAGCTTTGGCAAAACTGTCTGATAAACTATTGTTAGATACCAAGGCCACTTACTTTACGCAAGAAGTTACTAACCGACAATTTGCTGGTGGAGAAGGAGTTATGACCTATTTATATGGGATACCACGTAGCGTAGCTATTTCCGACTTAAAACGTTTTCAAGTAGACAATCCAGGAACTGAAGATGAGTATAAGGTTATTAATTACGCAGGGCCTAATTCAAGCACTGGTAACCCATATTGGATGCTACTTCATGATGCTAACAACGAACGAAAAAATCGGTTTATAGGTTTTATGAAGTTAGATTATACGTTTAATGATTGGCTATCCGCTTTTATTCGCGTTGGAGCAGACAATGTAAATACAAGTGATGTAACTATCGAGAAGCCTGGTCACCACTTTTATGCTAAAGGAAGAATGGCTATTGGAAAATTTTCTGTTGGCGAGTTTAATACCGACTTTTTAATTACAGCAAATAGAAATTTATCTGACAAACTCAATTTAATTGCACTGGTAGGCGGTAACCTTTCAAAGAGAACGAATGAACGTTTAATACAGTCTGGAGAGAATTTTAAAATCCCAACAAAATTCTTCTTGACCAACCTAAAGACCTATTATGAAATTCAAGAGCTTCCTCAAAGCATAAAGAAGGTTCACTCATTATATGGGGCAGCAAACTTTGCTTATGACGATTTTCTTTATGTCGATTTAACCACTAGAAATGATTGGACTTCAACTTTACCAGAAGACAACAGATCCTATTTATATAATTCAGCGAGCGTTTCAGTTCTGTTGCATCGATTTATCGACCCAGAACAAAGCTTATTTGATTTAATAAAACTGCGTGGCGCATGGTCGCAAATTGGAAATGATACTAGTGAATACCAAATTAAACAAACCTTTCGTGTTGCAGGGGAGTCCTATTTAGATTTAACAACCTTAACAGCACCTGTAGTGAGGCTAAATCCAAACTTAAAATCAGAAAGAGTTACCTCTACTGAATTTGGCTTGGAATTAAACATGCTAAATAATAGATTAAATTTCGATTTATCTCTTTACAATATAACAACGACGGATTTAATTTTTGATACTAAAGTTTCGCCTGCAACGGGCTATCAATATTTTCGCGAAAATTTGGGTGAATTAACCAACAAGGGTGTTGAAGTTGTGTTGGGTGGTAGTCCAATAAAAAGCGAAAACTTAAGCTGGAACACCTCTTTATTTTTCTCTAAAAATGAAAATGAGTTAGTGAAGTTAATAGATGGAATTGACAGTTTTGAATTCAACAAAACCAACTCTGGAAACTTATCGATTAGAGCAGAAGTAGGAGGAGGAGTTGGTGATATATACGGAACTGTTTGGGACAAGGACGATAAAGGGAATTATTTGGTAAACGCCAATGGAATTCCTGTTGCATCTTCTCCTGATAAATTCTTGGGGAATATAAATCCTGATTGGCTTGCAGGTTGGAATAACACTATTAATTTCAAAGACTTTTCTTTGAATTTTCTTATTGATGCACGTTTTGGAGGAGAATTTTATTCAGCAACTTCATCTGGACTGGATTTTAATGGAGTATCGGTTAGAAGTTTACAATACCGCGATGGAGGTGTAACCTTAAAGGCGATTAATACTGGTACAAATAAGGCAAACACCAAGAGTATTACAGGCCAAGAATATTGGGGCGCTATATCTGGAATTGCCGAAAATTATATTTATGACCAGACAAATATACGCCTACGGGAAGTAGCCCTTGGCTATACCATTCCAAACACAAAACGATTTGGTATCCAAAGTGCTACAGTTCAGCTCATTGGACGAAATCTCTTTTTTCTAATGAAAAAGGCAGATGACGTTGATCCAGAAACTTCACTTGGAACAAGCCTACAAGCACAAGGTGTCAACGCAAGTAACATACCTACAGTGAGAACCTACGGGCTCAATCTTACACTTAATTTCTAACTCAAAAACAAAGAAATCATGAATAACAGAATTTTAATTTTTATCCTATTATTTACTTTGGTGTTTATTTCTTGTACAGAAGACTTCACTGAAATAAACGAAAACCCGATTGAATTTACTTCAGACCAAGTAAGTGCTAAGTTTTTCGTTACTAATGTGCAAACAAATCTATTTGCACCAAACCGCTACCCTTACTGGCGCGGACCATTGATTCACGCCGATCGCTTTGCGGGACAACATACTTTTGGTTTTAGTGCGTGCTGGTGGAATGACGGACTCGCCTATCAATACAATTCAGGATATACCGACGCCGTTTACGATTGGATAGCTGGGTACAACAGTGCACTTACTGCATATCTCAATTTTGTCAAAGAAGGTGGGCAGCTTGAAAACGACAAATACTATGCGATTGGATTAATTATGAAAGGATTGTACTACCAGTTTTATACCGATACTTTTGGAATGGTACCCTATTCTGAGGCTTCTGACCCCGACATAGTTACTCCTAAATACGATTCTCAAAAAGACATCTATAAGGGAATTATTGCTGACCTAGATAAGGCCATTACACTAATAGGAAGTGAAGCTACCACGGGAACAGGTGTAGATTTGCTTAAAGAAAATGATTTGTTCTTTCAGGGTGACCTGCAAGCTTGGAAAATGCTGGCCAATAGTCTAAAACTACGAATAGGACTCAGAGCGCACGGCGCTCCTGAGGATGACTTTTCAGCTACAGCTGTTTCTTCAGCCATTTCAGGTGGTATTTTAGGCGATAAAAATGCTGTGATTCCAAGAGATACCAATATAAATCAATGGATAAGTGCTACCTATGGAGATATCTGGCATAATTTCTATGGCGGAGGTCATTGGAATTTGGGTGTTGATATGGTGGATTTATTACGAAACAACAACGACCCAAGGATACAAAAACAAGCCAAGCCAAGCGTTGGAGGCACTATTAAAATGAAAAAGCCGACAGAAGGAGATAACGTCGCCCTGTTTGACAAGCATATCAAGTATATTACAGATTTGTTGGACAACTCTAAAGCTACCTATACCAAAACAGTAGATGGTAGTACTGGTGATGTGACTATTGTGATGGATCCTGGTGCTTACGTAGGTTTTCCTACCCGAGCAAATGGAAAAATAAAGCCTTATTTACATACCGAATTATTCTCAAAGCCTGCAGATATTGTGGTAAACAAGAAGAATACGGGGCAACCCATATTTCCTTATTTGGTTATGACAGCTGCCGAGAGCCACTTGATGGTTGCAGAAGCTATTGTAAAAGGTTTGGCAAGTGGTAACGCACAAACCCACTACCAGCAAGGACTTCGTCATGCCATGACACTTTGGGAGGTTGACAGTGCAGATATAGACAGCTTTATTGCAAATGAGCCTATGGCCTTACTCAATGGTACAATGGATCAGAATTTAGAAAAAATCGCTTCTCAGCGTTGGTTAGCAAACTACACCAATGGTTTTGAAGCATGGGCAATAGTCCGTGATTCAGGTTATCCAAGTAGGCTATACGCTGGCGTTTCTGATAGCGATATCCATGAGCTAGGTGACTTAAACGGGGCATATCCACAAAGAATGCGTTATGGTTCTAGCGTTTACAGTACCAATTCAGCAAATGTAACAGCAGCTAATAAAGTTCAAGGTGCTGATGTACAAGCAACAAAACTATGGTGGGCCAAATAGGCACTCCCTAGTACGTTTTTCATATGTTAGTTTTGGAGGCCTGCGAAAGCAGGTCTCTTTTTTATTGCAATAAGTTTAGGCTGCGAAGTTGAAAAGTGACATCTGTATCCTTTGTAGAAAAATAGAGTTGCTTCTCCTGATTGGGCAGCAGATCAAAATAGTTGTTGTCAAACGTACCCATGCTACTGGCGCTTAGCTGCACAGCTTTCTGTAGTGTTGATGAATGAAGCACAATGGCAAAACCGTCTGCTTGTTTTGTAACCTGCATGTCTACTTTACTTTGCTCTAATGCCAGGTTTTTAGGTCGCTCAAAATAGTACAGGCTAGTGGCTGTGCCCATAGCCGCTTGTAGAAAGCTATTTGTTGCGTCTAGTTCAAGTTCTTTCATCGGTAAACGATAAACCACTTGACTCGAGTTCGCTGATACCGCTACCGCTTCTTCAGTCTCCCATAATATATTCCCCTTAAAATCTCGGATAACCAGATGTAGTGTTTCGTTTATGGCCTCTAAATGGTCATTCACCACATACACTTGTAGCATATCATCCGCTTGCTCAAAAGAAATAAGTACATTTTCAAAAGCTTCCTTAGCGGCATGATGCAAGGCTTTCCACTGCCCAAAATAATCAATACTTGACCATGAGATTGCCGGCCAGCAATCGTTCAACTGCCAGTAGAGCGTGCCCATATTGTAGGGCTTTGCACGTCTGTGTGCCTCAATGCCCATACGCATGCCCTTGGCCTGAACCAACTGGCTCACATAGGCATAGTCTTCTGCCTTTGTTGGTACGGGAAAATCCCGAGCCATATATTCATCTATCAGTTGAAAGCCACGATGGTGCTTTTGGTGTGATTTTATTGCCCCATTGCTTAAGTCAAGTTGTTTACCCTGCATAACATAATCCAAGACTTCCTGACCGGGAAAAGATTGAAAGCCAAACTCGCTCATAAACCGTGGTACGTGTTCCTCAAAATGTTCAAAGGGATATGCATCATGCCATACCCACCAATCGTGGGCATCGCCTTCGTACTTGTATTTGGGGTTTCCACGTCCAAATTTTGGGGAGCTTTCCCAGTAGGGGAGTTTGCTGTAATCAGCTACTTGCTGTGGTAATATGCTATCGAAAAGCTTGAGATAATCACTCCAAATTTTATCTTTCTGTTGCTCCGTTTTTCCGTCTTGCCAGCCCCAACGGTGCCAACCTTCAGAACTTTCGTTGTTTCCACACCACAAGACAATACTCGGATGGTTTCGCAAACGTGTCAATTGATCTACAGCTTCCTGTTTGGCGTTTTCCAAAAAGGCTTCGTCGCCAGGGTACATGGCACAGGCATACATAAAGTCCTGCCATACCAATATGCCTTTCTCATCACAGAGTTCATAAAACAAGTCATCTTCGTAAATGCCGCCTCCCCAAACACGCAACATGTTCATGTTTGCCGCTACGACATCACCCAACAGCGTTTTATAGTCTTGTATTGTGACACGGTTTTGCATGCTGTGCTGCGGGATATAATTCGCCCCTTTCATATACACTGGAGTGCCATTTATTTTAAAATAAAAAGACTCGCCCATTGCATCAGGTGTTGTAACCAATTCCACCGTTCGAATACCGTGTTTAAGTTGTTTTGCATCCAACACCTCCCCATCGTTTCTTAGGCGTATATCAACCGTATACAGGTGTGGAATGCCCAAATTATGTGGCCACCAAAAGGTGGGATTTTCTATGTTAACCGGAACCGTATAAACGGTCTGTTTTTCGTCTACTTCTATTATAAATCTTTTTCCAGCGACTTCCACTTCTATACTGCTGCCTACAACAGCGGGATTAGTCAGTGCAACGTTTACATTAAAGCTCGCTTTTTCAACAGTGTATCCATTTTCCTCTAGGTAGATATGGTCAATAGCAGCCACATCCCACGCCTTTATATAAATATCTTTCCAAATTCCGCTCGTATTCAGCACAGGGCCCCAGTCCCAGCCGTATTGAAACTGTGCCTTACGGGTAAATATTCTATTTCCCTCGGGCATGGTAACGTCAAGCTCTGCCTTTGCCTTATTTTCGTACGTACTTGTAGGTTCAAATTGTATTTCTATTGCATTTTCAGCAGTGAGCAAGTCTTTTACTTGAACCGTGTAGTTTCGAAATGCATTGTTTGTGTTTAGTAATGCTTCGCCGTTCAATAGCACCGTTGCATAGGTGTCCAAACCATCAAAATTGAGCGTAATATGTTGCTTGTTTAAAACAGCCTTTGGTAGGTTGAAAGTAGATTTATATACCCAAACAGAATCAGAAACCCATTGCACCTTGTGTTCATTTTTACCCACAAACGGATCTTCAATAATTTCATTATCCATCAAATCTGAATAGATATTCCCTGGAACAGTGGCTGGATACGATTGCTTGCTATGTGCAGATGAAACCGTCCAATTCTCGTGAAGTTTCACAACTAGGGTATGCTGTTGCTTGGATTGGCAAGCTGTAAACAAAACAGCCAATCCCATTATTAAAGGAATGTATTTACGCATTTAATTGACTAATAAGTTGTTGTAATATAGATAAACTAGAAACGCACTGCATGGTTTCGTCAAAGTGTTTTGTGGAATTTAACGCTATTTTGGGCGCATCGATTGTTTTCTCTTGTACAGTTGCCGACAAATGTATTTCCTCAAAAGCATGTGCTTTAAATTGCGCTGCATTATCTAGATTGATGCCACCTGCTGCCAGTATGGTTCCCGTGAACGTATCTTTTAATTGAGTTAGCATGGGCAAACCTTCAACTGCGGAGGTCGCCTGTCCAGAAGTTAGAATACGTGCTACGCCTATTTCTGCTAATTTTTTGGCCGTTGCTATTGGGTCTGGAGTCCAATCAAAGGCACGGTGAAAAGTAAACGTTAAGGGACTTGCCAAATCAATTAATTCTTTGGTGCGCGGTATGTCTACCCTCATGTCTTTATGTAAAACGCCACTAACAATGCCAGAGCATTTTAAACGCTTACACAGTGCTATATTTTGTTTCATCACCTCAAAATCCGAGTCGCTATACGTAAAGTCACCGCTTCTTGGTCGAATCAGTACATGAACTGGAATGTTGAGTTCTGAAGTTACTTTTTTGAGAAGCCCATAGTTGGGTGTAATACCGCCTACGGCAAGTTCAGAACAAAGCTCTATTCGATCTGCTCCCGCGTCTTGTGCGTTTAAAGCAGATTGGAAATTAGTTGCGCAAACTTCTACGACCATGGTTTATTGCTATTCTGCATTTAATAAAAATGCGCAAATGGTTTCATCCTGTTCGTTTACGATACTTCCTGTGCTTGTATCGCTCCACGCGTGACGGACATATTTAGGTCTAGGTACTTTATATGATGAAACGTGAATGCTACAGCCATCAGCCACAACTTTTGCAGGATGATAGGTGATGTTATCAGATGAAATCTCAATTTCATTGGTTTGTGGCTTTACCGAAACACGGCCACCTTCTTGACAATCAAAGTGTACAATAAGTTTGTTTCCTTTTTGCGCAATGCTAACGGGTTTAGAAGCACGTAGTCTTCTGTCAATGCCGTAGTCATTGCCCAAAGCGAGATTAGCCAAACGTTTGCCAACGTCCATTTTATTTGCTGGGTGAATGTTTTTAGCGTTTCCAAGGTCGAGTGTAGATACGATGCCCGTGTTTGAAGTTGCTGTGGATTTATATTGCGCATTACGCAGTGCTGCCGACTCACCGTTTTCGTAGTTATAGGGCGCAATCTGTACAAAATAAAACGGAAATTCGTACCCCCATTGTTTTCGCCAGTCCTTAATCATGGCTTGGAATGTTTTTTCGTATTCATCTTCAAAACCTACATTAGACTCTCCTTGATACCAGATGGCCCCTTTGACTGTGTAAGGAACCAATGGATGAATCATTGCGTTGTATAACACGGTTGGTGTAAAAGGGGTGACCTTAATAAAGTCTGGCCTAGTGGTCAATTTTACATAGTTGGCGTCTAATCGATAAAAGTTATTATCGTATAATTCTGCCGATGGTATAACCTTCCAATCACCTTCTAGGTTTATGCTGCTATTGCTGCTTTTTATGGAAATTGGTGACCAAACCCTTGCAGGCCCCATGGTGTCAATCAATCTAATTGATATAGTGTTCTTACCTTGCTTTAAAACTTCAGCAGGTATTGTGTACCGCTTTTCTCGAAAGCTCTCTGCTTGAAATGAAGCACCGACAAAAACACCATTGATATAGGTGAAATCCATATCATCGACCAGCCCTAAATCAAGGAAATACGCATCGTCCAAGTCCTCCAAATAAAAACTTTTTCTGATCCAAACCACGCCATCAAAGTCATTTACAACGGTTTCTCCAAAAACATCGTTAAAATTACCAGGGAATTCAATAGTAAACCATTCGCTGTCATCAAAGGTTTCATTGGCGTATTCCATATCATTAAATGGCAATTCCTTCCAGTCCGTATGGGTGGAATTTACACCGGGCATTGGAAAATATGAAAGTGGTGCAAGCCATTGCTTAAAGCCAGCTAAGCGCCCATCAAATCCGGAAAAATTAGCAAGTTTGTCATCGTAAAGTTGTGTTTCACCAAGTGCGTTAATGCCTGTCCATGCTTCGACTGGCGTGCCGCCCCAACTGCTGTCAACAATTCCAATAGGTACATGAAGTTCTTGAAATAATTCCTTCGCAAAAAAATAAGCTGTTGCACTAAAATCAGCTGCGTTTATGGAGTCGCTTACTAACCATTTTCCGCTGACATCATCTAGTGGAAGATTACTTAAATCTCGTTCAACAGAAAAAAAGCGCAGTTCGTAATTTCCTGCTTGGGCGATTTCATTAGCAGAGTTTAAAATGGGTTCTGATGGAGGCCATCCCTTAAGTGGCATTTCCATATTACTCTGTCCAGAAGCCAGCCAAACCTCTCCCAAGACCACGTTGTTGATTTTAATGCATTCACTATTTGCACAAACATCTATGCTGAACGATGGGTTTTCATTTGGAGTCGAAAATCCAATTTGCCATTTTCCAGAAACATCTGCCTTTCCTTTGTGGATACCCCATGGTGTGCTAATCGAAACTTCGGTATTTGACCCAGCAACTCCCCAGAACTGAACGGTTGCATTACGCTGTAAAACCATATTGTCTGTAAAAAGTGCAGGTAGGGAAAGGGTTTCTGTTTTGCTGCAGCCAAGCAGTAATAAGAGTGAAAAAAGGGCAATGGTTGTTGATCTCATGTATTATATTTTAGTAGTTGATTTGTATTTCATCGACAAAAATCCATCCCAGCCCGTCATCTTCAAAGCCTTTATGCCATTCAGGTACATTGCCTATTTTTTTTGCAACAATTCTTATGTAGCGGTAGGGGGTCTTCACATTATCAATCTCAATGGTTTTAATTTCAGCGTTATTTATATCTGTCATTTCAATTTTTTCTGAACCAATTGAATCGAAATTTTCACCGTCTGTTGAGCCATAAAACAAGACTTCTTTGGGATAAAAAATCCAATAGTTTTGGTCGCTTAGGAAATTGACAGCTAGCTTATCTATTTGCTGCACTTTACTTATATCAACAGTTGCAACTACATCTGCTCCCACATAGCCTTGCCAAGTACCCGTTCTAAAGTCCTCGCTGCCTAAAATTCCATCAACAAGTGCTCTGTCTCCGCCTGCACTGTATTGATTTGAATAAGTTGTCGCCAAGCTGATTTTAATATCTGGGTTTGTTTTTCTGAACCTTGTTTTAAGCGTTGCACTTTTGTTCCCATTAAAAACAGCATAGGTGCTTATTTCTCTATCGTCAGTTATTGTAATAGGCGATTCATATTTCATAAAGGCTTCACCTAAACTGTAATAGATGGTTGCTTCGGGCTGTAAGCTTTTCAATACAATCGTAGTTTCGTTTTCAAAGGCGGCGTCTCCTTTTTCAACAAAGGGAGGTGTCGTAATGATATAATCCTCAATTGTTGTTTTAGGGATGTTTTCATCTGAAGTTCCCCAATCGCTTTTTCTTCTACTCATTTCATAGGTCAGGCTACCGCCATTCACAATGTCACCATGAGTTAAGTAAGACTGTTGGTGCTCCATGCCATTGAGCAATACATTTTTAATATATGGCCTACCCTTTTTGTTGTTTGGGGCGTTGATTTGAAATTTTCTCCCATTCTCTAAATTAATGGTGGCAGATTTAACAACGGGTGAGCCGATAATATATTCGTTTGATCCAGGAGTAACAGGATAAAAACCAAGCGCACTGAATATATACCAAGCACTCATTTGCCCACAATCTTCGTTTCCAGAAATACCGTCAGGCGCATTTGCATACTGCTCTTCAAGAATTTTTCGAATCATGGCTTGGGTCTTATAAGGCTTATTGACAAAATTGTACAGATATGCCATGTGATGGCTGGGTTCGTTTCCTTGTGCATATTGTCCAATGAGTCCTGTAATATCGGATTGGTCACGCCCAGAAGTTTCAGCTTTGGCAGCGAAAAGTTCGTCTAGCATTTGCTCGTATTGGGCTTTTCCGCCCATAAGCTGTATGTGTCCCGAAACATCCTGAGGTACATAAAAGCTGTATTGCCATGAGTTGGCTTCGGTATAGTTGAAGTTTACTTCATAGGGGTCAAAAGGCGCAAACCATTTGTTGTTCAATCGCCCACGCATAAATTTGGTTTCGGGATCATAAACATTTTTATAATGTTGAGCCCGCTGGATAAACGTCTTGTAATCTTCCTCATTTCCAAGGGCCTTAGCCATGGTGGCGATGGTCCAATCGTCATAGGCGTATTCTAATGTTTTGGATACAGATTCAGGCTCGGCTTCTACGGGAACATATCCTGTACTTTTATAGCTTTCTAAGCCTAATTTATCTTGAACAGCAGAGTGTTTCATCGCTTTAAATGCTTTGTCTACATCATACCCACGAATGCCTTTTAAATACGCATCTGCAATAACCGGCACTGCATGGTATCCAATCATACAGCCAGTGTAATTTGCCGATAAATCCCAGATGGGCATGATGCCGCCTTCGTCATATTTGTTTAGGAAGGTATTGATGAAATCGTTGGTGCGTTCTTGTTCTATGATGGTGTATAGTGGGTGGGCCGCTCTATAGGTATCCCACAACGAAAAAACGGTGTAGTAGTCATTGTCCAAGTCTTCGTGGATTTCCATGTCCATACCACGGTAGCGCCCGTCTACATCTTGGTATAAGTTGGGAGCAATCATGGTATGATACAAGGCAGAGTAGAAGTTGTACATATCAGATTCCTTGTAGGTTTCAACAACTATCTTATTTAGTTGCTTTTCCCAAATAGCATCTGCTTCTTCTCTTAGTTGATCAAAAGCTTTGTCTTTTAATTCAGCAATTCTGTTTTTATACGCACCTGCTTTGTCCACGGCAGATATGCCCACTTCAACCTCTAATATGTTGGTTGTACTTTCGTCAAACTCAAAGGCAGCTTTCACATTTCCGCCTGTTGTTTTTCCATCAAGTAGCGTGATATTGGTAAAAGGTCTTGAAAAAGCGATGTCAAAAAATAGGCGTTGTTCATTTGCCCAGGCTCTTGAGAAGCGACGCCCAGAGACAAATTGATTTTTTTCGATAAAAATTTCAGCGTCCAGTACCCTGTCTCGGTGGGCTAGGTCAAGTATGACAACTTGTTTGGCGCCTTTTGGAAACACATACTGATGCATGCCGCTGCGCTGTGAAACGCTAAGGGAAACATCTATGTTAGTGTCATCTAGGTGAACGGCGTAATAGCCGGGGGTAGCAACTTCGTTGTCGTGTGAAAAGGCAGATTTGTAGCCTTTTTCGCCATCTGACCCATTGTTAAAAATAATTTCGTTTGTAGGCATCAAGAGTACGTCTCCATAATCGGATATTCCTGTTCCCGAAAGGTGGGTGTGTGAAAAACCATAAATATGGTTGTCTGAATAGTGATAACCCGAGCAGCCATCCCAACCCTCGAGTCGGGTGTCTGGACTAAGTTGCATCATTCCGTAAGGCAATGTAGCCCCAGGGTAAGTGTGTCCGTGTCCTCCAGTACCGATAAAGGTGTTGACGTAGGAAGTTAGTTTTTTAACCCCATCACTATCGGAAGAACTGTTTTGACATCCGAGTAATAATAGTGCTATGCAGGTAAAAATAATAGACCTCATCACTGTTTGATTAATTTGATTTTAATTACACAATTTTAACCAATTAATTTTGTTTTTTGCTGTTTTTTGCTGTTTTTTTCATATTAATTCTTAAGTTTACTAACTGAGTGATTGACATGACACGTGAATAATCTAAAAAAACAATATACTACATTAAAAAATATATCAGCGGTTCACAACCAGCTAACAATTTAAATTTTCACTGGAATGCCTAAAAAAACAATTCTTTATTTTTAATACATGAAATCAGCACAATCCAATAAAACAGCCATTGCCATTATCGCAGGCTTGTTTTTTATTTTCGGCTTTATCACTTGGGTGAACGGGGCATTGATCCCGTTCATGAAAACCATTAATGAGTTAACCGAAGCCCAGTCTTATTTGGTAGCCTCAGCTTCCTATATATCTTTTGTGGTTATGGCATTGCCAGCATCTTATTTATTGCGGAAAATAGGCTACAGAAAAGGCATGTCCATTGGACTGTTCCTTATGGCTGCTGGTGCTTTGGTATTTATTCCTGCAGCCGAAGCCAGAACCTATTGGATGTTTTTGGCGGGTATATTTATTCAGGGAACGGGTATGACCGTATTGCAAACTGCTGCCAATCCCTATATTACGATTTTGGGACCCATTGAAAGTGGTGCCAAACGCATTGCCATTATGGGCATAGCCAACAAGGTTGCTGGGGCATTGGGTTCTGTTATTTTTGGTGCTATTCTCTTAAATGGAATAGATGAGGTCAAAGATGTTATAAGTCAAGTTTCTGCTGAAGAAAAAGCAACGCTTTTAGACCAGATGGCCGATAGTGTTTTTGTGCCTTACTTGGTTATGGCAGCCGTTTTATTTGTGCTGGGATTGTTGATGCGCCGCGCGCCACTTCCTCACGTGGAAGCTGAAGCTAGTGCTGAAGAAGAAACGCAATCTGGAGGTAAAAAAACCATTTTTCAATATCCACACCTTTGGTTTGGGATGCTTACCCTTTTTGTATATGTAGGCGCTGAGGTGATAGCCGGAGATACCATTATCGCCTATGGGCTTGCTCTAGGCATATCGGCAGCAAAAGCCAAATTCTTTACCACCTTTACGCTGATGGCGATGGTGGCTACTTACGCACTAGGCGTTGTGCTAATCCCAAAATATTTAAGTCAAACGAAGGCCTTGCAAATCAGTGCTGTGATTGGACTTGTTTTGAGCTTTTGTATCATTAGTACTACTGGATTTACATCAGTTCTTTTTGTAGCAGCATTAGGTATTGCCAATGCACTGGTTTGGCCTGCGGTATGGCCCTTGACTTTAGACGGTCTTGGCAAACACACCAAAACGGCTGCGGCCTTGCTTATCATGGCCATTTCGGGCGGCGCCATCATTCCACCATTATATGGGCGACTCGTCGATAGTGGAAAAGAAGCGCTTATCGACTCGGGGCTTGAAGCTGCAGATGCATTGGCACTGGCAGCAAAGGAGAGTTATTATATCCTTATTCCCTGTTATGCCATTATTTTTGTTTTTGCCGTATGGGGAAAACGACTTAAGAAATAAGTTTTAGAAAAATATTTTAACTTCAACACATGAAAAATAATACTTACTGGAAAAAAAATATCCAGTACATCAGCATTCTACTCTCCCTTTGGTTTATTGTTTCTTTTGGCTGCGGAATCTTATTTGTAGAACAATTAAATACGATACAAATAGGCGGTTTTAAACTCGGGTTTTGGTTTGCGCAACAAGGTTCCATTTTTGGGTTTGTGATCATCATCTTTACTTATATCTACCTTATGAATCGTTTGGATAATAAATTAAATAAAGAAAACTAGATGGAACTTCAATATTGGATTTGGATTGCTGTTGGACTGAGTTTTTCACTATACATAGGTATAGCTATTTGGTCTCGCGCTGGCTCAACAAAAGAATTTTATGTAGCAGGGGGTGGGGTGCATCCCATAGCCAACGGTATGGCAACGGCAGCCGACTGGATGTCTGCTGCCTCGTTTATTTCTATGGCGGGCATTATATCATTTAGTGGCTATGACGGCTCTGTGTACCTTATGGGCTGGACAGGCGGCTATGTGCTGCTGGCACTGCTCTTAGCACCTTATTTGCGAAAGTTTGGCAAGTTTACGGTGCCTGACTTTATTGGCGACCGTTACTACTCAAACACAGCACGCTCGGTAGCCGTTTTCTGTGCGCTTATTGTATCCTTTACCTATATCGCTGGGCAGATGCGCGGCGTGGGTGTGGTGTTTTCAAGATACCTAGAGGTGGATATCGTCACGGGTGTGCTTATAGGTATGGGAATTGTATTGTTTTACGCCGTACTGGGAGGTATGAAAGGGATTACCTATACACAAGTGGCACAATACTGTGTACTCATTTTTGCCTTTATGGTACCTGCGGTATTCATATCGTTTTTGGTAACGGGCAACGTAGTACCACAATTTGGTTTTGGTGCTACAGACGCTGAAGGGGTTTATCTTTTGGATAAACTTGATGGGTTGCATAAGGAGTTGGGCTTCCATGAATATACTTCTGGCAGCAAATCTATGTTTGATGTCTTTTGTATTACCATGGCACTTATGGTAGGTACAGCAGGACTGCCGCACGTAATCGTACGCTTTTTTACCGTTAAAAAGGTAAGCGATGCACGGAAATCCGCTGGGTGGGCACTGTTATTTATTGCCATTCTATACACTACTGCTCCGGCCATAGCTGTGTTTTCAAGGACAAACCTAATTGAAACCGTAAGCGACAAACCGTACGAGCAAATGCCGTATTGGTTTGAAAAGTGGGAAACCACCGGATTGCTTGGTTTTACCGATAAAAACGAGGACGGACGTATTCAATATACGGCAGATGCTGCAACCAATGAATTGGATGTGGATGTGGATATCATGGTACTTGCCAATCCAGAAATTGCCGATTTACCCAATTGGGTCATAGCGCTATTAGCAGCAGGTGCATTGGCGGCTGCCTTATCCACTGCAGCAGGCTTGCTGTTGGTGATTTCATCAGCAGTGTCGCACGATCTACTCAAAAAAATGGTGATGCCCGACATTTCCGATAAAGGAGAGCTCATCGCAGCCCGTATAGCTGCAACAGCAGCCGTTTGTTTGGCAGGTTGGTTTGGTATCAACCCACCTGGTTTTGTGGCGGCAACGGTAGCCTTGGCTTTTGGTCTGGCAGCCTCATCGTTCTTCCCAGCTATATTGCTTGGCATATTTTCAAAGCGTATCAATAAAGAAGGTGCGATTAGCGGAATGCTTGTGGGTGTGTCACTAATGCTTTTCTATATGCTTAAATTTAAGTTTGGTTGGTTTGGTGGAGGTGAAAAAGCAGACTGGTGGTTTGGTATTTCGCCAGAAGGTTTTGGAACAGTTGCTATGGTTGCGAACTTTGTTGTTACTCTTATCGTGAGCAGTAGGACTCCTGCGCCATCCAAAGAAATTCAACAGCTGGTAGAAAATATTAGGAAGCCTTAGATGTTGAGTGGATTTTTTTAGGTTTTAATTTGAGGCTCAGAGCTTGATAAATCAATTTAAACTAAAACAGGCATCGCAAGTACCTTTAAATAAAATTTGTGATGAAACAACTTCTCGATTAGGGATGGTTGGATGCTGAATTTTTATACTTAAGCAATCAATTTTACCACAATCAATACATTCAAAGTGGGGATGCATATCAGTGTGTTTTGATTTTGTACAATTTTTGCAACTTGCATACCATTTAATTCCATTATTCCCTAAAAATGAATGCAAAATACCATCATCTTCTAGTTTTTCTAAAATTCGATAAATGGTCGTTTTATTCAATTTTGGATTGAGCTTTTTTATAAGTTCAATTACCGAAATGGCACTTGCTTGACTTTGAAACTCATTTAGTACCAATTTCAGTGATTTTGTTTTTCTAACTACTCCCATATTATATTTGTTATTGCAACTTGGTTGCAATAACAAATATACATGTTTATGTTTGCAAAAATAAATAAGCAGCAAATTGAAATTAATCAAATATTTAAATATTAATTCTGACACTTTTGGGATTTTAGCATGTGCACTTTGTATAATACATTGTATTGCTACACCTTTTGTTTTTATGGCATATTCATATTCAAACATTCAACAAATAGCAAATCCAATTTGGTGGAAAAACTTAGATTTTATTTTTTTAATTATTTCATTTGTTATGATCTATTTTTCTACACAAACCACTTCAAAAGGTTTTATGAAATATTTTTTTTGGTTAAGCTGGTTACTTCTTTCCATGATGATAATTAATGAAAAAATTGGGTTATTGAGTGTTCCTGAATACATGACTTATGGTTCTGCTGCATTGCTTACAACAATTCACCTTTACAATCTCAAATATTGCCAATGTTAGGCATCACTTTTAAAATTACGTTGAATGAATAATGGAAAACTTCCTGTAACTGTGTTAAGTGGATTTTTAGGCGCAGGAAAAACTACCTTACTAAATCATATTCTGCACAATAAAGAAGGATTGAAAGTTGCTGTTATCGTTAATGATATGAGTGAAATCAATGTAGACGCAAACCTTGTAAAAAACGAGAATACACTTTCAAGAACTGAAGAAAAGCTAGTTGAAATGAGTAACGGCTGTATTTGCTGTACACTCCGTGAAGACTTGATGATTGAAGTTGAAAAATTGGCTAAAGCCCAAAAATTCGATTACCTAATCATTGAAAGCACGGGAATATCAGAACCCATCCCAGTTGCACAAACTTTTAGTTTTGAGAGCGAAGACGGTACTATTGACTTAAGTCGGTTTAGCTATGTTGACACGATGGTTACCGTTGTTGATTCCTTTAATTTCCTCAAAGACTTTTCAAGTCCACAGTATTTGACTGACAGAAACCTTACAGATATTGAAGGTGACGAAAGAACTATAGTCAATCTACTAACTGATCAGATTGAATTTGCAAATGTTGTTCTTTTAAACAAAACAGATTTGGTCAAAGAAGTCGAATTAAGAAACCTTACCGACATTATAAAAAAACTAAACCCAGAGGCCCATATTATTCCTACGAAGCACTCTAAAGTTGAAATAGGAGAGGTTATTGGCACTGGCATATTCGACTTTGAAAAAGCAGAATCTTCTGCAGGTTGGATTAAAGAATTAGAAAATGAACACCTCCCTGAAACAGAAGAATATGGAATCGGGTCTTTTATTTTTAGAAGTAAAAAGCCTTTTCATCCAGATCGCTTTCTTGATTTTGTCCAAAATAAATTCCCAAGTAATATACTTAGAAGTAAGGGATTGTTTTGGTTAGGATCACGGCCTGATCAAGCACTAATTTGGAGTACAGCAGGCGGGTCTGTCAAGACAGACCCAGCAGGTGTTTGGTGGGCATCAATGTCATTTTCGGAACGCATTAATTATGCGTCATTTGTTAATAATCAAGAACAGTTGGAATCTGAATGGGATTCATCATTTGGAGACAGAAAGATTGAACTCGTGTTTATTGGTCAACAACTAAAGCCACAACAAATAAGTAAAGAGCTTGAAAAATGCTTATTAAGCGATAGAGAACTTTCCCAGTTGAATGCTGGAACTTTTATAAAAAATGATAATTGGCCTATACCTACTGCGTAAATTAAAAAGTCCCTAGTTTCCCGTGGGCTCATAAGAATCATATGCTCTTATTACTTACCATATTTTTGTTTTAGTAGTCCCAATTGACCTATTTTCGAATCAAAACTTACAATTTTTTCATAAAATAACGGGGTGAAGTCGAACTCTTTTGAGGATGATTTGAAAAAACAACCTCAAACATGAACCCTAATTGATTATTTTCGAAAAGAAGATATAAGTAGCAATGTTTGTTTAGTCTGCTGTTCAATTGTTGCATAATCAAATGAGCCATCTGCATGTTTAGCCATAAGTTTTGAACCCATACCTACGCAAGTAACGCCTGCATCAAACCAGCCTTTGAGGTTTTCCTCTGTTGGACTTACGCCTCCAGTAGGCATAATACTTGTCCATGGTTGAGGAGCCAAAACGCCTTTTACAAAGCCTGGTCCATAGGTACTTCCCGGGAATAACTTCACAATCTCACAACCGAGTTCCTCAGCCTTTGCAATTTCGGTGAGTGAGCCACAACCCGGAGACCACAGAACTTTTCTGCGGTTGCACACCATGGCAATGTCTTCTCTGAGCACGGGAGTTACCACAAAGTTGGCGCCGTTAAGCATATAAGCCGATGCAGCTCCTAGATCTGTTACAGATCCTACGCCCATAATCATGCCAGGGAGTTCCTTAATCGCATACTTTGTAAGTTCTGTAAATACCTCAAGGGCAAAATCCCCTCGATTGGTAAACTCCATAAGACGTGCGCCGCCATCATAGCAGGCTTTGAGCACCTTTTTAGCTACTGCCACATCGCTGTGGAAGAAAAGAGGCACCATGCCGCTCTCTTTCATCGTTTGTGCTACTTCTATTCTTGTAAACTGTGCCATATCTATTGGTTTAACGGGCTACACGACCTGATGCGTCGCCACCCATGAGTTTTTCTACTTCAGCTACCGTCACAAGGTTGGCATCACCTTTTATGGTATGCTTTAAGCAAGAGGCTGCCACAGCAAAGTCTAGTGCGTGCTGGTCGTTGTCTGGATATTTTAGTAATCCATAAATAAGTCCACCCATAAACGAGTCGCCACCACCTACACGGTCTACAATGTCCGTGATTTGATACTGGGTGGTGTCATACATGGTCTTTCCGTCATACAATACGCCAGCCCAAGTATTATGTGAGGCTGATATTGAACCTCTGAGAGTTGTAATAACTTTTTTAGCTTTAGGGAACTTCTCCATCATTTGCTTGCACACAGACAAAAACGCTTCGGCTTTTACATCATGCCCTTGTGTTTGTACTTTTAGTCCTTCAGGCTTGATACCAAAGTGCATCTCCGCATCTTCTTCATTACCCAATACAATGTCGCAGTAGGAGGTAAGCTCTGTCATGATTTTTTCACGGTGCGCATCGTCGCAATACTTCCAAAGCTTGGCACGGTAGTTCAAGTCCGTAGAAATCGTAATTCCTTTTTCACTAGCGATCTTCACTGCTTCAAGACAAGCATCTGCTGCAGATTGTGAAATGGCCGGCGTAATCCCTGTCCAATGGAACCATTCCACGCCCTCAAAGGCTTTGTCCCAATCCACCATTCCGGGCTCAATCTCAGACATGGCCGAATGAGCTCTGTCATATACCACTTTACTGCCCCGACTTACAGCACCTGTCTCTAGAAAATAAATCCCCAAACGGTCTCCTCCACGAAGCATAAAATCAGTTTCAACACCACGCTTTCGCATTTCCATAAGCGCACATTCTCCAATATCGTTTCTAGGAACACGCGTGACATAACGTACAGGAACGCCATAGTTGGCAAGCGATACCGCTACGTTGGACTCGCCACCACCATAGATGACATCGAAAGAATTGGTTTGAGAGAAACGCAAATATCCAGGGGGCGCTAAGCGCAACATGATTTCACCAAATGTGACTACTTTTTCCATTTGTTTAATAGTATTTAATTAACAACTTAAATTATATTTAATTGTTTACAGGTTTTAAATTCTCATCTAAAGGAATCATTTTCGGCATTAATGCATGCACTATACCTAAGACTATGATATATGATGATCCGGCTATAAGAAATGCCCAGAAGTAGCCACTATTACCCGCTGAATCTAAAACCGACCCCAATACCAAGTCTGCAAGAATACCAGCTATCATGCCAACCATACCACCTATACCAACTACAGAGGCTATTGCCTTTTTAGGGAATACGTCAGAAACTAATGTAAATACATTAGCAGACCAAGCCTGATGACCTGCCGCAGCAAGACCTATAAGGAAAACAGCTACCCATTTACTTTCTGTAAAGGCCACAAAACTAACCGGCAGTATAATTAATGCACAAATCAATAATGTTCTTTTCCTGGCCTTATTGACGGTCCATCCTTTTCGTATGAAAGCGCCTGAGAGATACCCCCCCCAAACACTTCCAACATCTGCCAAAATATAAATAATAAAAAAGGGTAAGGCAATGTTTTTAATGTTCACCCCAAAGGAGTCTGCTAAGAATTTAGCTCCCCAAAAAAGATAAAACCACCATACTGCATCTGTAATTTTCGCTATAGAAAAAGCCCAAGTCTGACGTTTGTTAAGAACACTTTTCCATGGGAGTTTTTCTTCATTTTCCACTTCTAAATCTTCTTGAATATACGCTAGCTCCTCTTTAGTTACATTTGGATGAACTTCAGGTTTTTTATAGGTTCTAAGCCATAAAACAACCCAAATTGTACTTAAGACTCCAGTAATTAAAAATGGAATTTGCCAGTTTTTACCGTTTTCGTGAACAATCCATCCAATTACGAATGGAGCAGCAATAGCCCCAATACTTGTTGCAGCATTAAAAAGGCCTGTTGCAAAAGCACGATCTTTTTTTGGAAACCATTCAGCAGTAGTTTTTATTGCAGCTGGAAAACTTCCAGCCTCTCCAATTCCTAATCCAAATCGTGCAGCAGCAAACCCAATCACACTAAACCCAGGACGCACCAATGCATGTAACATTCCAAAAACACTCCAGATTACAATGGATAATGTATATCCTTTTTTAGTCCCTATGCGATCTATAATACCACCCATTGTCAAAAGTCCAATTGCATAGGCTACTTTAAAAGAAATCATAATATTAGCATAATCACTATTGGTCCATTCAAACATTTTTTCTAATGTTGGCGCCATCACACCTATAAGACTTCGATCAAAATAGTTGATAGTTGTTGCAAACATCAAAAGTCCTAATATTCTATAGCGATAGTTACCTATTTCTTGCTTCTTGTTCATGAAAATTTATTTGTAATTATTAAATTGAAAATAATTGACGGCATTGTTATAACAGATGTTTTCGATCATTTTCCCAATAAAAGAAATGTCATTGGGGACCAACCCTTTTCTAATGTCTTCTGCCATCAAATCACACAATATTCTTCTAAAGTATTCGTGCCTTGGAAAAGACAAAAAGCTTCTACTGTCTGTGAGCATTCCTATAAACTTACTTAGTAATCCCATATTTGAAAGTACATTGAGTTGTTTTTCAATACCGTCTTTTTGGTCTAAAAACCACCAAGCAGCGCCCCATTGCATTTTACCGGAAACACCTCCGGTATTAAAATTTCCCATCATGGTTGCAAAAACTTCGTTCTGTGCTGGATTTAAATTGTAGGTAATGGTTTTTGCCAATTGATCTGTACGATCCAAAGCATTTAAAAACTTCGACAATGATTCAATAATTGGATAATCTGCTATAGAGTCACAGCCAGCATCAGCACCAACAAGTTCATTTAATCGATCATTATTGTTTCTTATGACTCCTAAATGAAATTGTTGCACCCAACCTTTTTCGTGATACTTTTTGCTTAAATGCATTAAAAGACTTGACCTGTATTGTTGTATTTCAAGTTCTGTCAGTTTTACTCCCCTTAGGTTTTTATCAAAAACCGATTGTATTTCATCGTCATTAAAATCCACGAAAGAAAAAACACCACTAATTCCGTAATCTGATAGTTTACAGCCATTTTCATGGAAGAAATCTATTCTGTTATCAATGGCTTTTAAAAGATTTGAATAATTACTGATAGAGAAATTGACACAATCTTCAAGTTTTCCTAAATAGGTATCAAATTTTTGTTCTCCAATAAAAAACAAGTTATCCGGTCTGAAGGTGGGGTAAACTTTTGTGAAAAATCTAGCCTTTGCTATTTGTTTATGATATCTTAAGTCATCTGTGGGATCATCTGTTGTGCAGATTACTTCAACCTTCATCTGCTCTAACAATTGGGCAGGTGTCTTTGTTTCTAAAACCCTATTCGTTTTTGAATAAATCTCCAAAGCATTATTGGGTTGTAATATTTCATCAATATTAAAATAACGCTTCAACTCTAACTGTGTCCAGTGAAATAATGGATTTCTTAAGGTGTTAGGAACTGTTTCTGCCCATTTCATAAACTTTTTTTCTTTAGAAGCATCTCCGGAAATAAAGTTTTCTTCAACTCCATTGGCACGCATTCCCCGCCATTTATAATGATCTTCACTCAACCAAGCATTGGTTATGTTATTTACTGGTTTGTTTTCTGCAATTTGTTGAGCCGACAAATGATTGTGATAATCTATGATAGGCAAATCTTTTGCATATTCATGATACAGCACTTCTGCCTCCTGGGAGTTTAAGAGAAAATTGTCTGTTATAAAGTTTTTTGAATTTATTTGGCTCATAAGTTCAAACTGGTTTTAATTCCTAATTCCAAACCTCTAAGCTCTGCTAAACCTCTTAACCTTCCAATCCCTGAATATCCCGGATTGGTTTTTTTATGCAAATCATCTAACATTTGGTGGCCATGATCCGGACGCATGGGGATTTTCGTATCTTTTCTACCTGTTTCTAAACGTCTTTTTTGTTCCGTCAATACTTCCTTTATTACAGCATACATATCTACATCACCTTCAAGGTGATTGGCTTCATAAAAATTACCTTGTTCATCCCGCTTTGTGCTTCTTAAGTGCAAAAAGTGAACACGGTCTGCAAATCGTTTTAAAATTTGTATCAAGTCATTATCAGCTCTTACACCTAAAGAGCCTGTACAGTAGGTAATCCCATTAGAAATATCAGGAACATTATCAAATAAGTAAGCATAGTCAGCCTCTGTACTCACCACTCTCGGTAATCCAAGAATGGGATATGGAGGGTCATCCGGGTGTATACACATTAACACTTCATTTTTTGATGCTACCGGTATGATTTCTTTTAAAAAGGAAACGAGGTTTTCTCTTAAAGTATCTGCTTCTATGTCTTTATAAGTGTCTAAAATACCTTGAAACTGTTCTAGGGTATAACCTTCTTCTGCTCCAGGTAGACCTGCAATAATATTTTTTACAAGGTCTTTTTTACTTTCTTCTGAAAGTGATTTTACATATTCCTTGGCCAGTGCAATTTGATCGCTGGTATAAGTTGTTTCTGCACCAGGTCTTTTCAACAGGAATAATTCAAAAGCAGCAAAGGCAATTACATCAAAACGAAGCGCTTTGGATCCGTCCTGAACTTGAAACCCCAAATCTGTACGAGTCCAATCTAAAACAGGCATAAAATTATAGCACACAATATTGATTCCACATGAGGCTAGATTTTCAATACTTGTTTTATAGTTTTCAATGTAAGCTTGAAAATTTCCTGAGCGAGTTTTAATAGTTTCATGTACTGGAATACTCTCTACCACACTCCATGTTAAACCTGCTAACTCAATGGTTTTTTTTCGTTTTTGAATTTCTTCCACAGTCCATACCTCACCGTTAGGAATGTGGTGCAATGCAGAAACAACACCTGTTGCTCCAGCCTGCTTTATATCTAATAATGAAACGGGGTCATTGGGTCCGTACCATCTCCAAGTTTGTTCCATATTTATTCAATTATTTATAAATTAAACACCACTATACGCAGAGAAACCTCCATCAATAGGAATTACGATTCCCGTTACAAAAGATGAAGAATCATTACACAAGTATAAAGTGCTACTTACCAAATCTTCTGGCTTTCCATACCTTCCCATGGGTGTCTGATCTATAATCTGTTGCCCTCTTTGAGTTAAACTTCCGTCTTCGTTAGTAAGTAAGGTTCTATTTTGATTGGTCAGGAAAAACCCTGGGGCTAATGCGTTAACACGGATTCCTACTTTTGAAAAGTGCACTGCTAACCATTGAGTAAAGTTTGATATGGCTGCTTTGGCTCCGCTATATGCTGGAATTTTGGTAAGTGGCGTATAAGCATTCATAGAAGAAATGTTTAATATGCTGCAGCCATCTCTTCCAACCATATCTTTAGCAAAAACTTGGGTTGGCAAAAGGGTTCCAATAAAATTTAAGTTAAACACAAACTCAATTCCTTTAGGGTCTAAATCAAAGAAAGTCTTGAACCCTTCTGTATTATTTAACAAATCTTCTTCTAAAAAATGTGGATTGGAAGTTGTTCCTAAGGGGTGGTTTCCTCCAGCACCATTGACCAAAATATCACAAGCTCCTAAGGTGTTATTTACTGCAAGTTTTGCCGCATCAAGAGATGCTTTTTCCAATACATTAGCACCGATAGCGATTGCTGTTCCTCCTTCACTATTGATTTCTTCTGCCACTTTATTTGCGGCATCAATTTTCAAGTCTAATACTGCAATCTTATGCCCTTCTTTCGCAAGGGCTTTCGCCAAGGTACTACAAAGTACCCCACCAGCTCCAGTTACTACAACTACTTTACTCATTCTATTTTTTTTAATTTTAAAATTGAATCTATCATTTAATGACACTAAAGCTTTTCATGAGAGAAGTATTAGAGTCACCTCCTACCCAAACATTAAACTCTCCTGGCTCTACTTCCCATTTTTTACGGGCTGTATAAAACTGTAATGTTTTGGCATTAAGATTAAAAGTTATTGTTTTAGATTTACCAGGTTTCAATTTCACCTTTTCGAAACCTTTTAATTCTTTTATGGGCCTTACAAGGCTTCCTACTAGATCTCTAATATAAAGCTGGACAACTTCTTCTCCTGTTGTTTTACCTGTGTTTTTGACATTGACAGAAACGTTTATATTTTGATTAACTGTGATTTCTTTTTTGTCTAATTGTAGGTTGTCATAACTAAAAGTTGTGTAGCTTAAACCAAATCCAAATGGATATAAAGCTGTCTTTGGCGCATCTCTATAACCTGAGTAAAAAACATTTTTATTATTCGAGGGACGACCAGTATTTTTTTGGCTATAATAGAGCGGTTCTTGACCTACATGATGTGGAAATGACACTGGCAATTTTGCTGAGGGGTTATAAGCACCAAAAATTACATCTGCAATTGCATTTCCAGACTGAGATCCTAAATGCCAACATTCTAAAATACTAGGAGCAGTATTTGATACTTTAGTTAAGTCTAAAGGTCTGCCGTTCATTAAAACCACAACTACATTTTTATTTACTTTGTAGACAGCTTCTAGCAATTTGTTTTGTAATCCTAAAAGGCCAATATTGGTCTGACTCCTTCCTTCTCCTGTTTGATAAGCGTTTTCACCAATTGCTAATAAAACTACGTCAGATTTTTTTGCTACTTCTACAGCTCTAGAAATTTTAGAATCATCAGTGGTATTAAACTTTAATGGTAACATGTACTGGTTTTCACCCGGTTTAATGTTAGGTATAATTAAATCTACCCCTTTTGCATAAAGTACTTCAGTATTTGTTCCTACCATGCTTTTTACACCTTCGAGCAAAGAAACCGCAGAATTGTATTCTCCCTTAGCTCTCCAATTCCCTAGCGGTGTATCTTTATCATTGGCCATAGGACCAATTACTGCTATTCGTTTAATATTTTTTGAAAGAGGTAGAAGTTTATTTTCATTTTTAAGCAAAACAATCGATCTTTTAGCAACATCTCTGGCAATACTTAAGTTTTCTTTGGTATAAACCTCTTTTTTCTCTCTCTCCTCGTCGCAATATTTATATGGATTATCAAACAATCCTAATTGAAATTTTAAACGGAGAACACGTCTTACGGCATCATCTATTTGTTCAATACCAACTTTATCTTCATCCAATAAAGTATGTAAACTGCTTTCGTAAGCATAAGATTCCATATCCATATCGCAGCCCGCATTTAATGCAATTTCTGCTGCATGTTTTTTATCAGTTGCAAAACCATGAGCCTTCATTTCTCCAATAGAACCCCAATCTGAAACTATAAGTCCATTCCACTTCCATGTGCCTTTCAAAACATCACGTTGTAAACGTTTATGTCCTGTAGATGGAATACCATCAATATCATTGAATGAATTCATAAAAGTTGCAACCCCTGCTTGTGCAGCAGCTTTAAAGGGAGGTAAAATGGTATTGTACAATTCATTTTCTCCAATGGTTACTGTATTGTATTCTCTTCCTGCTTCGGCAAATCCATATCCAGCAAAATGTTTGGCACAAGCTGCAATGGTTAAATCGTCTGACAAGTCATCCCCTTGAAAACCTTTGATCCGAGCTACTCCTATTATACTATTTAGGTAAACATCTTCTCCAGCACTTTCCATAATTCTACCCCATCTAGCATCTCTAGAAACATCTATCATTGGGGCAAATGTCCAATTCAACCCAGAAGCAGCACTTTCTCTCGCAGCAACCGAGGCAGACTGTTCTATAATATCTAAATCCCAACTTGCACTTTCTCCCAATGGAATAGGAAAAATAGTTTTATAACCATGGATAACATCAAAAGCGAAAATTAGGGGGATTTTTAACCTCGAATGTTTCATGTTTATTTCTTGAATATTTCGAACTGTTTTTACAGACGTAACATTAAGCATAGAGCCGACTTCCCCTTTTTTTATTTTTTCTAATTTGTACTGATCTTTTTTTGATGAAGTAGGCCCAGTTACGTTCCATTTTCCGCTATATTGAACTAGTTGACCTATTTTTTCATTTATACGCATCAGACTTAAAACGGAATCTACTTTTTTTTCAATTTCAGGATTCAGATCTCGTATTGTGTTAAGACTTTTTTCTCTTTCGTTTTTATTCCAACTAATTAATAAAAACATCAAGCTGATTGCAATAAAAAACGTTATTGAGTATTTCTTCATAGACGTATAAATAAGGTAAGTTTTAATATTTTAGATTATTGAATTTTTCTTATCTGAAAAGCATTTAATATGGGTAAATCTTTCACAGATTCAAAATTAATTTTGATTCCTTCTCCATCATTAACACTTATTTGGTATTTGACAGAAACTGCCTTTTCAACTCCATATTTCTCTGAAATATTTAAGTTTTTCTCGATATATTCTCCGTTCAAAATCACATTAAAAATTCGACTCGAGAAACCTTCAAATACTCTGTCATTTCCTAAGTCATAAGCCAACTTCTCATGTTTTATATTTGACTCCAGTTCTGTCCAATGTAATGTAACAGAGTACTTGCCATTCGGAACATCTAGCTTAAAACCATTAATCCCAACGCGTTGTGTTTGGTATATTGGATCATCTTGCGAACCTTTAATATTCAGCTCAGAACTTGGTAAACTGCCAAATTTAGTTTTTGCTCTGTAGGGCTTTCCTCCTATATACCCCCAACTTCCCTGAGCGTATTCTTGTTCAGGTATCCATACCATACTGTTAACACGGTCTTCATAAATTCGTTTGGTCCCTAAAAGCACATTTAACTCATCAAAATCATCATCAAACTCTGAAAATTGATTCGGTGCCAACCTAAAGTCTATTTTCAAAACATCGTTATATGTTTCAGTTTGAAAAGTGCTTGTTGCCTTAAGTTTATTTATGCCGTTTGTAAATGGGATAGAAAAACGAGCTATATAATCTTTTACCTCGGCATTGTAGACAATATTATTATGAGTTAATTGTACGGAATCACTATTGCTGTATACAGTTACAGGTTGTAAACAGTGGTCTTTTCCAGTCTCAGCTACACCGCCTCTAATTTTCCATTCATTCTGACCGAATTTTATAATGGGTTCCTTGGAAAGTTTGGTTTTATACAACCACCAAGTGTCTTTTTTTTCCCTATTCAGAGTAGTTATTCCCTTTAAATTGGTATTTGGTATGGCATAGCCTCTTGTTTCTGAATAGAAATCATTTAAATTCCAAATGTTAGCTCCAACTATAAAAGGGCGAGCCATTATAGCCTTTAGATAATGTTCATGATATCTATTACCATATTCTACAGTATAGTCGAATCTTTCTGAATCGAAGGAATGCAACCTATGATGCACATCTGCTCCATATTCTGAAATGATTATGGGCTTGTTTGGAAAAAGACGATGAATTTTATCGAGATATTTATCAAAATGCTCAAAAACACCCCCGTACCAACCTTGGTATAGATTCCACCCTAGAAGCATCGAGATATCTGTAAGTCCTGCATTCACATAACGATCTACAGCGCCATGATTTACAATCATGGTATATCTGCTAGGATCTAATGTTCTTATTTTATCTTCTATCTTAGACGCTAGTTTTGCAATATTATTTGTATATAACTCATAACGTTCTTTCTCGGTTTTTTCATCAAAAGGTGGGCGTAAAAGCACCTCATTCATGTAGGCCCAGATAATTAAAGAGGGGTGATTGAAATTTTGCTTCACCATTTCTTCTGCCATATGAAGGCTATTTTCTGTAAACGCCTCGGATTCGGTTATGGCATTAACAATAGGTATTTCTATAGAGGTCAAAATTCCTAATCGATCACAGGTTTCAAGGACTACAGGATCTTGGGGATAATGGGATATTCTCAAGAAGTTGCCACCCATTTCTTTTAGTAGTTGCACATCGCTTGCATGTATTTCGTTTGTAAGCGCGTTTCCTTTTTTAAAATAATCCTGATGACGGTTTGTTCCTATGAGTTTAAGATACTTGCCATTTAAGAAAAATCCTTCTTCTGGGTCAAAATGAAACCATCTTAAGCCTAGGGGTTCAATGGACTCATCTAACACAACCCCTGTTTTTGAGTCCTGTATTTGGGTTATTACTTGATATAAATACGGCGTATCTGGGGACCATAGCTGTGGATTATTTATAACAAAATCTTCATCAACTGAAAAATGCTTATCGTGCTTTCTGATTTTTATTTTTTTCTTTTTTTCGGTTATGATTACACCTTGATTGTCTTCAATACGATTTACTAAGGTTAGGTTTCTGTTTTGATGTTCGCTATTGTTTATGAGACAGTTGATACTTACAAGACCTTCTTCTTTGGATACTTTAGGGGTAGAGATATATACTCCTGAAGAACCATGGTCATCCATTAAAAAGTGAATCGCATTTTGTTTGATGAGGTAAACATCTCTGTATATACCTCCAAAAAAAGTAAAATCAGCAGATAACGGTGGAATCGCTTCATTATGACTATTATCAACCTTTATTGCTAATACATTAGACTCTCCAAAATTTAGAAACTCGGTAATATCAAAATTAAACCTAGTGTACCCCCCATTATGTTGACCAACCCAATTTCCATTTACATAAACATCCGTAACTTGATTTGCTCCTTCAAAGTATATTTCAGTTTTTACGTTCTTTTCGCGCTTTTCAGCTGTTAGATCAATGGTTTTTTTATACCACCCTACTCCTCTGTAATAGCCTGGGATTTCATCAATAGCGTCCTTATCATTCCAAGTATGTGGAATGTTAATGGTTTCCCATTCTATAACTTCTGATAATATCGCTTTCGATGGAGATTGATACTGATCAAAATCAATATTTCCTAGATGAAAATTCCAATTGTTATTAATTGCACTAACTCTTTCAGATTGGGACGATACTGTTAAGGCAGCAAAAATTGCTATTAATAAAGAGAAAACTCTTTTATTCATTATTGTTATTATTAAGCTTTAATACAATTAATTTGATGACGTTGACTTGAAAAATACAATGACAGACGCTTTTGAATAGTAATTAGACCTCACTCTTGTTCTTCCATACCTATATCAACTCCATCTCCAAGAGGCACATCATTTCCAAACATATCCATGATTGTAATAACTCCACCCTCACCATTTAAGGCATCATGTTGGTTATTATCCCCAACATTAATACCAGGCGAATTTGAGGAAAGGCGGAAATTCTCTACACTATTTAGTTGAGGGCTAGATCCAACACTATAAATCGGTGCAACATTCCATAAATTTGCAGTAGTACTTACTGACGAATTCATAGATATTCCAGAAAACATATTATCATGAATGGAATTTCCTGCACTATTTTCTAATCTTATAGAGCCATTGGTTCCATTACTAAAGAAAATATTATTAAAATATTCTGCACTTCTTGAATAACCATCCCAGCTTTTATGTTGAATTACCTCGATTGATTCATCTAAATCTGAGTAAATATGATTATTATAAACCTTTAAACTCATCACATTCCCTGAAGTCTTTATAGCATGGTCTCCATTGTTGGCTAGTAAATTATAGCGTATAATCGTTTCATAATTAAAAGCTGTGGGCCATCTGGCTGGTCCTCCCGTGATTAAAATTCCACCTTCTCCATTATTATGGCAATAATTATATTGAAATGTAGTCCAACGTGTTTTGAAGTCGCTATCCAATCCGCCTGAATCTACATCTCCTACATTGGTAACGGTATTTGAGACTTCATTGTATTGGAACAAAGCGTAATCAGTGTTAAAGCAAAAAGCTGCATTTCCTGAGGTAAACTCCCCACAATAATCAAAAGTATTATATTCAACTAAAGGAGCATGAGCATTTTTAAGGATAAGGCCATTTCCAGCTATATGTTCAATAGTATTGTTGCGATATACCATATTTCTACTTGGAACCCATGAAAGATTTACATAAACACCACCACTCCTTGGCCATTCTCTATCTTCCCATGAAGACGTATTGTATATACCTGTTTGAGATACATGATGAATGTGGCAGTTTTCAATAAGAAAATCGTCAAAATAAGTTTCTACGGCATTACCAAGAATGACGCTAACAATTCCTCCATTAGATTTGTTATTTTGAAAATCCCCACCAGCTAAACCGCCATGTACGCCATTAACATCATGTATTTCAATATTTCTAAAATATAAGTGATGCACCACTCCAAAATCTCTTGCTTCCACATAAATACCTTTTCTGTTTTCAGCTGGTGTATCTCCCAAATTGGTGATTTCCAAATCAGAAACTTCTATATATTCTTGGTTTCTAATTAAAAAGGCATAAGATTTACCCTTAGGAGCAATTTTAGGTTTATTACCATTTCCGTAACTTGTTATTATAATAGGATTAGATTCATCACCACTACCTCTAAATTTAAAAGTTTCATTCCATACACTGCCTTTCTTTAGATTGACAGAATTTCCAGCACCTAAGGTTTTTTGATTAAGATTGACAAAGCTTTTCCATGCCTTTTCAGGGCTGCACCCATCATTGTTATCGTCTCCATTAATAGAGTCTATAAAATAAGAGTTACAATCTCCAATTGGCACCGTATTTTCGTCATTATTCTTGGAGCATCCTAGAATAAAATTTATTAATATTAGTGTAAAACACATTTTAGCAATCACTCTGAAGCAATTTATCATATTTTTTTTTAAAAAATTATTGTAAAAGAGCTTCCTAAAATGTAGAAAGCTCTTCCAAAAACAATTTAACAAGCGAATTAATTAAGGGCATACAAAATTTAAAGAGTTGCCGTCTATACCTATCAATTCAAAATCATCAAAGTAATATAATGTAGACGATCCTGCATCTCCATTTATATGGGTTCTTAAATACATCCTATCCGGATTTTTGTCTGTAGATCCATCTGGGATGTAATATTTATAAGAGCCATAAGCTGCACCATGGTATTTATAATCATCTTGATTGCTAAAATCAAACTCAAGTGTTACCCATTGATCAAATGCAGACACCTCTTTTTCAATCCACACATTACGCTTATAAGAGTCGCTATATGACGTACCATCAGTTCTATATCTATCTTCAAGATAAAGACGAACTATCCGTTTGCCTGCGTTGTCTGTATTGTCAATCATTGTTCCATCTGGAGCTTCTACAGAAGAAGGTAAATAAACTTTGACCCTAAATTTGCTTTGTAATGAAAAATCAAATTCAGTTCCATCATCTTTTTCTCTAAACTTTAAGATACCATATTGAGCTCCACTAGGTTTATAATGATATCTTAATGTAGCGGAACTATTTCCGTTTTGTACACTAGAGGGTAAATCTGTCAAGGCTAATGTCCCTGATTTATCTGCTCCAACATCCCATAAAATTCCTCCACATTCAGCTCCGTCCATATCATCGAAAAGTCTCCAGTTTTCAGGAGGCGCTACTCCTGCATCTACATCTACACTAAAAGACTCGGTGTTTTCTAAACTTCCAACTCCATTGATTGCTGAAATTTTAACCACGCAGTTTAATGTTACAGGTTCTAATAAATCATTGGTGAAGACATAAGTGTAAGAGTTACTAGTTGTTGTTTTCTCATGAATTAGTGTCACTCCATCTTGCTCAAAAATCTCAATTTTATAGCTGGACGCATTTGTAGCCGACATGCTGAAGTTAACTATTCCTGTTCCATCGCTTGATGGCTCAATAGTTGTCAAGAAATCAGCTGGTTCTTTTTCAGGAATTTCAACTACTAACTCGAAACTAGCCGCCTCTCTGATGCCTTGAGCAATTAGTATTACATTATAAGTTCCAAATTGATCGAAGGTAACAGAAAAGTTATTTTCAGTATAACTTTCTGGGCTATCATCATCCAAATTCTTTTTTAAGAGGAAAAAGACCTGGCCTTCAGCCGTAGCTTCAAAATTTACTTTATAACCACTGCTTTCATTATCTAAAGAGTATGTTAGGTTTAGATTCGTTGGTATATTTTCATAACCTTCTAGCTTATTGTCCGTAACATCCTCTTCACAGGATGCGAACATCAGTATTATAAAAATGCTCACGACACTTTTAATGGTATTTTTAATGGTATTCATAATCATTAATTTTAAATTTTAACATTTGAGTTTATAACTCGAAACTATTATTAGTATCCTTGATTTTGCGGGAATGATGATCCCATTAAATCCAACTGAGTCTGAGGTATTGGCCAATTAACCATATGAGGCTGCATTGGATAAGGCCGATTGTTTTTTGTATTAGAACCAAATCTATAGTGCAGATTCTGACGCTCTACTAATAAGCCCAATCTTTTTAACAAATACCATCTGTTTTTTTCAAATGCTAATTCTCTTGCAGATTCTTCCAAATAAGTTTCTAAAGTAAACTCTGTGAAATTGTGGTCCGAATTACCAAAAGCTCTTTCCCGAATCATATTGATATATTCTAATGCCTTAGCACTGGTTGGGCTTTCATTATCCGCTCTCCAATGGGCTTCAGCTCCCAGCATTAATGTTTCAGCGAATCGATAATAGAGATAATCTTTCCAGTTCCCATTTGACCCAATAGGTTTTTCATCGTCATGGTATTTTTTCAAACTCCAATGGTAACGTCTAAAGTTATCTTCGTATCCGATAACTTCATTCCCAAAATTAGGATGGTCGGGATTGTTACAAATTAGCTTAGTTGAATAATAGTAGGTGGTGTATCTAATATCATTGTCTTTATCGTAAAGCGATTGCAAATAATCATTAGGAAAACCCCATCCCAACGAATTTCCACCAAGTTCTACACTTGGTATCATTTCACCGGAATTAAGCTCATAATATCGATTATTAAAGAATGAGCTATACCAAATGTCATCACCTCCAGCTAAATCATCATCCTCTCCAAAAGATTGCTCTCTTGGATATACAGCCAGTGCTTCCTCATGATTTAAATCCTGTCCAAAGACTTTATCTAAACCAACGAGATGATAAGTTCCATTTTCTATAATAGCGTCGAACTGTGAAGCAGCCTCGCTCCAGTCGCCTTGCCACATTGCACTTTTCCCTTTTAAATGACGAGCTACAGCTTGATTGTATCTCCCAAAATCTTCTTTGTATTTTAAGTTTTCAATAGCATAATCAAAATCACTATCAATAAGCTTATACACGTCTTCCTGGGCAGCTGGAACATATTCTACTAAATCTTCATAGTTATCAGCGTTTGTTGGAATGGTATCCAATAAGATATTTTCGTACAAACGAACTAAATCGAAATAGGTTTCTCCTCTTATTAATCTTGCCTCAGCAACTCGTTTTTTTAATTGATCATTCTGTTCTAAGGCAGGTGCAGCACTAATAATAGCATTAGCCCTATCTATAATTTGATAACAGGTTACCCATTTATGGTTAGCAAAACCCAATGTCGCATTGTGTTTTGAAGGGTCATAAGGCGTAAAATAGGTTCTCATTTGCCCGATGTCTGTTCCAATAAGTATAAAAGCATTGGCTCTAAAACCATCGCCAGCACGTCCAGTGGCATTGTTCTTTCTTGCTTTATTATACAATGCGGTAACGCCAACGTCTATACCATCCACAGATGAATAAATATAATCGGTCGAAATTTCATCTAAGGGTTCTTCTTCTAGAAGGTCACTACAGGATGTGGAAAACAATAATGTTGTTATTGCTAATCCCATTAAAAAATAATTTTTTTTCATTTCTTTTAAGTTATTTAGTTTCATAATTAAAATGTGACTTGTAATCCGAGCACTACAGAAACTTGCTCTGGATAAGCGTTTGGATTTTGATCAGGACTATAGGACTTATAGTCAGTGATGGTTACAGGATTACGTGCAGTAGAGTAAAGTCTTATACTGCCCATGTTTAATTTTTCTGTTAAAGTTTTGGGAAAGGTGTATCCCAATGACAGAAGTGAAATTCTGAAAAATGAGGCATCCTGCAATCCTAAAGTGTTTATAAATGCTGGGGTGTTTCCACCATCTGGTCTGGGCCAATCCCCCGTAGTGTTTTCTGGTGTCCAATAATTTTGCTTTATACCATTAAACAACCCTCTTAAATCTCCCCCTTGATTATAGCTATAATAATAAGGGTTAATCATTTTACGGCCTTGAACTGTGGTAGCCTGAGCAGTAAAGTCGAAGTTTTTGTAAGTAATATCTAAATTAAATGTTCCAATCCAATCTGGATCTTTTTTAGTAATAACACGATCATCTGGATTTAAATCACCATCATTCGGATCGACATCTAATAATCGAATACCTCCTATTTGAGCATCTGGTTGATGAGAGCTGTCTATTTCTTCTCGAGATTGAAAAATCCCAGCATATTGGTAGTCATATACCACATCAATAGGATGGCCTATAAACCATTTATTACCTATATCGTCATCTTCAATACCATCTCCATCCTCATCTAGGCCATAAAGAGAAATTATTTCATTCTTGTTTGCAGAAAAAATAACTCCAGCATTAATTTTGAAGTCCTTTTTATCTACTACATATCCATTGACTGCAAACTCAAAACCTTTATTTTCGATTTCTCCAATATTGCTTAATATGCTGGTATATCCTAATGCCGCATTTAAGGTTTTACTCACCAAAAGATCTTTGGTTCTTGTATTGTAATACTCAAAGGTTCCTGTCACTCGATTATTCCATAATCCAAAATCAAGAGCGGAATTGAAAGTTGTAGATGTTTCCCATATTAAGTTGGGGTTTGGTAAAGAGTTTCCGGGAATATACCCTGTACTAATTTGACCATTGAAAATATAATCATTTTGATTGGCTGTACTTAAACTTCCGTAGGGGCCAATAGCTTCGTTACCAACACTACCATAACTTAAGCGTAATTTTAAGTTATTTAAAGCATCTAAACGCCCCATGAATTCCTCTTTGTGGATATTCCACCCAAGTGCAACTGCAGGGAAATACCCCCATTTGTTATTGTCTCCGAAAACAGAAGACCCATCAGAACGAAAAGAGGCTGTCAAATAATATTTATTTTTATAATCATATTGCGCTCGCCCCACAAAAGAAACTAACGTTCGTTCTGAGGCACTTATAAGTGGCTCATTGAATTCAGCAGACAGTAACCCATAAATACCTAATATGTCATTTTGAAGATTGGATGCTTTGTTCCTGAAATATTCGCTTCTTCTTTCATTAACACTCTGTACAAATGTTAGCCCGAGATTGTGGTTATTCTTTTCAAAATCATAATTAATGATATTCTCCAATTGCAATTCGACGGATTTTTGGAATGTAACTTTTCCTTGCCCAAGGCCTCCATTTCGAAAGCCAACATAGGATTTACCTGTAGAATACTCCATTCCTTCTTGATTCCATGAACGTCTACTCACATTCAGTCTATAATTCAAACCTTTAAGTGGCTTAACATCAAGGAATACATTCATAATATCACTTTTATCTTTTAGAAGATTCTTTGTAGTATCTAAATCAAGAAGTGGGTTAATACTTTCTTGGAATCCAGAAGGATTTAGTGCCAGTTCACCACTCTCATTATATATTACCCCTAAAGGACTTGCTTTCACTAATCTTTCCAAAGTGTTGCCAGTTCCTGGGTCGTTCTTTTTTGAAACGTTCCAGTTGGTATTAATTCCTAAACTTAACCACGAATAGAGTTTTTGATCTACGTTAAGACGAATGATCATCCTTTCAAAATTAGTTCCGGGTACAACACCTTCTTGTTGTTGATAATTAAACCCAGTGTAAACTTTAGTTTTATCAGAACCTGTTGAGAAATTAAAATTGTGATTTTGTATCGGGGCTATTTCAAGAACTTCGTCAAACCAATCGATGAAATTGCCGTTCTTTAAAGACTCCAACTCGATGGCCGTGAAAACATCTTTATCTTGCATGTAGGCACCTCCGTTATTGGCTCTATTAGCCTCTCGTTTAAGCATGGCATATTCTTCTGGGCTGTAAACATCAAAATTTCTGTTTATGTATTGCATTCCATAAAATCCGTTGTAACTAACATTTGACTTTCCTTCAGCTGCACGCTTGGTAGTTATAAGAATTACACCATTTGATGCTCTAGCCCCGTAAATAGCTTGCGCTGCCGCATCTTTTAGGATTTCCATGGAAGCAATATCATTAGCATTAACCTCATTGATATTACCCACAGGAACGCCATCAACAATTACAATAGGATTGTTACCTCCATTGATGGAACTTCTTCCTCGAATAAGTATGTTGGAAGAACTTCCAGGACCAGCATCAGAAGTCGTTATAAAAACACCAGCTGCCTGTCCTTTAAGCATATCGCCAATATCCGTGGAAGGCACTCTGTTTATAGCCTCTGATTTCACGGTGGTAACAGAGCTAATAATATCACTCTTTTTCTGGGTTCCGTATCCAACTACGACAATTTCGTCTAAAGCCGTATTTTCTTCTTCCAGAGTTACGTTATAGAAATTAGAATTCCCAACCTCTATTTCTTTCGTTTTAAACCCCACATAAGAAAGCACAATTGAATCTCCTGTGGTTGCGGTCAAATTAAATTTTCCATCAAAATCAGTAGTTGTGCCATTTCTGGTATCTTTTACGATAACGGTTACCCCTGGTAATGGGTTGCCAGAGTTATCACTTACTACACCTTCAATGCTTTTGTTCTGACCATATCCACTATAGGAATATAGAATAAAAATAAGGCACATTAATTTGATAATAAATAGTTTGTTGCTCATAAATATTAATTTAGTTGATTATTCATCAGCGATATTAAAAGAATTGTCATAGTATCCTTTTGACTATAGTTACATAAACCAATAATTTTGTTCCATGTTAGCACTTATGTTGCGAGGATATAACGTGAGTGCTAATTTTATCTCAAGGCTTAGTTTTATGCTGTTCGTCAAAAGCCTATTTTATTGAGATAACCAGAAAAAAAGTTCTATATCTAGGAATAAAATAAAAACATTGGAGCAATTATTGTCACTAACTCGCGTGTTTATCTTGTAGCAGATTACCTAATATAACAAAAAATAAAAGTTAGGCTTGTTGGCTATGACCTTATTGAAGAAAACATATCTCTCTTAGCAATTCGTTCATTACCATAGCTGGGAGAAGCATCTGAAGAACCTTCTGAAATCTCAATATGAGCTGCATTTCCAACACCAGATACCGCAAGACCTGAATATTCCAAACCTGAATTGTTTACATAAACCGCAGGTGCATCACCCAATGAGCCATACCCATTGTCGGTCAATAGTTGACCAGAAGTGTATTCGAAGTTTTCAATGGTTTGCCCTAAAAGTAGAGTAGAAAATAAACCTAGCGTGAGTAGAGATGTCCTTTTTAATATGAGTAAACTTTGTTTCATGAAGCATGATTTCGAAATCTAATAAGCTCGTATTGTATAAAGTGATTAATTAAAAAAAACCTCCCATAGGGGAGGTTTTTAGTAAGGCTTATTATTATAATTTGAACTCGAGTTATCTATTCAATTAAGAACTTTTTTGAATAATTGGTTTTATGCCCTTCTATATTCAAAATATAAATTCCTTTTGAAAGTGCATTATTAACATCTAAAGTAAATGTGTTCTGATTATTCACCTCCTTGGTTATCATTCTCATTCCTGCAATATTGTAAACTGCAACGATATTCTTACCAAGAAGCTCTCCTTTATCAACATCGATTGTCAAGAGTTTACCATCATCAGATGGAGTTATATGTACATTCATCTGATTTCTTGCCAACTCATCAATGCTTTGAGTTTGACCCTCAACAACTACATCGCTCCAGCTCGTACCCATTATGATACCATCTACAATAGCATCTACTTTACGCTGACGCAAGTGAACCTGCTTTATATTACCTGGATCACTCCCGTCACTAGCAGTCAAAGTAACAGATGTAGGCTCTGTTGTGGGAACTCCATCTGTAGCTGCATCAAAAATAAATAAGCTAGCTACGTCATTGTCATCACCATCCAAAATCTCATATTTGACAACAAACAGATACGTTTTGCCATAGTCATATGGTATTGTTACCCAGTTTGGCGAGGAATACCCCTTTGTAAATCCAAACATAACTTTACCAGAACCATTATCTTTAGCATATACTCTACCTCTTTTACCCCATCCTTGATAATTACTCATAGATACAAAGAAGTTTTCTTCTAAATCTTCTGAATCTATTGTCGACTGAATCTTTGCGATAAATGAAAGATAAATTGTCCCTGAGGATTTTGATGAAGAAAACATATCTCTCTTAGCAATTCGTTCATTACCATAGTTGGGAGAATCATCTGAAGAACCTTCTGAAATCTCAATATGAGCTGCATTTCCAACACCAGATAC